>Ga0315294_10000066_pt1 | contig 99934 bp, 98 predicted proteins | sample YL17G13_40_MG_FD_203626 | JGI IMG/M metagenome (GOLD analysis project Ga0315294, IMG submission 203626) | Sediment microbial communities from Yellowstone Lake, YNP, Wyoming, USA - YL17G13_40 | ecosystem: Environmental > Aquatic > Freshwater > Lake > Sediment | place: USA: Wyoming | collected...
CGGCGCCGCAGTCACCTACATCATTAATGCCCTGAGAATAGTCAACATCTTCCTGATTGGAATGAACGGGGGAAACATCGACATGTTCCACTTCTACTATGGCCCACTGTACGCAGTCGCATGGATAGTATCGTACCCGTTGATTATCATGTTAAGCCAAAGCGTATGGCACAGAATCAAAAAGCCCAACCAGCAAGAAACTATGAAAGCTCGACCTGCTTAGCCAAGCCCTGCTTCACCAAAATCTTCGCGTTCTCAACAGGCACCGAAGCAACATCCTCAACCATGAAAGGTCCGTAAGTCTTCATGTCAGCACCAATAATCGACGGAACCGCCTTCAAAAACCGCAAAGTAACCCTCGTATGCGCCACCGTTTCAACTTCTAACTTGGGCACCTGACCCTGCAGAAGACTCGCTACGAACCTGTTATACGCGTCAGCCGAAGGCACAATACCATTGCAGAGTTTTGCCTCTTCATCTGTCAGAGACGCGGCGGGCACTTTTTGACCTTCAACAATCCTCTTGGCCAGTTTCCTGTATCGGGTCAATAGTAACTCTTGAACCATGCGCTTAACGTTCGCAAGCTCATGCTCCAGAAGACTGACTTTCACCGTCTTCTTTTCCAGCATCTTATTCTCTTCCTTTATCCGTCTCAGGTAATCTGCCACTCGCGCGTAAAAGTCGGAGGGTAAACTGCCAAGTTCTGCGTTCTCGATTTCCATTTTCCACGCGGCGTACAGTTCATCGTACATTCTAATTCAGCACCTCAGCTCTGCCCTTGCAAATAAGCAGCACAGCGGCAGCGGTAGGTAACAAGACTTGCTGTTTTTTGTAAGGACCAAACGTTTCTCCACCTAACCTGAACTCTGGTGCATCCGAGACGAGAACTTTCGCTGTGCCCTCTTTAAAAGCTACTGCTTCCTTGAATGGGTCAAAATCGTCCAAATCCTTAACGGGAAACTCAACCTTCAACAAGCCCGTTTTACCATGCAACGTGCCGTTCGCCCTGATTAATCGGTGGATGTCGCTGGTTACAACCGTGTCGATTTTCGCGGATTCTTGGTTCTTCACGTGCTCGGCTAGTCGCGTCCAAGTTTCGACGCTGACACCTTTGACGCTGTTCCACCGGTTTTCCTCTAAGCATCGTCGCAGAATCAATTCCCGGTTTTTCAGTACAGCAGCGCCGCTTCTTACGCCCAAGTTTTTCAAGTCTTCTTTTGTAGCTTTGAGGATGAGTCTTTGCATGCCCAGTTTCAGTCGTTTGTTCCAGCCGTAATCGTTTAAACTGAAAGCTTTCCTACTGAGCTTCCGTTTCGGCTCGTCCTTTCTCGCCTTACCAAATAGAGCTAGACCTATTCCTGAAACGTAGTCAACGATTTCCTTGCGCGCCATAGTATCCAAACTTCGAACAGCCTCGTTTTCAACGTGGATGTGGTATCCGCGGTGACCAGAAAAAAACGTGCGAATTTCCTTGTCAGAGAAACCGAAATCGTTCTCAAGCATGTCAACGAGCTTTCGTGTTTCTTCCTTTGCGGAGTCTATGCAAAGGTCACACGGCCAAGTCTTGGTTTCAAACTTCTCTCCGCCACAGATCGGGCAGGTCTCGGGCGTGATGCCCTTACCGTTGAACCCGCATTGGCTGTTGCCGCAGGTCCATTCGTCGTGGATTTTGTTACACGAAGTGGGAATGTGATCAGCATCAATGTCAAAGACCAAGTCTGCACCTGACCAGCCTTTCTTATCCATCTCTGCTTCGGGGTTCTCGTAGTAGGCACAGGAGTGGTAAACGTCCGAGGGAATCCTGTCTCTAATGAAGAAACCAAGCGCTGTGGGGCTTGCGAAGCCTTTGTGGCGCACCATGACTCTTTCTTTGAAAAGCAAAAATGCAAACTCCCTCTCGCTAAAACCGACGGGCGAAGGAAAAACATACGAGGGTTTCTTGTAGAAGGCGCAAAATTTTTCGTACACCCAATCTCTAGAAGACACCTTCAACCCTCCATTTTGCCATATTCTGCAGTTAGACTGTAGTTCTTTTATTAGCAATTAAGCTCTTTGGGCATTCACGCACCATTTTAACCAAGATATGCGCAAGTCAGAGTTTGAGGATTCTTCTAACGTTATCGAGAATCGCACTGGGGTTGTACGATAAGCCGCCGAAAGAAAGCACGAGAACCATGAAAATCAGCCAAACCAGCGTTACTTCAAGCGAGCGCTTTGACTGAGGAATCAGCGGGTAAACGAAGAAGAACAGCAGGTACCACGGCTGGGAGTAGGGCAGGGTGAAGGCGGGCAACAACGAAAACACAGCGAAAAGCGACATCACACGGCTCTTGTTCAAGAGATAAACCGCAGAAACCAAAGTAACACTGAGAGTTAGCAGCACGGCGAAAGCTTGCACGGACCAAGAAATCTGGGCATGCGGGCTAAACGCGTTTACGCCATTCATCACCAACTCGGGACGAGTGCTCATCAAGAACGGCGCGCTCAAGTAAGCCGTGAACAAGTCAACCCCAGCCAACGCAACAGCAGCCAGCACCGCCTTGTTTCGAAGAACGTCTATGAGCTTGGATTTCTGCAAAAGCCGAAGCAAACTCACCAAGATAAGCGGCAGTAGGAAAATGCCTGCTTGATACTTGAAAGTGAACGAAACAGCCACAAAAAAGAGGAACAAGTCATCACGTTCCTCCAGAAACATCACCATGGCAACCAAGGAGAAGAGGAAGGCGACTGCGTCAAACTGACCGTTTGCCGAGTAAACCACAAGCACGATGTAGAGGATGTACGTTCCCAGAGCCTTAAAAATGAAGCTGAGCTCTTGCTTCCAGAAAGGCTTAAGGAAAAGGTCCTTCGGAGCGAGACCCATCTCTTGTTTCCAGAAATGTTTGAGGAAAAGGAACAGGCAAACATGAGAAACCACGAGCAAAAGGGCTATTTCCATTTTGAAAACCATCGCCTGCGCTACGCCGCCTTCAAGAAGCACGCCGAAGGGAAGAAATAGGAACACGCTGCCCACCGGGTAAAGATGTGGCATTTCAGACCACGTCACAAACTTGTAGAACGAATTATCCATGTTGGAGAGTTTGCCGAGCGGCGTGTCAAAAACTGAAAATCCAGCCTTCGTAAATAAGACCGAGGTATAGGGGTGTCTTGCGTTGTCGGTGTACCAGTTCTCAAACGTCCCCAACGGATAAGAGTTCACAGCCAAAAGCACAAACCAAAGCACCAACGAAAACAAGATTGCTGCCTCGAGCCGCCGAAGATTTTTCCGCTCTAAAACTGACTTGGATGCCTTTTTTACTGCTGAGGGGAAACTGGTTTTAACTATGGGCCTAAGGATCAGCAAAATAACGGAAGTCCAACTGATGAGAAACAATGCTTTCGCGGGAGTGCCAAGCCAAGAAAACGGATAGTCAACCGCTGGCTTCAGGACGGACACCTGAAAATGAACCTGAGCCGATGTGGTTGCGTTTGCTAGAAACACTGCCTCGTAGTAATCGGCACCCGCAGGAAAAGAAAAGCTGATGTCTGAAGCGGAAACGTTGGAGAAACGAACACCCCCATAAGTTAAAAGAGTGAAGTTAACAGGGCAACCTCGTATTCCGCTTACGAAGAGGGTTATGTTTTCGTCGCCGTGAAAGCTGCCTAAACCCTGCCGATATGTCTCCTGCGGCGTCAACCTGAAAAAGTCATTAACAATTACAGTGTTCTGCTTTCCCGCGGCGGCAACTGGGAGAAAACTGACAACCGCAAGGACCACGCTTAACGCGAGAACCAGCAAAGCGCCAAAGAGAAGCCACTTACCCGTCACCAAATGTTTCATGTGAACCTTCTCCGAAGCCAAATGTTACCGTAGACGGGAAGCTGGAGCATGTTTCGTACTTTAATTCCGCATATTCTTAAAGGTTCACTTTAAACAAAAGCCGCCTACAGAAAAGCGGGAAACATAACCAACGAAAGTTTGCCTTCAGGAGTTTTTTCTGAACGCCACGGTCTTGAAAAGGTAGGACACGTAGTTTTCAATTTCCCTGAGGGAGAGCTTCGATTTTCCCATTTTCCTATTCACAAAAAGTATAGGAACTTCTTCAACCCTGAAGCCCTGCGAGTGAGCTTGCTTAACGGTTTCGATTTGGATATCGTAAGTTTGGCTGTGCAAGTAACTTATGGTCTGTTGCAGGAAACGCGTAGAATAGCAGCGGAAGCCGCTGGTGCAATCGTGAAGTTTCAAGCCTAAGACGCCGCGGGCTATGGCGTTGGCGCCTCGGCTGATTATTTTTCTTGTGAAAGACCACCCTTGAGTTTTGCCGCCTTTGCAGTACCTGCTCCCGATAACTAAGTCGCAGCCGCTGCTCATATTTGACACCAACCGCGGAAGGTCTTTTGGGTTATGTGAGTAATCAGCATCCATTGTTACTACGAATTCTGGCACGGTTTTCAATGACAGGTAGGCTCTGAAGCCGTCGGTGATGGCGGAGCCTAAGCCGCTTTTTTGTGGTCTAACAAGTAGCAGAAGGTTCGGATATTTTTCCTGCAGTTTTTGTACGGTTTCCGCTGTTCCGTCAGGGCTTGAGTCATCTATGACGAGTATGGAAGTGTTCAGGGGTAGATCTTCAATTTCGGCTATTAGTCGTTCTATGTTTTGGGCTTCGCAGTACGTGGGGAGAATTACGCCGATTTTTGAGTTGACTTCTAAGTTGCCCCTTAACTGACAGAACATCGGTGCGCCTTCACTCACAGCTAATGGGTTCTCAAAGGATTAATAAAGGTTATACAGAACGGCAGACCCTAATGGCGAATGCTTGCACCGACGGTCAAGTGTTCGGGCGTTGAGGTGCTATCCTCTGTTTCCTAAGATAATAATTCAAGGGATGACGGACTCGGCGGCACAACTCATCGCTGTTTGTGCAAACGCCATGAGTCTGGAGTGTCGAACAGCTTGGTGGAGTGTAACGTGTTCCAGAGCCTCTTTCTCCCGCTATGTGTTCAACCTGATAAAGAGTTAGTCTCGCGTTGTAGTCGGAGAAACTCTTGAACACTTCCGCAACCTTCTCCGAAGGCATCCCTACTGTAACGAGAAAAGATGTTAAAGTGAACCTGCCAACGTGCGAGAGGTGACGACCTTTCGACGCGGATTCGTAAAGAGCCACGATACACGGTGGAAAAGCCGACTGTGAAACAACTTTGGGGAAGCCTTCCATTTCGACTTCACCGATTTTCTCTTTGGCTAACGCGTTTATTCTTTCTGCGATTTCTGTTATTTTCGGCGGGAAAGGTGGAAGCTCTGTTGTTTCTAGTCTTTTTTCTATTCGTTTTTGAATTTCTTCCTGCAGCAGTCTTGCGGCGTCATGCTGGTTTATGTAGACTTTGCCGTGGACCAAGAGCCGATTTACGAGTTTCCATTTTTCGTCTCGCAGGTGAGTGACGTTTCTCAAATAATCAGCGAAGCTGATTGAGAATTCCAGGGGAATCTGGGAATCTTTGTTTAGCTCGATGTTCCAATCAAAATTTCGGGCAATAGCCGCCAATCTCTCGCTCGGTTCAAATTGCAAATCGCTGTACGCCTGTTTTGCTTCTGCGAGCGCGTAGCGTTTTTTGATAAAGCTGTTTTTGGTGGCCAATGTCAGCATGATGGCGACGGGGAAAGAGGGGATTTCCACGTCGTTCTCGCGTCTTTGGCCTATGGAAACGGATAAAACTGCTTTTTCAAGCCTTTCTTCAGCGCGGCTGAGAATTTGCCCCAGTTCGGGACTAGTTATTTCCTCAATGTCCAAGCCTATCTTTTTCATGTATACAGCAGTTTCTTTCAGGAACGGGTATTTCGCTAAGTCGTTCGGGGTGAATTTCACCGTTTCCAGTTGCATACCGCGCGTCTCATTATTCTGTTTCTATTCTCGGCGCCAGGAAGAAGGTCAATTTTCCCTCTTTCGTTTGTTGAAAGTCTATTCGTACAGGCATGTCTGTTGAAAACTCAAGCGTGGCAATGTCGGATGTGGCTGAGGCAGCTTTTATTATCTCAGACAAGTAACTCAGGCTGAAGGTTGCTTTTGACGCTTCTTTCGCTTCCAGGTCCAATAGTGCGTCGTTTCCTTTCTGCAAAGTTATCGTTGCACCCATCAAGTCACCTGCAGCGTTTAGAACCAGTTTCTCAGAGTCAGCTTCTATTCTGACGTGGTCGCTTACGAGTTGAGCGTCTTCTATTGCTTGGCTCAAACCCTGAGTTGTGGTTTTGGCTTTGACGTTGAAGGTTATCTTTGGAGTAGGCACTTCTTCTTCTGAGGCTTCAAGCGTGGGCATGGTGAAGATTCGGCTGTACTTTCCTGTTATTTTGACTTGTAAGCGTCCAGTCTTGTCGTCAAGGTATAACTCGACGGCTTCGTCTTTGCTGGCTCTCTTGAGCAGTTTCAGCAGTTCGCTTATGTTTATGCACATTCTTGAGGGCTCAGTGCTTTCGTATTCTTCGAAGATTGTTTTGGGCCATTCAAAATCGATCATGGCAACGCGGGATGGGTCCATTGCCCGCAGTTTCAAGCCGTCTGGTTCGATTTTGAAGGTGGCTTCGTCAACGAGAATAGAAATTGCTGTGGCCATGTCTCTTAGGAGTTTGGCGTCGGATACTTTGAGCTTAAACATTCCTGTTTTCCTCTTTTATGCATACGCTGTGAAGTTATTTAGATTTATGCTTAAACGTGAAGCTCATAAATAAAGTGTTCTAAAAGGGTTGAAAATGTTTTGTTGGAAGATAAAAGAGAACAGTGTTTAGGTGTATTCTCTGAAGGTGTGGTTGCATTTTGTGCATCGCATGAACTGAGTGGAGGATTCGTCAGCGCCTCTTGTCTGCACCTGCCACACGTAAGCAGTGTTGTTGCCGCATTTTGGGCATTCTATTCTGACGGTGGGGAGGGTTCGCAGTTTTTGCTCTTCTTTTCCTATTACGGCTACGAGCTGTTGGGGGTTGTGCTGTATGACTTTGCCGATTTTTGGTTCAATTTTCTTGCCTGATTCTGGCTTCTTGTATCCGCATTTTGGACAAACAAGTGCTAGCGAGGCTTCTTTGCCGCTCTTAGCTTTCTTTGGTTCAAGACGGGAACCACATTTCGGACAGAATTCCATGATTCGAGACTCCGTTTTGTCTTTCCCTTTGCGTGGTGCTTCTTAAACTTTTTCATACTTTAAATGGCTACGTTCTATATAGGCTTATTCCAGACGCAATGAGGTGTGCTACCCGGAGGGCTTCGGGAATGTTGCTTCTTGGGGAGGTTAACCTTAGAACCTCTTGCGCGGTTTCCTTGGGGATACCGGCGATTTCTATGTGTATTTTTCGCTTTCCACTTCGAGCTGCTACGGGGTAGATTTCTCCTGCATTTAGAATTGCGTTCCATCTTTCTTCGCTGTTGGGCAAGTTTTCCAATGCGCTGTGGACTTTGGCTAGGTCGGGTTTTTTGTTGGTTACGGCTATGACTGGAAGGTTTGTTGCCGCATTGAGTGCTTTGATGTCTACGATGTTGAAGCCTGCGAATGTGATGCCATTGAGCATTATTACGCGGAGTTGTTTGTAATGTGGCGAGCTGGTTATCATATCTGCTATTTTAGCTGTGGCGTCGAAATCATCTACTCTTATCGTGGTGTGCATAACGCCGTCAAGCCAGTATCCTCCTCTGAAGACAACTCCGACGATGAGAACTTGATCTTTTGAGTGTGGGGTGAATTTGCCGTCGTCGACTCCTAAAACGCGGATTTCAGGTTTGACGACGTGGAGGACTTTTTTATTCAAAACTCTTCCTCAGTGGCTCAGGGATGCTATTGTGTAGACGCGTTATAAGGTTAGCTAGTGCTCTATTGTGCTCTCTGCAGTCTATAGCCCCCTTATTTAAAGGCTGAAACATGTGTTGAATTGGCCGTTGAAGGCTCTTAATTTGAAGTCTGCGGTTTGGTTGAGCTACGGTATTGACGGAAATATCTCGAGAAGAAAAAAGGAAAAAGTTGGTTGTTTATTCCAGGATTTTCTCTATGGCGTCTTTCTCAACTTCATCTGCCATCGGGATGCCCGTGACCCGCGTTGCGCGTTCTGAGAGGCTCATGAGGTCGTTTCTGCCGATGAGGTCGAGCTTCCATTTTCTGTTGCCCGCCATCAGTTGCTTTAGTCCTACGCCTACTCTGTCTGTGAGGTATGTGTAGACGCCTATGCTTTCTAAGGGTATCTCGCTGAAGCGTTTGCCGTACTTTGTTTCCAGTTCTGGTGTTGCTATGAAGAACTTGTCTGGTGTGGCGCCGAAGCGGTCAGCGAATGTCTTGGGCAATTTTCCTTCTGCTGCTAGCTGTTTGAAGTAGCTTGATTTCATGGCTGCCGTTATTGGTGACCGACCCATAAGAACTGCTTTCACGAGTGGTCCTTGTCCGAAGTTGCTCATCGCTATTGTCTTGAAGATTGAAGTTTCCTCTATGAATCCGCCTGCCATTACGAGGTCTGGGACATGTTTGCCTTTCTTTTTCAGTATTTGTGCACATCGTAGCACTATGGCTTGCAAGTAAATTGTGGGAATGCTCATTTCGTCCATCATTGGAACGGGGCTCATGCCTGTTCCGCCGCCTGCGCCGTCAAAGCTTAATGCGTCAATTTTTGATTCTGAGGCGAACTTCATGGTGTATGCTACTGCTGAGGGTCGGTAAGCGCCTGTTTTGAGGAATACTTTTTTTGCGCCTTGTTTCCGTAGCCATTCTATGTCTTCGATGAAGGGTTTCTCTTTGGGTATGCCGACTCTGCTGTGTCGTTCGAAGGTGTTGAACACGCCGTCCTTGAATGCTTTTTGGATGACTGGGTCTTCGGGGTCTGGAATCACGATGTAGCCTCGCTTCTTTAGCAAGATGGCTTTCTGCAGGTCTTTGAGTCGAACTTCGCCGCCTATTGCTTTCGCGCCTTGTCCCCATTTCCGTTCAATAATGTTCACTTCGAGTTTAGAGAGCGCGTAAACGTCTGTGCCGAGTTTCTGGTCTTCCACGTTGGTCTGGATGATGACGTCGCCGTATTTTCCATCCCAAAACTTCCTGAACAGGTCAACTCTACGCTTGAGCTCTGGGGAGGCGCTGACCTTGCCGTTTGTTATTTTGGCTTCTACGTCCATGCCGCATACGTTTTCTCCTACAGTTATTGAAACGCCTGCGAGCGCTGCGCCTGTTGCAAGTCCTTCCCAGTTTATGCGTGCCACATCAGTGGAGCCGAAAGCTCCTGTGAGTATGGGCAGTTTCAGCGGCATTCCGCCGACTTTGGTTTCTACGTTGACGTTTGGGAATATGGCTTCTTCTGAGCTTTCTTTGATGCCTTGTGCGTCGAAGAGTCCTGCTTGGATGCTGAAGTGTGACCAGTCTAATCCGAAGTTTTTGAGCGCTCCTGCCGTGCTGCTTCCAAACTGGACTGGTTCAGGATAAAGTGCTTCTCGTCCTCTGAATGCTGAGAGGCTGATTTCGCATATGACGGGGCAATCGCGGATACATATGGGGCACATTCCGCTTATTGTGCTGGTGTCTTTGACTCGTGTGGTTGTTCCAACGGTTGATTTGCCATTTAGGTAAGAACTGTTTTTCTGTACACGTTCACTCATTTTTCACGGTCTCCTATCTACATTGCACATTTTTCAAGGTGATCTAATTGGAAAACCTGTACAATTGTTTTTCTATATAATACTATTCACCATTATTTGTATGTAAGAAAATGAAAAATTCGCGTGATAAATGAAACATGTGTCTAAGGATATACGTGTCTAAAAAAATGATTTTTTGAAAAGACCATGACCAATTTGAATCTTTGAACAATCAACCCAGCAGAAATTTCCTCTGCAGAGAAGCGACCCTTTTTGGCAAAAGAACTATTTGGTGAGTATTGCTTAGGTCACTACTTGTTTTCCTTCCTTCAGGCATTGCGGACAAACGCAGTGAAAAGGAAGATCCTTCGTTGTACAGAGCTCGTAATATTTGCAGTCTTGGCATGCAAAATCTTTGTTACAGATAATGCAGCTCTGGAGAAACATCACTTTGTCAGCATTCAATAAGCCAGAGACTGTTTCAATGAGTTTTTCAATATTATTGTAACTGCTTATGCGATAGCAACCTGTTTCCCTGTTGTATTCCAGACCAAGCCGCAACAGAAGAATGAATTTGTCTTTCTCCACACGGGGAAGCTTGAAGGCTTTCTTGTTAAGAACTATCATTTTTTGTCACTCACAACTAGAATTTGTTCATCTTGAGGAGAAAATCAACTTCCTCGGGCGTCAACTTGAACCAATTAATTATGGGACTTGAAGGCTGTTTTTGGAGAATCATCTTGATGAAAGGAACCAGATCATTCTTCGCAGTTTCGCGAGAAACGTGACATCGAAGTCCCATTTTGGCACAGATGCCATTCAGTGCCGTTCTTTTGCCCTTCGTCCAGAACAGAGTGATAATCCTTATCGGCGGCGATATGAACTGAAACGGTTTGTATGACCCAGGCGAGACAGCTGCCGCTTGAGCCAAAGAATTAAAGAAGTACTTCAAAAGGTGCCAGTTCTCCATTCCAATCCTGCCCCTGAAGACATCAGCTTGCGAAATAAAATCGAATGCCTCAGCCAGCGCCACAGGATCAGCGTATCTAAGTGGCAAGTTATCACATACTGAAAGCAACAAGTCATCATAATCCACACTGGAGCGGCTCAACAAGGTTGCGGCTTCCGAGAGAGATTTCGCCGAAAAGAATCCTCGGAGCGTGTCATCCATGCTGATGTCCTTGTTTCTGTAACTCAGCACCATGGTGTCTTGGAGCGTGAGAACTTTGTTTGCTTCAGCAAGACTCTGAAGGTCGTTTATGGCGGATCGCACATCACCTCGACTGTTCTGAGCGATTCTTTCGAGCGCTTCAAACTCCGCTTCAACGTGCTCCTTTTGGCAAATGTTTCGCAGCATGGCAATTATCAGCGGAATGCGTACCTGCTGGAACCGTATCAACGCGCAAACTTTTTTCAAAGGCCTAAGTTTCTCAAGGTCAGGGTCGTTAGCAGCCATAATGACGGGTACAAGCGAGTTTTCAACTATTTTTATTATGGCGCCCACGCCTCCTCGGTCCTCTTTGCCGGCGATGCCGTCGACCTCATCCAAAAAGAGCAGGTTACCTTTGCTCTCGGTTGAGAACTTGTCCAAAGCCACAAAAGAGGTCGCGGGACCAGCCACTTTGTTTATGGCTTTCTCGGTTCTCGTATCGCTCGCGTTCATTTCGATTATTCGGAAGCCAAACTCGTTTGAAGCCGCGTTGACCACCGCGGTTTTGCCCACGCCTGGTGGCCCATAAAGTAACACTGCCTTCTTCGTGCGGCGCTTGTTTTTCAACCAATCCAAAAAGGCAGATTTAGCCTCTTCGTTCCCTAATACCTCGGCTATCTTTTTCGGGCGGTACTTTTCAACCCATAAAAGGTCATCTTTCAATTACTTTCCCCTTTCAACTTGCCAATCTTCGCGAATTGAGCAAGCAACGCGCTCAGCTGGATGTCGCTGTTTGCGCCTTGAGTGAGGCGGAAATCGTACTCTCCAATGATGTTGGTCAGCTCCGCTTTCTCCTCCGCTGAAAGATAGGAAACTTTTAGCAGTTCTCTCTGCATCTGGCGCACTATCTCTGAACCCGAGAAGCCATACGCGCCAATAAGCTCGTACATCATCTTTCGAGCTTCGATGAAGTCGCCATTTAGTGCTTTGGCAAGCATCACTTGAACCTGTTTGGGGCTAGCTTCGCCGATTACTTGAAGCACCGTTTTCTCATCCACAAAACCCTCCTTGTACACTGCCGCCGTCTGTAAAGCGTTTATAGCGTGTCGAAGGTCGCCCTCCGAGTATTCAACTATTCTTTCAGCAGCTTCAGGCGCCAAGGTAATGTTTTCTTTCTTGGCTATCCATTCAAGATGCTCCACCATGGCTTTCCTGTCCAGCTTTGAGAAGCGGAATATGGCGCAGCGGCTCTGAATGGGTTCAATTATCTTACCCGACTGGTTGCATATGAGGATAAATCTGCAGGTCCGAGAGCTGGTCTCCATAATCCTTCTCAATGCTGTCTGAGCCGGTCCTGTCATCTGGTCACTTTCATCCAGTATGACCAACGCGTAAGGTACGTTGCCGAACGCTGCTCTGCTGTAACGTGAGAAATCCTTGATTCTATCGCGTACGGTGTCAATTCCTCTTTCATCCGACGCGTTAAGCTCCAACGTGAAGGTCTTCCAATTCTGACCGAACAGTTCTCGGGCTATGCAGAGTGCAACTGTTGTTTTTCCCGTGCCCGGTATGCCCGCGAGAAGTAGGTGCGGCATAGTTTTCGGGTTTCTCATGAAGGCTTTAAGGCTCTCCACGATGTCATGCAAGTCTACGACTTCGTTTAGGTTTTTTGGGCGATATTTTTCGACCCACATCAATGCTTCTTCGTCAGTTGCCATGAATACCCCTCACAATACAGGTCACAATTAACGTGTTTTGCTGTCCTAATTTACTTTTCCACTCAAATGGCAAAAGACCCGTTAGAGCAAAAGAAAAAGCCGAAGCATATTCCTGCTTTTAAGCTGCAATAATTGCCAAAATCAGCCGATTTTGCTTCCTTCCACAATATCCTTTTCGGGCTGCAGAACCACAACGTTGCCTTGGTCGTCTTCAGCAGCTAGAACCATACACTGCGACTCCACGTCCATCATCATGCGCCTTTGAAGGTTAAGCACAAACACGCATTTCTTGCCCACGAGGTCTTCGGGCTTGTACCATTGCAAGAGCCCAGCCACTGCCTGCCGCTTCTCCGCCCCGAAATCCACCATAATACGTATGAGCTTCTTCGAACCTAGAATCTGGTTAGCCTCAATTATCTTCCCTATGCGCAAGTCCAGCTTTTGAAATTCTTCAAACGAGATTTCTGTTTTCTCCATTTTCCAGCGCCACCCTGTGCATTTTCCTTTGGATTATCTAAAGTTTTCTGTGAAGTTCTTTCCTGTTTTATTTTCTCAAATGTTTTCTTTGTGCCCTGTCATCCTTCGGTTGCCTTCGAACGAACTATCTCGAAAGTCTAATTCGCAGTCAGCTTTCCTGATTGAAAACTCCGCAGCAGCGTCCACGTTCCCCCTCAGCTTTCAGCTTTACGAGACCGCCCCGTCTTCTGCGACAGTTCGAAGCGCCTCAAATAGTCCTCCAACGATTTTCTCCGCACTTCCTGAGTTATGTCGCCACGGGTAGCCTCAATTATTCTTCTTGCAACGTCGCATTTTCTCCTGAGCCCTGGAACAAGCATGTACGCTTCATCCAAAGCCATCAGCTCAATGTATATCTCATCCATGGTTTCAAGGCATTTCTCTCCTTTCTTAACGTCTCCTTCACGCAACGCGTCAAGTGCAAAGCGTCTGTATTCACCAACAACATCGGCCAAGCCGAGAACGTAGTCCACGGCTGGCGCATTGATTTCTTCTGGAGTTACGAATCGTGATTCTTCGATTAGTTTTACGAAGATGTTGGCTTCTGCGTATTCTTGGAGCGCCGCGCTGAACATGCCTCCGTAAATGATTGAAGGGTACTCTTTTGCTTGTTCTTGAAGTCCTGCGATCAGTTTCTTGGCTTTCTCAATCTGTTCTTTGGCTTCTCCAAGTCTTTTTTGGTGGCTAAGCAGTATTGCCTGTTTGGAGAGGCTTGTTGTTTTTCGCATTTTCTCCTGTGCGTCTTCTCTCATTTTCTGTTTTTGGGTAAGTTCTCTTTTTACTTCTTTTAGCATGGTTTTTAGGGATGGCAAAATCTCCACCTTCTGTTAAATTTACGCTTGTTGTGTTATTAAAAAATAGAAATAAGAATGCGCTTATAGGTTTTCTTTTTACGCTTCTGGCTGTTCAGGTTCAGTCCATTTCTCGACGACGAGTTTAGTGTCTCCCAGCTTGAAGCTTACCTTGACGAATATGGAATCTGCGCCTTTGAACGGGAACATGCTGTCTTCCGCTAAGTCTTTGGGTAAGTAAACTAGGTACTTGCCGTCCTTTCTCCTGAATAAACGTCCTCTTCCATCGCTGACCATTGTTTCACCACCGCTGAATTTAATTTCCAGTTCAAGGGTAGGTAACTAAAAAATTCCTATTTAAGGCTTCTATTCACATTTTAAATACAACATTGTTAAGTCAAGTGGAAAAAAAGAAAAGCTGAATAATTTGCGAGCCACCCAACATGATTCTACGAAGAAACGAACCGTATGGGTTTGTCTTTTTTGCTTAAAAGTACCACTCGGCTTTCCACTGATTCATCCACAATCTTATACCCCGTTTTCTGCGATAATTGCAGCGCAAAATCGTAAACTTCTTTGTGCTTAGGCATGCTATCAAATCCCAAGCGGAGACTCGAAAAACCCAAATGCATGTACGCTTTAGCTTCAATGTAAGTCGGGTCTGCTTTCTCCACAAGCTTAGCATATTCCTCCACATTTCCCATGTTACGGTCTTTTACCAGTGTGGTACGAATCACGGTTGGGCAGCGAAAACTCGGCAACAACTTGAGCGTCTCATTTAACTTGGACCATGCATCGGGGATTTGAGGACGACAAACACGGCTGAAAACCTCTTCGTTAGGGGCACAAACAGAAATGTACAGTTGCGTGGGTTCCTCGCTCAGCTTCGAGAGTTTTTGGGGCATCGTGCCGTTAGAAACTAGAAACGTCGTAAGCCCTTTCGCGTGGAGCGTACGGATTAGCTCTCCAAGCGGCTCGTAAAGGGTCGGCTCACCAGTTAAACTGATAGCCACATGCTTAGGCATAAAAGCCTCCCTGAAATTCTGCACAATTGTCCGCGGATTCCCCTTGTACCCCCCCAAAATCTTGCCTTGCGCCTTTAGAATTCCCGTTGCAATTTCCTCAGCCGAATCCCAATCTGGCAGCTTCATTTCATCCCACTTAATCTGCAAGTCGCCGTTCTGGGCTCTCCAACAAAACAGGCACTGTTGCGTGCAGTAAAAAAGCGCAGGCGACATCTGAATGCACCTGTGAGACTTTATGCCGTAAAACTTCTGCTTATAACAGGACCTTCCACTAGTTAACGCCTCATAAAACCACTTGCACCTCTTCACCGCAGAATGCTTGCCAACCAAGTGATACTTCTGCCGTTTCAAAGCTTGAATGAGAGGTTGCGGAACAAGATTCTCCAAGATGCTTCACAGATCCACGTGACTGTTGTTTTAGAGACACATAGTGAAAACGCTTTATTAAAACAGTCTCGCCCCAAGAAACTCAATTCTCACGGTCCCCTGTTGACGCGCTCAGATCCGTTTCCCCTTTCCCTTCTGTTGAATTCATTATGTGCAGCGTGATCCGTTGCGGAGGTCTCTGTTTCTGAACGAAAGGCAAAGTTTAAAATGTTCTCGGAGACTGTAAATGTTCAACCGCGAAAGTATAGTTAACTGAATGAGGAGCCGTCTAGTTTGAAACAAAAAGCCCTTACAATCACTCTCATAGTTTTAATGAGCACTGCCCTATTAATGATGCCGCTCTCGATAGTTTCTGGGCAGCTCGGTGTATACATTTACCAAGTTACCCAGCAGGGGTCTTACACTCCGATAACATCTGGAACTGTGGGTCTCCCCGTCAACCTTGCCGCCACCATAAACACTCAAAATGGCGCGTACCAAGTATATTTTGGCGACACCCTCGTTGACAGCAACAATTCATCGGGGTACTATGTGAACTCAAACTTCACTATCCCTGAACTTCCCGGAGGAAACTATACAATAACTCTGATAGATGTCGCGCCAAACGTTTACACCAACTCGTCGTTCATAGTAAACTCAGAATACAGCGTCAAAGCAATCGTTCCCGCGTCACCAGCGCTGTTGCAGGAAGGCAGCAACATTGCTCTTGACGTCGCAATTACGGGCGGGCAATCAAATACGTCTCATACCGCGAACATTACGGTTATGTTGCCGTCTCCTCTTACCACAAACTTCACGAAAATGGTTTCGTTAACAACTTCATCATTGGGAACTGCACGCACCCAGGTTACTTTTCCTGACTCGAGTTTTCAGCCTTCAGGCTCCACCACAGTTTACACGGGGCTGTACACGGCATATTTCAACATGACTGAAAGTTTAGGACAAAGTCAATTCTCAATTGGTATTACCGACGCAAGCCAGTATCATAAGCAAGACACTGTGAAAATACACGCTGTAGGCTACCAGCCAAGCCAAACTGCGACATTAACCATTCAGGGCCAAGCAGGCACCGTACTCTTCAAAGTAGTGACTGTTTCAGACCAAGGTGTAATAACCACGGATTGGACAATTCCCTTCACTGCTACCGTAGGACAATACAATGTAACCATAACTCCCCAAACCAACCCTAAAGCTATCCCTGACTCGCAAATCTTCACAATCCCTGGATACCCAGTTACCATCCACACGCTAAACTTGGCAGGCGACATTGTCCAACAGCTTACGATTGAAGCCACTGACCAAGCATCAAACACAATCACCAACGGCACCATAGGATACTATGGAACTGCCGTGTTGAATCTTGACAACGGCAACCACACCATAGACGCATACTGGAACCAAGTGAGAGTGGGCGAAATCAAAGTTTCCATAACCGGAGAAGCCACATATAACATAACCTGTCAATTAACCAACCTTGTAATTACGGTTCAGGACAAGAACGGCGTCGTCATCTCCTTCGCGGACTTAAACATGACCTACCGGTACGTTACAACAAAAACTGGCACACCCCAGACTGGCAGCGTCTCTGGACAAACAGACCTTTCAGGCACTTACAGTTTCAACTCTACCCTTCCAGGAATAAACTACATTGTTGCAGCTTCCAAATACAACGCAGTTTTCAACGTCGGCAACAACACCATCAACAACTTACCCACCCAACCAACTTACCAAGCCGTCATAATTTGCCCAGAGGAAACTTTAACGTTGAAAACCCTTGATTATAACTCGGCAGTGCTGCCTAATGCACGCATCGAACTTATCGAGCAGGCAAGCGGCATATTCTACAGTGCAGCAACCGACAGCAGCGGAACAGTCTCGGTTCAAGTTACCTTTGGACAGTACCGCATGCGCGTTTACACGGCAGACAACATCCTGCTAAACGAAACAGTCATAAACGTCCTGAGCAACACTCAGAGTCAAGTTCGCTGCGTCCTCTACAACCTCCATGTTTCAGTTAAAGTCGTTGACTACTTCGGGAACCCAATTTCAAACGTGAACATCCAACTAAGCAGGCCAGGCATGAACACGCGGTCAACTACCACACAGGGTGACGGGACAGCAACCTTCGATAACGTGATAGGCGGCAACATTGAGATAACCGCTTATCCTTCAGGCAACGAGGGAGCTTTCGCTGCTGAAAATCTCTACCTTGACTCGCCGACAACGGTGCAAATCAAGATGGCTAGCTTCGTCGCTTTAGGATCGCTCCTCTTAGGAACGAGTCTACTGGCCACTCTAATTGTAGTGCTGATAGCCGTAATACTGTTCGTGGGCATCGAGATTTACCAAAGGAAAGGATTCAAACTAATGCGCAAAAGTGGAAATTAACATGTGCGATGTTGAGCTCCAAGTAAAAAAGTTTATATTGAATTCACCAAATATCCTCATACAGATGTCATTGCTACTTTAAATTCTACCAATTGAACACTAGAGGTGTAAACCTATTGGCTCAATCAAAACCTTGTTCTCCAACATGCCCTTCTTTTAAATGCTCTCAGAACTCCGCTTTCTACCGTCAAGACACCGTATGGTGCCGATGGACCGAAGAAATGTGCAACGTTGCAAACTGCACCTATTCTTTATGCGTAAAAAGGCGGATGCTTCCAGGAGGCATCTGCGGGGAAACAGTGAAACGGCAAACCGTTGAGAAAGAACCTGAAGACCTGATAGATGAACCAGTGAGGCTTAAGGGAAAGGCGCTTCGCAAGCTTGGAGAAAGAGAACTCTACTAAAACTACTCTTCAAAAACTGAAAAACACGTGCTGTACCGATAGCACGTTTCGGAGGAACATTGCCCCCCATTCTATTTGGCTTGGACACGTTTAACTACTGGCGGTTTTATCTTTTTCAGAATCCTGTAGCCGCAGATTATGCATTTTATTTCTCCGCCTCGCATTTCCAACTCTTCAGCTGGAACTCTTGCCCCGCAACGCATGCAGTCATAAACAATTCCTGTTTTCTCCATATAAGTTACCTCTTTCTACAAAGGAAAAGTATTTTGCTTTTAAACGTTTCCCAGTGCTCAGTGTGCTAATGAAGGGCGAACATTGAGAACGAGACTAAGAAAAGCCCTCAAACAGGCTTTCCCAGAAGAGGATTCAGTAAGCGCCTACAACGCCTTTGACATCATAGGCGATATTGCAGTTACAAAAATGCCCACCCCTTCTGAAGCAAACGCTAAGACTGTCGCGGAAGCAATAATGCGCGTTCACAGGAACGTGAAAGCCGTGTATGCCCAAGCCAGTCCAGTCGCTGGCAACTTTAGGCTCCGCAGCCTGAGGCATGTGGCAGGCGATAACAAGACCCGCACTGTTCACAAGGAGAATGGATGTTTATTCGCGGTTGACGTTGAGGATTGCTATTTCTCTCCAAGACTCGCCCATGAAAGACGACGTATCGCTCAGCTTGTTAAACCCAACGAGACCATCGTTAACATGTTCGCAGGAGTGGGCTGCTTCTCCATAATAATCGCCAAGCAAGTGACCAAAGCAAAAGTGTATTCCATAGATGTGAACCCCGTAGCGGTACAATTCATGCAGGAAAACATCAGGCTCAACAGAGTTTACAGCAACGTCATTCCCTTATTAGGTGACGCGAAAACAATTATCGAAAACCAACTGCGGCATTGTGCTGAACGCATTCTGATGCCTTTGCCTGAAAAAGCCTTCGAGTACCTGCCCTGCGCTGTTTTTGCTCTCAAAACATCCGGTGGGTGGATACACTATCATGGCTTTGAACATGCCGCCAAAACTGAAGACCCAACTAAAAAGCTCGCACTAAAATTGTCTGAAAACCTTGCCCGCTTGAACGTGGAATTTAAGATTCCTTTTTCCCGTGTTGTCCGAACGATTGGTCCAAACTGGCATCACGTGGTCGCAGACATACATCTTGAAGCGTTTGGCAAATCTTAATAATCTAGCGCTCTGATACTCTTGTCCAAGTGAACTGCGATGAAAAGAAAACTGATGGATATACTCGCATGCCCAATTGACAAGTATCACCCGCTTGAACTTCACGTTTTCGAGGAGAAAGACGAAATAGTTGAAGGCTTAATCGTCTGCCCAAAATGCCTACGCTGGTACCCCATACGCGACGAGATACCTGAAATGCTGCCTGACGAGCTGAGAAAAGAAACTGAGGATTTGCCGTTTCTGAAAAAATGGAAAGAAAAAGCTCCCGAGAAAATAGTGGTTGAAGGCAAACCTTTCAGTTTGAAAGGCTAAACATCCCCCTCTTGTCTTGTTAATATTTCAGTTTTACTGCAGCGTTTTTGACTGAAGACCGCAGTGCTGCTTCGGCTATTTGCAGGGCTTTTATCCCGTCAACTCCCGTCACGAGCGGCTTTTTCTTTTCCAATATGCATTCTGTGAAGTGCTGCAGTTCCAGTTTCAGAGGCTCTTGGAACGCGTATCTAGGCTGTACGGTTTCCTTTTTGCTTTCAATCCATAGTTCCTGTGTTATGTAGTCTAGCCTCGTTATGGCGTCGCTTCCAGTAACCGTGAGCGTTCGCGTCTTGTACGGTGTTAGCCAGTTGGATTCTATGAAAGCGCTTTTTCCGCCTTCGTAGGTGAGCATTATCTGAGCATAGTCTTCAAATTTTTCGTGCTTCATGCTTCCCATTTTCGCGTAGACGCTGATTGGGTCTTCATCCGAAATGTATCGCATGACGTCTATGTCGTGAATAGCAGTATCCTTGACCACGCCTACGTCGCCTATTCTTTCAGGCCACTCAGAAACTCTCTTCGCCGTAGCGGACACGAATTCGCCGATTTTCTTGCTTTCAACCGCTTCTCTAATGTGTTGCAGTCCTGGGATAAACCGCATCAGAAAGCCCACGGTCAAGTGCAAGCCGTTCTCTTGAGCTATTTTCAGAAGCTTTTGTGCTTGTTTCGAGTTGGTTGCCATGGGTTTTTCCACGAGAACGTGCTTTCCGGCGTGGATGGCTTTGAGGGCTTCTTTGGCAAGCATAGTTGACCATGTGCACACGCTTACAGCCTCGATTTCTTCGTTCTTCAGCATCCGGGTGCTGTTGGTGTAGGCTTTCACGCCGAACTGGTCTGCTATCGTTTTCGCTCTTTCAGCGTTAACGTCGCAGATTGCCACAAGGTTTGTGCTTGCCAGTTCTTTGTAGACTCTTGCGTGGTTTTTTCCCCAAAACCCTGTCCCAATTACCGCTACACCTAGTTTTTTCATTTCTTCCGAGTGCCCCTTCCTAAACCACGGTACGTGAAACCTTCATCTTCAACCTTTTTCGGTTCCACTAATCCCGCTAAGTCAATAAGTGCTGCTGGTGATTTCATTATCGCTTTTAGCTTCTTAAGGTTTAAGCGCTTAAGCTGTTCCTGACCCGCCAAAATCACTACGCAGTCTGTGCCTTCTACCGTCTCGTTCAATGTTCTTTTAAGCGAACGCGTAGCGTCCACCTGCCCGTTTTCAGATGCCTGTGGATCGTAACGACTGACTTTTGCGCCTTTAGTTTCTAGCAGTTCAATGAACGCGGCGGCAGCAGTTCCTGTTTTGGCTGTGCCTAACAAGGCGATTCTGGCTCTTCGCAAAGTCTTTCCACCACTTCGCAGTGCATCCTGCGTCAAATTAACTGCGTGCCTAATCATTTCCTCGTTTACCTGTCTGGCAAGCGTGGGAAGCCGAAGTTTAGTGTTCAGGTTTTCAGCAGTTTCAAGCAGCAAGTATGCCTCGTTTCTGTTTTCTTCCTCCGCAATCGTGGGAGCGGTGCCGCTTTCCCCAGCATCGTTGTTTATGAGTTTAAGCGTTTCAGCATAATCTATGCCCGCGTTCTCGCAGAAGACAGCCATTTCATTAGCTAAAGCGATATTCGTGTCGTGTTTGGCTGCGGCGACGAGCGCGGCTAACTCTGCTGTTTTCACATCTGATATTCTTTTCACGCCTTTTTTGGCTATGGTTTCAAAAATCACGGCGGCTGAGTTTAAGCTGACTTTGTCTCCGGCGGCAATTATCAGTTCATGGCTGCCTATTGGTTTCGTGCCCTGCTGCATGATTTCTTGGGCAGGGGTGTAGGCTAAACCGAAGTCTTCTCCAACCTTGAGCCCCGAGGTGTTCTCAAGTGCTTCCTTTACCACTCCCTCGGTGAAACCAAACCCAGCAACGCCTCCGTAAACTACTAAGCTTCCTCGGTGCAGTGCCGCTCCTACTTGTTTGCAGGTGTTTTCTGTTTCTGAGTAATCAGGGTTTTTTTTGACGTCAATTTTCGGGCTGACCGTCAGGATAATTATGTCGCTTTGTGAAACTGCGCTTTTCAGCTCACTTGTCGCGGTCAATTGTCCTGTTCTCACAAAGCCCTTCAATCTAGATTCAACTTCGCGGTCACCAAGAAGCGCGTTCCCTTTTGATATTCGCCTAATTACGCTCTGGTCTGGGTCTGCGCATGTGACTTTGAAACCAGCATCGGCGAAAGCTAAAGCGTAAAGAATGCCGCGTTGCCCGCACCCTATGACACTTACCGTGTATTTTCCCCGTTTCTCAGGTGCGTCTACTTCCTCTATTTTTAAGCTCAGGACTGCGGGCAAAGTATTCGCCACTTTTACAGGATGCGCAGACTTTCTTAAATGGTTTCAAGTATTCGTTCGAGTTTTGAAGTAAACTCTTCGACCAGTTTTTTTGCTCTTTGTTGGGTTTTTGCTTCCGCGTACATCCTGAAGGCAGGTTCTGTTCCGCTGGGTCTCAGCAGGATGGCGCTTTTGTCTTCGAACCAGATTTTCACTCCATCGAGCGTGTTTATGTTGGCGCCCTTGAGCTGCGCAAGCAGTTTTTCAAGCAGCTTCTGCTTCTTGTCCTCTGGGCATTCAATTTTTCCTTTCTCAATGAAGTACTGCGGCTGATCCGCTACGAGCTTTGAAAGTTTCTCTCCAGTCTCAGCCATAATATTCAAAATCAACGCTGTGGTCATGGCTCCATCGCGCACTGCCTGATGCGGACCATAAAAAACTCCGCCATTTTCCTCTCCGCCCAGTTTAGCCTTTACTTCCTTCATTTTCTGTGAAACAGTTACGCTTCCAACTTTGGTCCACACGATTTTGCCCTTGTAGGCATCGGCTACGTCTTTTATGAGTGTCGAAGAACTTACAGGGGTGACTATTTGTGAGTTGGGATTTTCAATCAAGAACTGCTTCTCGACCACGGCGAAGGTTTTGTCTCCCATGTGAATCTGCCCGTTCTCATCAACAAAAATAGACCTGTCCGCGTCGCCGTCGAAAGCCACACCTAAATCCGCGCCCACCGCCTTCACCGTTTTGGCGAGTTCTTCAAGGTTTTCCGGGCGAGGCTCCGGCATTCTTCCAGGGAACGTGCCATCAATGTTCGCGTTCAGGCTGGTGATTTTACAGCCTAAGTCCCGCAGGAGAATGGGCGCAGTTAACCCGCCGACGCTGTTCGCCGCATCAACCACAACATGAAAATGCTTCGTTGCAATTTTTGCGGTGTTCACGTGTTTCTTTATTGCCTCTATGTACTCGTCGTTTACTCCAGGTAACTCATGAACTGTGCCAAGTTTGTTCCACTCCGCAAACTGCGTCTTCTCATCAAAGTATGTGTTTTCGATTTCGGTCTCTTGTTCGTGGCTGATCTCTATGCCATCGCTCCAGATCACTTTTATGCCATTGTATTCTGGCGGGTTGTGTGAAGCGGTTATTATTACTCCGCCGTCCATCCTGTGATTTTTAACGGCAAACTGTAGTGAGGGCGTCGGTGCCATTCCGGCGAAAAACACGTTGCAACCAGTTGAGGTTAGACCCGAAATGACTGCTCTCGAAAACATCGGGCCACTGGTTCGGGCGTCGTGGCCAAGCAGCAAATTCTTCTTTCCAAAAAATGTGCCAATTGCTAAGCCTACTTTAACTGCCATTTCAGGGGTTAATTCTTTGTTAACGAGCCCTCGGATGCCGTTTGTTCCAAAAAGTTTCTTTTGGCTCATTGGTCTCTTAGTCTCCGCTGTTTAACAGATATTCCTGCATTTTAATTTTAACGTGTCTTCGGACACTTCCTTCGCTGGGCAAACTGAGGTTTTCTCAGTTAGTGAGATGCCGTCTTTGATTTTTGCTTGGTCCGCGATGATGCAGCCTTCGCCAATTTTGGCTTTCTTGCCTATCACTACGCCTTCGCCTATTAGTGCGCCGCTTATCGATGCGAAATCATCTATCTTTGCGTCTGGGAAAATCACCGAGTTTCTTATCTGCACGTTTCTCCCTATTGACACGTTTTTGCCTAAGACAGCGTAGGGTCCTATGACGGAGTTTTCTCCTATGGTTACGCCTTTGTCTATGGCGACAGGGTTCTTGAGTTCGAATTTGCTTGTTCTGGGCTGTTTTTGTTTTTCTGTGAGAGTGTCTAGCAGGATTTTGTTTGTTTGCATGTATTCCTCTGGTTTGCCTATGTCAATCCACAAGCCATTGACCTTGTGCCCGTAAAGGGCTTCTTTTTTGGCTAGTTTTGGGAAGATCTCTCGCTCCATCGATACCGCTCTTCCTGCGGGAATGCAGTCGAAAATTTTTGGGCTTAGCACGTAGACTCCTGCGTTTATGAGGTTGCTCGGCGCGGTTTCTTTGGGTGGTTTCTCGATGAACCTTTTAATGAGGTTGTTCTTTGCTAATTCTGCTACGCCATATCTACTGGGGTCTTCTGCTTCGTGAAGCGCGATGGTAGCTACTGCTTTTCCTTTCTTGTGGTTTTCAATCATTTCTCTGTAGTTTATGTCGGCGAATATGTCGCCGTTCAAAACTAAGAAGGGTTCGTTGTGTCCGATGAGTTTTTCAGCTTTTTTTATGGGTCCTGCTGTTCCAAGGGGCATTTTAGGGGGGTCGTGTGAGTATTTTATGGTTAAGCCGTATTTTGGGATCTGGTGTTGCCGTAAATAGAATTCGGTTAGTCCGTTTACCGCCAGTATAGCTTCGTCAACGCCGTTCGCTGCGAGCTGTTCATACGTCCATTGCAGCAGGGGTTTGTTGACTATCGGGAAAAGAGCCTTGGGCCTAGTGCACGTTAACGGCCTTAGCCTTGTACCGAATCCGCCTATCAGGATTAATGCCTTCATCTATTTTCTACCTTTGAAATCGTAAGGGTTATTTTCACCGTTTTTTGATATAAACAGTTTGAGAATCATTGCTCTTTATTCCCACTCAATTGTTGCAGGTGGTTTGTGGGTAATATCGTAGACGACGCGAGTGACTTCCGGTATCTCGTTGGTTATTCTTGTTGAGATTTTCTCCAAAACTGGATAAGGAATCTGTGCAAAGTTGGCGGTCATGGCCTCGCGGCTTTCTGCAGCTCTGATTGCCACTACGTAGCCGTATGCTCTGGCGTCGCCTTTAACGCCTGTGGCTTTGGTGTCGGTTAGGACGGCGAAGTATTGCCACAGGTTTTCGTCTAAGCCGTTTTTTTCGATTTCTTCTCGCACGATGGCGTCGGCTTTCTTTGCAACTTTGACTTTTTCCTCTGTCAGTTCGCCTATTATCCTTACTGCTAAGCCGGGTCCTGGGAAAGGTTGCCTGTTAACTAGTTCCTTGGGTAAACCGAGCATTTTGGCGACTCTTCTGACTTCGTCCTTGTAAAGGTCGCGGAGGGGTTCAACGATTTTTTTGAATTTGATTTTGGATGGCAGTCCTGCGACGTTGTGGTGTGTTTTTATTTTGTTCGAGTTTTTCCTGAAGCCTGATTCGATTCTGTCTGGGTAAATAGTTCCCTGAATCAGGTACTCTGCGCCTGCGTTGTCGGCTATTTCCTCGAAAACTCGGATGAACTCTTCTCCGATTACTTTCCGCTTCTTTTCGGGGTCGGTTACGCCTTTCAGTTTCTCCATAAACCGTTTTTGGGCGTTAGCTATTATGAGGTTGATTTTGAATTTTTGGAACGTGTCTCTTATGGCTTCGGGTTCGCCTTCCCGCATGAAACCGTGATCTACGAAAACGGCTGTGAGCTTATCGCCTAATGCTTGGGCTGCGAGGGCGGTTGCCACGCTGGAGTCTATGCCACCGCTTAGGCCTATTATGGCTTTTGCTTCGCCTATGTCCGACTTGATTTCTTTGACCATTCTTTCTATGATGTCTTCCATTTTCCAGTTGGCTTCGCACTTGCAAACGTCAAAGATGAAGTTGCTGAGCATACGCGCGCCATTTTTTGTGTGGATGACTTCTGGGTGCCACTGTAAACCGTAGATTGGTTTTTTCTTGTGTCTGTACGCGGCTACTGGGCAGCTTTCCGTGTGCGCTAAAGCTTCAAATTCAGCTGGCAGCGCGAACACGGTGTCGCCGTGGCTCATCCACACCGTTTCCTTATTGCTTAAGCCGTTCAGCACGCCTACGGGTTTATCAATGTTGACTTGGGCGATGCCGTATTCCCTGCAGGCGGCGGGTTTGACTTTTCCATTGACTATTTGGGCTATGAGCTGGTGCCCGTAGCATAAGCCTAAGACTGGCAGGTTCATTTCTAAGATTCTTGGGTCGATTCGGGGCGCGTTTGGTTCGTAAACGCTTGCTGGTCCCCCTGACAGAATTAAGCCTTTTACGTTGAATTTTTGGTTTAGAGCCTTGATTTCATCTGGTGTTATGTCGTGAGGAACTATTTCGGAGAAGACGCCGTGCTCTCTGATTCTTCTGCCTATTAGGTGGCAGTATTGTCCTCCGAAGTCAAGCACCAGTATCGTATCGTATTTCGTTTGCATTTGTTGGCTCACAATTATTGGGGGTTTGGTCTAGTAATTTAAGATTGCCCTGTTTTCGTGGTCTATTGCTGGTTGAGCTTTCGCTTTCCTTATACTATATGCAGTGCGGCTTCTCTGATTGGCTTTCTCACTCTATCGGAAACTAAACTTTTATAAACATAATCGAGTGATTATTAAAAGAACGTTTCAAAAAGGTTAACCTTATTGGAAAAACGTGCAGGAGCAATCAATCATGGAACTGAATGACATCGACAACAAAATATTAAAAGCGCTCTTGGAAGACGCCCGATTCTCAAGCAGGCAAATAGCGAAGAACGTGGGCGTGTCCGTCGGCACAGTACTTTCCAGAATCAAGAAAATGGAAAATGAAGGTCTCATCAAAGGCTACTCGGTTATCTTGAACCATGAAAAGCTCGGGTACGAGTTAACAGTGGTTACCGAAATAACTGTTGCTAAGGGCAAGCTTGTTGAAACTGAGGGTGAGATAGCGAAGATTCCGAACGTGTGCAGCGTCTACGATGTCACAGGTTTAACCGACGCCGTTATCGTGGCAAAGTTCAAGAGCCGCGAGGACTTGGGCGCGTTTACTAAGCGCTTGTTGAATTTGCCGTTTGTTGAGCGGACAAACACACATGTCGTGCTGACGACGGTTAAAGAGAACTTCCGCCTCATCTAAGCGGGACCGCCAGTTTTCCTACGACTGGTTCTTTTCTTTTCTGTAATTCTGCTCAGGAGGCGCTATGGATATTCTGGTTCCCGAAGCCACAGGCGAGGTTACCCAAACGTTCCCGCCTATGACAACGTTGTCGCCGATTACCGCGTCAGCACCAAGCAGTGTAGCTCCTGAGTAGATTACCACGTTGTTTCCGATTGTTGGGTGCCTTTTCATTCCTTTGATTATGCGTCCTTTCTTGTCCTTGGGGAAGCTTAAAGCGCCGAGGGTGACGCCTTGGTATATTTTCACGTTGTCGCCGATTTCGGTGGTTTCTCCGATTACGACGCCTGTGCCGTGGTCGATGAAGAAGTTCTTTCCGATTTTCGCTCCAGGGTGAATGTCTATGCCTGTCAGTGAGTGAACGTGTTCGCTCATTACCCTTGGGATCAATGGGACGCCGCGCAAGTAGAGCTCATGCGCTATCCGGTAGGTCGTTATTGCCAGAACGCATGGGTAGCTGAGTATTACCTCTTCACTGCTCATGGCTGCGGGGTCTCCGTCATAGGCTGCTTCTATGTCTCCGCTGAGGAGCGATCTTATCTTGGGTATCTCTTCAAGAAACTCTTTGACAACCACTTGGGCTCTTCTGTGACAGACATCTTGTGGGCACTCTTTGATTTTTCGGCAGATATGCTTTAGGCTCTTCTCCACTTCCGTTGTGAGTCTTGTGTAAACTGTGGTTAGAGTGTTGCCTAAAACATATTTCACGTTTGACTTGGTGATTTCTGTCTTCCCCAAATATCCTGGAAAGACTACTGTTAACAAATCTTCAAGAACTTCGATGACGACTTTCTTCGACGGGAGGTCTTTTCCTTCAAGATGATCCATGCCTCCGAATGTTTCGTAGTTCTTGATTATGCCGTCAACGAGAGTTGGTAAACCTTTTTCAACCCAGTTGTTCTCCAGTTTTTCTTGGCCCGTTAAGAGGGCGTTGAGCATTTTCTCTGGGCTCCAAGCGTATACTTGTTCTTCTATGCCTTCCTTGTTATCTTTCTTCTTTGATTTAGGTTGACCCGGTTTTGAGTTCATCTAGCGTCCCTTCCTTGTAATTGGAAAAAGGGGGATATAAGAGAAGCGTCCTCTCTTGCTAATAGACGCCTATATGTTTACGGTGGGTGTTCCATGATTTTCTTGGAAAAGTGGGGTGCTGAGGTACCGTTCTCCAGTGTCCGGGAGAATGACGACTATGAGTTTGCCTTTGTTTTCAGGTCTTTTCGCCACTTCCAATGCAGCATAGACTGCGGCGCCTGATGATATTCCTACAAGTAAGCCTTCTTTCTTGGCGAGTAATCTTGCGGTTTGCATTGCCTCTTCGTCCTTTACCTTCACTATCTCGTCTACCAAATCGAGTTTTAGGACATCAGGTATGAATCCTGCGCCTATGCCTTGAATCTTGTGAGGGCCTTTCGTGCCACCGCTTAGGACAGGTGAACCCGCTGGTTCGACGGCTATGGCTTTGAACTGTGGCTTTAGCGGTTTGATGTACTGCGCTATTCCAGTGATAGTGCCGCCTGTGCCGACGCCCGCGACTAGTATGTCTACTTTTCCTTCAGTATCGTTCCATATTTCTGGTCCCGTGGTATCCCTATGGATTTTTGGGTTCGCCAAGTTTTTGAATTGCTGCGGAACGAAGGAGTTGGGCGTGTTTGCCGCGAGTTCATCGGCTTTTTTGATAGCACCTCCCATTCCATCAGGACCTAGAGTGAGAACGAGTTCGGCACCGTACGCTTTCAGAAGGTTGCGCCTTTCGATGCTCATGGTTTCGGGCATTGTCAGTATGAGGCGGTAGCCTTTTACGGCGGCAACCATGGCTAGGCCTATGCCCGTGTTTCCGCTGGTCGGTTCAATGATTACAGTGTTTGGTTTGATGAGTCCCTGTTTTTCAGCTTCGACTATCATGCTGAGGCAGATGCGGTCTTTGACGCTTCCGCTTGGGTTGCGGGATTCCGTTTTAGCTATTACGGTGCACTTTAACCCCTGTGTCAGTCGGTTTAGGCGTATGAGGGGTGTTTTGCCTATTGTTTCTAGAACGTTGTTGTAGATTTGTTTCATGTTGTTTCACCAACCATTTTATAACGCCGTTATAATGGCGAAGCCGTATAAAAACTTACTCATCTCAACTCCAAAGTAAGCATGGCTTTCAACCACTAGACACAATCAGAACCCAATTTATATAGTTTGCAAAATGGCATTAACACCTATCGCAACAAAACCGCAAAACAGGCATCAACCAAACAATGTCGAGCGAAGTAAAGCCTTTTAATAAGTTGCCTGATTCTATTATTTGCCATAATAATTGAGTGCAGCCTCAAACTTAGCGGGGGTCGCCCAGCATGGTCAAAGGCGTAGGACTGAGGCTCCTATCCTGCAGAGGTTCGTGGGTTCAAATCCCACCCCCCGCACTTGTTCGCGATAGTGTTTTCGTTCATTTTTCGTTGGTTTTACAGAAAACTAAGCTCAAAATTTGCGTTGATAGGGATTTTAATGGGTGCTTACTGGCTGAGCTTAATCATTAGATCAATTGAAAAAAGAAAATGGGTTGTATGGTTCTATTCTTCGTCTTCGCAATCATCGCAATCGCAGTCTTCGCAATCCTCTTCCTCTTCTAAACCGAAAACAATCTTTATCATCTATTAACCCTGACTAACGTTGTGTTGACTGATTTAAAAAGCCTTTTTCAGCTGCCGCAAAAATCAATCATAAAATAGACTGAGTATCAGGTACAGATCAACCGTAAATGCGTCCGTCCGAAGTTTTATTCGCCTCTTGTGTCGTTTCTGTTACATTCCGCTTTTGGCTTGTACTCTCTTTTTATGGTTCGTTGTTTGTGATGCTTTTCGCATTCTTTTACTCGCACAAGCATCCAATCGTTTTCTTCATAAACGCATCCGCAAAGCAAAGTCTTAATCGGCAAGATTGCCACCTGACACGTGCACTTATTGAGAGTATACTATTAGGCATTAGTCATCAATATTTGCGTAGCGATTCCGACGGTTCCACCCCAAAAAGGGGGCGAATTTTGTTAGAAGTACCAAGTCTGAATTGGAACTTAACAGTTTAAAAGACAGCATAAACTCCACCCCCCACACCATCCTCACAGAGCAATCACGAATTTGACGCGCTTTTTGGGTTCAACTTATGTTTCAGCCTTTAAATAAGGGGCTATAGACGCGCAAGAGCTCATCAGACAAGAAAGAGAACATGAGAGGGTCTTCTTCAATAGCTATAAATGCAAGATTAGTTCAACTCAAATTACGCAGTCAAGTAAGCTTGTCTTGAGGTTAGTGAGTTGCCTGAGGTTAACAACCAAAAGACACCAGAAAACTCGTGTGCCGAAGCAAAAAACCAGTGCCTCAACTGCCACTACGCCCGCTTGGTTGAGACGCTGTTCTGCATTGAAACCGCCAAAGCGATCCTTGAAGACCCAGAAGTTCTCTCAGACAACCTGTCACCAAAGCTTACGTGAACAGGAGCGAAGGTGTCGGCGTGGCAGAGGCTCCAAGGGGAACGCTGATTCATCACTACAAGGTTGACCCAGAAGGCATGATAACCAAAGTTAACATGATAATCGCCACGGAACACAATAACATCGCCTACAACAAAGCTGTAACTCAAGTCGCAAAGAAATACGTCAAAGCACAGCGCCTGCAGGAAGGCATGCTCAACAGAGTCGAAGCCGTAATCCGCGCGTTCGACCCTTGCCTGAGTTGTGCAACGCACGCTGTTGGAAGCATGCCTCTAGAGGTTCAGTTGGTGAATTCGGAAGGGCAACTTGTAGACCGCGTGGTTCGATAACCTCACAGCTTTCATTTTTCCCACGACAATTTTCTTATTTCATTTTGCCTTCAGATATTGGAAAGAGTTGAATGGTGTGCCAAAGGAAGCATCACGGAAAATAGATAAGCAACTCAAACCTCCACTGAGCGAAATTTCCAGAATGGAAAACGTAGCGAGAACCGAGCATGCCTTCTTAAAAGTAACAAAAAACGAAAACTTGGGCGTCTACAGCGATTTGTTTTCAGCAAAAAGCGGCATAGACGGACAGGACGGAGGAATGGTTACTGCGCTGTTGCTTTCAGGTTTGAGGAAAGGCGTTTTCGATGCTGCCATCGTCGTCCAACGCAAGCCTAAAAACCAAAAAAGGTTCTAGGAAGCCGAACGCATTTAGTTTTTATTAGCTATATGCGTTTTTTGTGTATTCTGGCCCAAGACTATACACATACAAAAGATTTTTTAATCAAACTCATCTACCCTTTAGCCGAGATGATATCTCTATGAAAATACTAAACGAGTTTGTTCCAACACGTAAATTTCTGAAGCTTGCCGAAGAAATAAAGGACCTAGTTGATGGATGGAACGTCACTGATAGCGCTGCTGGTTTTCCAGCACCTAGCGGAACAGTTGTAAGTTGTATCCTCAAGTCTAAGTACCCTGAAAAAATAATCGTACCTATATTCATACTACATTACAAAGGCCCAGTCGAAGTGGGAGGATTGGCTTTAGCTGCAGACATCATAGGTCTCGACGGTTTAGCGGTCACAATGGGCGACAACCCCAAGTACGGAGAACCAATAAAAATGTTAAAATCATCCGAGGAAGCCCGAGATTTCCTACGCACATCAGTAAAGCTCAAGAATCTAAAGTTAGGTTGCTTGCTTACGGCTCGTCGATCTGTGGAGGAGACCCTTGAACGGGCGAGGGGCGCTTGGGACTTTATCTACTTCATGAGGCTAGAAGACAAAACTTTCCCGATACTGGAACAGGTAGCGAAAGAGTGCAAACGTATGAACAAACCCATCTACTCATACTTCCTGGTGGGAACACCTAAAAACGTAGAGACTGTAAAAATGATTGGGTGGCCAGTCACCACAACAATGGACAAAGTTGAAGAGACCGCGGCAAAACTAGACGGTCTTGTAGACGGCATAATTGCAACATGTGCTGGAGACGCCGAAGGCGACAAAGAAATGTTGCAAAAACTGCAAAAGTTCCGAAAGTGATGGAAGCTTAAATAGAGCAGAAATAGCGGCGCTTTAGTCGTCCAACGTTTCCATCTTTAATCCTTTTTTCTCATACTTTTATATTATTTTCTGCCTACTGCCCTGATGTAGCTCAGCCCTGTGATTTGCCCATCATAAAGCAATGTTTGAGCCAATTTTAGACTGGGTGACGCAGATAAGCTTTAAAGTTTTAATGCACAAGTAGCCAGTAACATGAAACACGAGGGATGACCCGTGAACCCCGTCCAGATAATTGCCGTTGAGAACCTGCCGTTAATAACGAAAGGAGACAACTTGGGGCAACTTCTATGCGAAGCAGCAAAAAAGCAGAATACGCCTGTTAAGGAGAACGATATCGTAGTAATCACGCATGTTGCTGTTTCAAAAGCAGAAGGCAACGTGGTTAACCTCGACGAAATCGTGCCCTCAGAGAAGGCGCTGGAAATAGCGCGAAAAGTCGATAAAGACCCTGCCCTGGTGGAGGTTATTCTCCGCGAAACAAAAGAAATCGTGCGCATGGGACCCAACAGCCTCATAACCGAAACAAAACATGGTATAGTCTCTGCAAATGCTGGAGTAGACAGGTCAAACTTGAAAGGAGACAGAAATGTTGCGTTGCTGCCGCAAAATCCTGATGCGTCCGCACAGAATGTCAGGCAAGAAATAAAAAAACTAACTGGCTGCACTGTAGCGGTAATAGTTTCGGACACTCATGGTCGCCCCTTGCGAATGGGCGAAATTAACGTTGCCATAGGCATAGCAGGAATCAAACCTATACGAGACAGAAGGGGCGAAAAGGACCTCTTCGGCTACGTTTTAAGAATAAAGCAAACTTGCATCGCTGACGAATTAGCCTCGGCAGCGGAACTTGTGATCGGGCAAGCAAACGAAGGAATCCCTGTTGCCATAATAAGAGGCTACAGTTATCAAACTGCTGAAAACGTGTCAGCAAGAGACCTCACGAGACCGAAAGAAAAGGACTTGTTCAGATAAAACAAGGTGGAAGATGCACTTCTATGGAAGCTGTAACACCAAGAGAATTCTTCGAGAAAGTTTTGCTAGGAAGATTCAACTCGAGCAAGGCTGCAGGTGTCGACGCCATAGTCCAAGTAAGCATCACTGGTCCTAACGGAGGCAACTGGGTCGTCACAATAAAAGACCAAAAGTTGAAAGTAGACGAGGGAACAAATCCGTCGCCTACCCTATCGCTAAAGATGGCAGATAAGGATTACATGGACCTAATCAACGGCAAGGTAAATGGAGCGACAGCCTTTTTCACAGGGAAAGTCCAGTTGAAAGGCAACATTGCGCTGGCGCTAAAGCTGAAAGAAACAGGCTTTCTTTGAAGTTATCTTACGAAAGAGCCCTTCTTTCAGGCAATTATGTGTCTGTCTTTATTTTTCGTCTTTGTCGGCTAAGGTCAGTATTTGATTGGCTATCAAGGAAAAGGTGAAGGGCAGGCTGGTTTTTTCTTCTTCAAGATTGATCAAAAACGTGTTCATGTCAGCTTCATTTGCACTCATGCTATCTCTAATTGCATTACGGAACTGGTCGCAAGAGGAGTAAGTCTGATGGAGCGAAATTACAACGGCATCATATCCTAAACCCATTCCGCTCTTGACCAAGAGGATTGCGTTGGGTAGTTTAACTATCGCTTCGTATTGGGTCTTCTTAAAGCCTGCAAGTTCTGATTGTGACATTTTCATGTCGATTTTCAAAAAAGTCAGAGCCAGTATACTGTAGCCGATTTTGCTAAGATTGGGGATTGAAGTATACTCTTTAATGTAGCCTTCTTTTTCCAGTTTGGTTCTTATCCTTGTTGCAGTGGGTTGAGAAGTTCCGATTGCTTTGGCTAGTTCCCTATCGCTTCTTCGTGATTTCTTTATAAGTTCGGAGAGCATTTTCGCCTCTATATCTTTCAAGGGTCATCCCCTTCTTCAAAACGTACTAATTTGTAGTACCACTTTTCAGCTTATTAACTTGTTGTGAAAAAAAGGCTTACCGCTAAGAAATCCCAAGTTTTTCCAGAGCTTCCTTGAGCAAGTCATCCTCTCCAATCTTGAACGTCTGAGGCTCTTCAATCTTCAAAATCGCCTTCAAAGCATCTGAGTCAAGCTCGCAAACCAAACGCAGTATTTCCGCCTTAGCCACATCAAGATGTTCCTTTAACTGATTACCATTGTCGTACAACTTTTGGGCAAGCGCGCATATTTCTCCCTTTTTCAGGAACCACTCTATCTTGCGGGTTCGCAGATTTATGTCGAACGTGACTGGTCCAGCCCTGCATGTTTCAGGTTTAACATGGTGCACGCGGCACTTTCCCGTTTCCTTTTTGTATAGCACGCAGTAGCCTTTCGGGTTCGCTGCGGGGTGACAATAATCTTCGCGGACAAAGTCTTTAACGGGGGTCTTCTGTTCCTGCAAATAGTCGCTTATGATCTTCTGGCGCTTAAGAGTTAACGGTGGGTTCGCGTCTTTGCAACAGATGACTTTGCATTGGGAGCAAACGTCGAATGAATACGTTTTTCCATTATTTTCATCTGGCATTGCTAGATTTTCACCATGTTCTTTTAGAAGTAGGGTTGATTAGTGGCAAGGCACTTAATAAGCGTTGAATAAACGCTCACTATTGCCTCTTTAAGGTCGGTTCGTTGAGCTTTCTTCAAGACTCTTTCCCTGATAACATCAGATAAATTGCCCCCGTCAATTCTTTTCCGCACGATAGGGAGAAACTTTTTCTCTGAGTCCTCAGCGTTCGCCCAAGCCACCTCAAACAGGTGCTGGCACACTTGACGCGCTGTCGGACCATAAGGATTCAAGACTTCCGCGTTAAGTCCATAAGCCAAGACCGAGTTGAAGTCGCTGACGAGAAGAGAATGCGGCAGAAGTTCAGTTTTGCTGGAAATTAATCCTCTGAGGGCAGCTCGGATGAAACAGCTCAGAGCCACGTCAGATTTGATGCATTCTTGTTCATCCATAACGCGCACTTCAAGGGCTGACCTGTCGAATCGGAAAATGACGCCTCGAGAGTTAACCCACTCCTTGAAAAGAATCGTTTGGTCCGCACCTTTCTTAGCCAAGTCATGCGAGTATCGCTCAATTACTTCTTTATTGTACATGCCGAAAGAGGAAACAGGTTCTGGAATCACGTCTCCAGTTATAGAGGGCACTTCCCGTTGGTTGACCTTGTAAAAAGACAACCTGTTATCCACGTTTGCCCTTATGGCGCCTTCGTAGATGGGTGAAGACGCAGAGATGGCTGGCAGATAAGCACACAAACCCGCCAGCAAATTATGCAAGAGAACACCGTTGGCTTCGTTTGAGTATGGTAGGTTCAGGTGGTAGCTCTGGATGTTGAGCCAGCCGTGCTGTTTGAGGTTGAAGACTTTGCCGTATTCTTCGTAGATTTTTCTGTGGCGATGAGGCCATAAGCCTGTGTCCTCAAGCTTGAGCAGGGGATGCATGCCTGTTCCGAGGAGACTGGCATGGTACTTTTTTTTCAAGAAATCCAGCAGAGTGGTCACGGCCTCGTACATGGTTTCTTCGAAGGTTTCAGGCGATTTGAAGGGTTCATTAGCTTTTATTTCCATGGCATGCAGTTGCATTTCTTTCCCGAAAGTGAAGCACGGCAGTTCCACGAAATTGACGATTTTTCCGCAGTAGTCTCTTATGACTTTGTCTGCGACAGGTAAAGCTTTCAGTTCTTCGTTGACTAGGGAAAACTCATGCTCTGGACCTAAAACCTCAAGCAACTTATACGTGGAAGTTCCTCTCTTCTCTGCTTAGTCCGTTTATGGTGCAACAGTTGATTTTAAATGTGACTGTGGCATCGTTCCCATCGGACTGATGACTTAGCCGTCTAGCACTCATTCACACTCTGATTCAACCTGTGTTTCACTCTTTAAATAAGGGGGTATAGTCAAAAAATAGCACAACAGATCCAAGAGGCAACATTCTCTTAGATGGCATTTTGGGCACAGTTAATCTTAAATATGACTATTAGAATATCGCCTTTCGATTGACTGGTGTTACATGGGTGTTGGTCGTTTCAAACATCGACCTAACAACAAATGCTCAAGTGATGAAACCCGCAACATTTCTAGAATCAACAATCAAAGATTCCACTCTCAACATCAACAGTGATTATCGCTACTTGAAAACGGGTTATTACGTTTCACTGCACGCGGAAGTATTAGGCAACGCCGTTATCCCGTCATGCGAAAACATAATAGATTCTAGCAGAACTCCTATTTTGCTTCTCAGAGCCGCAAGAGCGGGAATTCCAACACTGCCTTTCGTCGTTACGGATTCCGTGAAAAAAATAGTTTCCGAGCTTGGTTTTCCAGTTGTGGTTTTTGCCGTTAACCCATTCATTTATGATGGCTTCAAAACCGCCAGCAACAAGAGCGCTTTGTACAGGGCAATTAAGAGTTTAGGCATGAACTACAAGTTCACGGTGTGCGCTCAGCCCCTTAAAGGCAAAATGGTATCGTTAAAATCGTTTTTCGGCAAATGCAATGAAGATGAGACGACGAGGAAAATCTCAGAAAAAGTTTACGAAATCTTCAAGATTCCGGTTTGCAAACTGCACGTTCAAAAAGTTGAAGATAAAGCATATCTTTGTGGTCTTCAACCCTTAACGAAAGACAAGTTATCTCCGAACGATGTGAAAACAATCAGCAGAGAGGTTTCGCTCATTTCTGATCAAGGTGAATCCTTCAGTGTCTAAAATCGCATGTTTTGTCGAGAAATATAATTTCTCAGATCCCAGAGAGAAAGCTGCGCTTGAAAACTTTAAGCGTGCAGCGGAAAAAGCTGGGAAAGAGTTCCATTTCTTGTTCCGAGACGACATCTCCGAAATACCCAAGTACAACGCTGTTTTCATCAGGGCAACCACAGACCCGCTTTTCACAGCTTACATTGTTTCCAAAACGGCTTGGGAACTTGGGTTAAAAGTCATAGATGACCCTGAATCCATAACGATATGCGCTAATAAAATCCATCAGTACTCATTGTTTGAGAAGTTCGATGTGCCCCGTATCCCCACGGTCTTCCTGAACAAAGAGGAGTTGCATCACAAAAAAATCTCAGAGGTCTTCGACGAATTGGGGAAGCCGGTTGTGATTAAAGCACCCTACACCAGCTTTAGCCGGTATGTAGAGAAAGCAGCATGCGAAACTAGTTTTCGCGATGTGGCTAAGAGGTATTTCAAGAAATCTGACGTCCTCGCTGTGCAGAAGTTTACGCCCACCGCCTTCGATTGGCGAGTTGGTGTGCTCAACAACGAGGTTTTGTACGTGTGCAAGTACATGATTCCAAAGGGCAGATGGAAGCATGGCGCCAAACTCAGGGGCAAGCCAACTTTCACGTGGGGCAGAACAGTTGCTCTCAAAAAGGACAGTATACCGCAACGGCTCAGGGAAGTGTCTTTGAAGGCCTGTAGTGTTGTTGGGAAAGGACTTTACGGTGTGGACCTCAAAGAAGTCGATGGCGACTACGTGGTGGTTGAAGTGAACGACAACCCAAGTATATACTCTGGCTATGAGGACTTAAAAGACAAAGACCTTTACGCCAAAATAATCAACTACCTAAGCGAGTAGTTTACTTAGAAACGCCACGTGCTTTCGACACATATTTATTTTAACCAGCCAATTGACATTACGACAAGAACAGGAGAACTGAGCACGTTGAAAGACGCCATTAAAGATTACGAGTTTCCAGAAGAAATGTCCGTGAACGAACTGGTCAATCAGATGGAGAAAGCATGGGGCTTCACCGCGGGCAAACTTGCCGTCGGCGTGAACATTCTCGAAAACATGATTAGCACGCAAGGCTGCTTAAAGTTTCTCTCTTTCACAGGTAATCTTGTCGCGACTGGAACTCGCGGCGTATTGAAGGAGTTAGTGAAACGGAAACTCGTCGACGTCGTCATCACTACGTGCGGAACGCTAGACCACGACTTGGCAAGGTGCTGGAAGAACTATTACAGGGGCTCATTTGTCATGAACGACTCCAGGCTGCATGAGGAAGGCGTGAACCGCTTGGGAAACGTGCTTGTGCCAAACGACAGTTACGGCACCATAATAGAAGAAAAAATCCAAGCGCTACTGCAGGACTTATGGAAAGAAGGCAAACGCGAAATCTCAGCCAGCCAAATGGTCCGAGAGATAGGGAAACGCTGCTGCAACGAAACCTCAATCCTTTACTGGGCAGCAAAAAACGACATCCCCGTCTTCGTGCCCGGCATCACCGATGGCGCAGTAGGTTACCAAACATGGCTGTTCAGCCAAGACCACGACTTCAAGCTTAACTTGCTTAAAGATTCTGGACAGTTGAATAACCTAGTTTTCGACGCTAAAAAATCAGGAGCGCTCATAGTTGGCGGAGGAATATCTAAGCATCACACGATTTGGTGGAACCAGTTTAAAGACGGCTTAGACTACGTCGTTTACGTGAGCACGGCAGACGAGTGGGATGGCAGCCTTTCAGGCGCTAGACCGCGAGAAGCAGTTTCATGGGGAAAAATAAGTCAAAAAGCGAAGCGCATCATGGTTGAAGGTGACGCTTCGGTGATTCTGCCGGTGATGGCAAGTTCGTTGTTTATGCGGCTGAGCAAAAAGAAAGGGAACGCTTAGACTACGCTTTTAAAGAGCCAGGACATGTCTGGTCCTTCACGCTTAGTCTTCACTCTTTCGTTTAGTGCGTGCGTTATCAGCGGCAAAGCAATGGTGGCATCGCAGTAGCATACCGCGCGTTTTCCGCTTTCGCTGTTGATTTTGCCCCAGCTTACAGCCTCTTCCAACGTGCAGCCGCTCAAGCCGCCCCATTGCGGGGCATCAGTAGTTATCTGTATCGCGTACTTGTGCGGGTAATAGTATTCCTGCAAGCCCTTGCGGAGATGCCCGTTTCTTCCTGGAACTCCTTGGTCGTTGGTTTGGGGTGAAACTGATATGGCGATAAGCTGCGTTAGGTCTTTGGGTACTCCTCCGCCGATGTAGACAACGCCGACGTCTTTGGTTTTCGTGCCTATGCTTACGAATTGGTCAAATTCCTTAACCGAATCCAGTACAACGTTGTGTCCTTGGTTTTTCGCCATGAGGAAGGTTTCTCCGTAGGCGCTGTCAACCATTGCTGGGCTGAAGATTGGAACGTTGTTTTCGTAGGCGACTGCGGCTATGCTTTTTATGCCTTTTTTGCTGAGGTATTTGCCGAGTAAGTAGAAGAACTCTGCTGAAGAATAGTGGAAATCGGTTTTCAGAGTCATCACGAAATCTGTGACTACTTCCTCCATTTTGCGGTAGTCGGTTTCCTTTCCGAAAACGTCGTAGTACCTGTTTACGTCCGCTTTCAGTAGTGCTTCGTCGTCTACCATGTGGCTGCCTTGCCAGTACCCTAAGCCCATGGCGTCAACTATGTCCTCTGAAACGTTAGCGCCTGTGCTGACGAGAACGTCGATGAAGCGGTTTTCTATTAGCCAGTTAACTATGGTCCACTGTCCAGCGGTGCTCATGGAACCCGCGAAGCCCATGGCGATGGTTAAGTCTTTTTCTTTCACCATGTTTTCCCAGACGTCGACGGCTTCGCCTAGTTTTCTTCCTTGGTAAGCAGTTCTGCCCATTTCAGCCAAAAGCTGTGAAACACTTTTCTCTTTGACCTGTATGGGTTCAAGCTTTTTGTTGAAGTATGATTCGCTCATAAGTTGCACCTTGCTGTATGAGGTGATTAGATGCCTTGTATTTGAAATTTGCCATTCAGATTATTCTGTAATAGCTATGGAGTAAGCGTGAAGCGATTAGGTGGAAAGCTAGTGGAACTAGCTGCTCGGAAAAGACTATACCCCCCTTATATAAAGGAACTATTTAAAGAAAAGAAATAACGCTTGACACTTTTTTGCAACGATTGGTACTCACTATTAGAGTATGGTTGCAAATACTGAACCCTCAATTTCACACTAAAGTTTAACCTGTGTAATAGGGAGGAGGTAGTCTTTTTGAGAGGCATAACTCTGTGCATTCAGTTTTTCTTACATTTTTTCTGGCGCCACAACCCCAATCAGGCTCAACGCGTTGCTCAACACTATCCTTATTGCGTCAGTCAAAGCGATTCTTGCATCAGACAGTTCCTGCGATTCAGCCTTGATAACGGGCAAAGCGTTGTAGAACGTGTTAAACTTGTCTGCCAAAACATTCGAAAAGTCCGCGATCATGTTCGGCTTCAAGTATTCTGCGGCTTCGATGAACATGTCGGGAAAACTGGCTAGAACCAATATGAGCTCGTGTTCAAGCTGTTCCTTCAACAAATCGCAAGCTGGCTTCGCTGGTTTTCTCGCCGCTTTACGCAGGATACTGCATGCTCTCGCATGAGTGTACTGCACGTAAGGTGCGCTGTTCGTTTCAAAGTTGAGAACTCGGTCCCACGTGAAAACAACAGGCTTAGAAGCGTCAACGTCGACAAGAGCGTACCGCACTGCACCGATGCCCACGAAGGTAGCAATTTTCTGTTTCTCCTCTTGCGTCAGCAGTGGCGAGCGCTTCGAAACTTCTTCGAATGCTCGTTTTATCGCTTCGTCCAAAACCTCGTCGAAAGTGATGTAGTGTCCTCGGCGACTGGACATCTTGTAGCCTGGAAGAGTGACTAAATTATATGCGAAGTGGACAAAGTTGTCCGCCTTTTTGCCGAAGCCCAAAGCGTGCAAGGCTATTTTCAGCTGCAACTGCGCCAGCGACTGCTCCATGCCAATCACGTTGATTATCTTTTCCGCTCGGCTAAACTTCCACAACGTGTAAGCCACATCACGAGTCGTATAAAGCGTCGTGCCATCAGCCCGCACAAGCGTCAACGGCGGAACTTCCTGTTCCTCCCTCAAACTCAGCTTGGCTTTCAAATCCAAGACACGGATGACTTTTTCAGCGTCAAACTCCAAAACTCCGCCTTCGCTGTAAACGAAACCTGAAGCTTTCAATTTCTCCAGCACATCGGAGACTTGGCTGCTCCACACGAAGTCGCTCTCCCAATCCCACGAATCATAAAATACCTCCACGCGCTCCTGCGTCTTCCTGAACCCTTCAAGGCATAGGTCGCTCACTTCACGAATGAGCTTCTTAGCGTTTGGTTCGCCATCCTCATAAGCGCGATTAAGTCTACTGATTTCTTCTTCTGGGTTCGCGTCCGCACCGATTTTTGCCAAGAGCGCCTTGAAGAGTTTTGGATATTTCTCTTCCAGTTCTGCGGCGATGGACATCCACTCGTCAATTTCCTTAGTAAGCTTCGCAGTCTCTTCGCTGGGCGAAACCGACTTTGCAAGTTCCAACTGTCGTTTCAAGCGTTTAAGCTCCACCAAGCAGCTCGTGATAGTGTATATCTTGCCCACGAAAAGGTCCGATTTCTCATCGGGCTTTGGTTTACCAAGTTTAGCGTAGCCATAAGCGACAACGGAAGATTGCCGTCCAACATCATCAATGTAATAGTGCCTTGAAACATTGTGTCCTCTGCATTTTAGAATTCGTGCTAAAGCATCTCCAAGCATGGGGTTTCTGGCTTGTCCAATGTGGATGGGGTGAAGAGGGTTAACGCTGGTGTGCTCAACGATAATTTTGAGCGGAGTTTCCGTCTTGGCGAAACCATACTCTTGTCCCAGTTGCCGGATAGATTCAAGAGTTAACTCGGAAAACTTGGAGAAATTCACGTGGAAATTTACGTATCCACCTGCAGACTCAACCTTCTCAATGAGGGAGAAGCGTGACTTGTTTACTGCTTTGGCGAGAAGCGCTGCCAAGTCATTTGGTTTCTGTTCGAGTTTCTTGGCAAGTTCAAAACTGAGCGAAGAAGCCAACTGTCCATACGCTGGATTCGGTGGCTTGCCCAGAGGGAAAACGTCAACCTTGACTTCTGGAAGAGTCTGCTTCACAGCCTCAGCTAACACCGCTTGGCATTCACGGCGGAAATCTGCAAACGGATTCACGGAAATCACCAGAGTCTTCTCCCAGTTTCTATAATGCGTTAAACCTTTAAGACGAGATGATATTTAAAATTGAAAACGTCACTTATCTACATAATGGATGCAGCTGCATGAACACGAAAATAATCTTCTCAGAAAAGAGCCTCAGCTACGGCAACTGGCACATCGAAGGACCCCAAAGAGTAAAAATGGCGCACGAAATCTTGAAGGAAAAAGGTTACCAGTTCCTATCGCCTGAGCCAGCATCGGAAGAAGACCTGCTCAAAGTGCATGACGCTGACTACATTTGGAACCTGAAGAAAGGACTCGTTGAAGATCCAGATACACCAGCTTACGACAAGATTTACGAGTACGCGCGACTTTCCGCTGGAGGCGCATTATTGGCTGCGAAAACTAACGGTTTTTCCCTCATGCGACCACCAGGACATCACGCTGGAAGAAGCGGCGCTGCATTGGGTGTGTACACTCGTGGGTTCTGCTACTTAAACAACATTGCCATAGCCGTGAAAGCACTCGACAAGCCCACGTTGATTTTGGATGTTGATGGGCATCATGGGAATGGGACGCAGGAGATTTTTCAAGGCGACGAGAAAGTGGTTTATGTTTCGCTGCACCGTTTCCCGCATTACCCTGGCACAGGCATTAGCTCTGAAGGAAACAGCCTTAACTTTCCGTTGCCAGCTGACTGCGGCGAGCAAACTTTTTTGGAGACTTTTGACAAGGCGTTGAGCATGGTTGACTTGGGCAGGTTTGAGGTTGTGGCTGTTTCAGCGGGGTTCGACACGCACAAAGGTGATTTGGCGTCGCTGGGGTTAACGGAGAGCAGCTACAAGGCGATAGGTGAGCGAATTGGTGCCTTAAGGAAGCCATCGTTTTTTGTTTTGGAAGGTGGCTACATGGGTGAGAAAAACGGGTACGACATTGACCAGCTTCTGAGCGGCTTCGAAGAAAAACAGTAGCCACTCTTATCGCTAGTTGGTTTGGGCTTGAAAAGCAGAATTAAAAGTCAAGGTTTAATCTATAAATGGGCGGCAAACGCCTCAGAACCTTGTGAGTTTCACTCCGTCAATCTGCACAGTTACTTTTGTTTTTTGCTGAGCCCTTTCTTGTTCAGCGCTTCAAGTTTCTCTGCAACTTTCATGGCCCGTTTCTCTGCGTCCGCAAGTACTGGTTTCCAATCCTTATTTTTGACCATGGTGGTTATACGTTCAGTTTCTTCAGGCAGTTTCTCCATTGTGTCGTTGACGCGTTTTTCAGATTGTTCGTCTGAAGTTACAAGGTCTAAGGCTTCTTCAGGGCAGAACTCGATGCATTGTGGTTCTCCACCGCACAAGTCGCAGGCTATTGCTATTCCCGTTTCAGGGTGAAGACTTATTCCGCCGTGTGGGCATGCTTGCACACACCAGTCACAGCCTTTGCATTTACTTTCTTTAACCATGAGGATGCCAGTGTTCTCGGATTGGGCAAGAGCTTTCTCTGGGCAAGCGGTTACGCATTTGGCGTCTTCGCAGGCTCTGCATGCCAACGCAAAGTTAAACAAGGGTTTCATTCGGACTATACGTATTCGTGAGCGGAGTGGATTCCAGAATTCTTCGCCTTTCTCTTGGCTACATGCGTACTCACATATTCCACAGCCAGTGCACTTAGAAGGATCAACGGAGACGAATTTTCTTTGAGCGAATTTAGCTGGTGGCATTTCTGTAATCAGATAAGTTTGGGATATCTAAATATTTCTGTAAAAACCCTGACTTTTGACGTTTGACTTCTGAAAGTTCGCAGGACTGTTGTGCTTGCGGAGACTATCCCCCTCTATTTATAGATTCAACTAGAGTGTAGAACTGGGCGTTGACTAAAGCAGATTTAGCGGAATAGCTGTTCGCAAAAGATCACACCCCCTTTATACAAAGACTGAAACACAGAGTGAACTTGAGCGTGAATGGGTTAAGGCCCTTTGTTTGGATTCTTTTGGTTTTTTGAGGAAATGTAAATTAAGTTTAAAACGGAAATGTTTTGTTGGTGTGAAAACTATGAAGATTGCAGTTTCTGGTAAAGGCGGCGTTGGCAAAACCTTGATTGCGGGTGGTTTGGCGCGTGGTTTTGCTGAGCGTGGGTTAAAGGCGATAGCGATTGATGCTGATTCTTCGCCTAATCTTGCGATGACGTTGGGTTTGAGTGCGGAAGAAGCTCGAAAAATATTGCCTATTTCAGAGAACAAGGAACTTGTTGACTCCAAGACGAGTACTGGTTACTCGGGCGTTTACCGTTTATCCTTCACGGTAGAAGACATCGTCCGCGAATATTCCGTGAGCACTCCTTTGGGGGTAAACTTGATTGTCATGGGCACAGTGCAGTCGATGGGTTCGGGTTGCATGTGTGCGCCAAACGCTGTTGTCCGTGCTCTGCTCCGGCATTTGGTTGTGGAGCGTAATGAAGCGGTTGTCTTGGATTTGGAGGCGGGTGTGGAGCACATCGGCAGGGGCACAGCTAGAGCCGTGGATGCGTTGTTGATTGTCGCGGATTCGAACCTGAAGTCTCTGGAGATTGCCAAGCACATCCACGACATGGCTACGGCTGCGGGAATGAAGCAACTCTACCTTGTAGGGAACAGGGTCATGAACGACGCTCAGAAGGAAGCGATCAAGAGTTACGCGGAAAAAAACGGGTTATCCTTGCTTGCGTTTGTGCCTTTCGATCAGAAGGTGATTGAGGCGGATATGCGTGGAGAAACGCCGCTACTTAACAAGGATATTGAAGCGGTGAAGACCATAGACAATATATGCGACGCGTTAATTAAGAAAAACATCTGACCTGAGCGCTTGTTTGGCACAGACAATTGAGGTTATTTTGATGAAAACTATCGTTACTATTGGTCGCGGTGGAACAGGAAAATCAAGTTTCACCGCTTTGATGGCTAAATGCTTCATAGAGGCTGGCGACGCTCCGCTCTTGCTGGTGGACGCTGACCCAGACCAGAACCTCGCTGAAATGATAGGCGTAGACCTTAAAGAAGCAGGAAAATCCACCATTGCCGAGTTACTCGTCAACACGTTCATAGAGCAAGGTGGAACAACGGTCGGAGTTTCACCGACTGAAAGGATAGAGAGCAAAATCTGGGGCAACGGTTTGTTCGAAAGTGACAACTTTGATTTCATGTCCATTGGAACAAAGTGGGTTGAAGGCTGCTACTGCATGCCGAACTCCGCCTTGAAGGCAGCTTTGGAATCGTTGACGAAGAATTATAAGTACGTGCTAATCGATTCGCCCGCAGGACTTGAACACTTAAACAGGCGCATCGCTTCAAAAGTGAACGACATCTTCGACATTCTGGACCACTCAAAGAAGAGTTTTGATCATGTTAAACGAGCTTACCGCATCGCCAAAGAGGTCAGCATGGAATTTGACAATTTCTACCTCATCGGAGGCTACCGCTTTCCAGCTGAGCTGGGGAGCAAAGCTGAAGAGGCTTTGAAGTTTAAGTATATGGGGAAAATAATTGCCGACGAGCAGGTGGACGATTACGTTCTTAACGGTAAATCACTGCTTGACTTGCCTTCTGACAACTCAGCGTACGCTTCTGTTAAAGCCATTATGAAGAAGACGGGTTACATACAACAATAACCCCTGTTTCTTATGTATAAGAATACGTAAACTAACCTTACATTCTTCATCCTGCATCATTACTTTTCAGCGGAGACTTTGGAAAGGTTTAAAACAGTGTAGCCTAAGGTATATTTTCAAAACCTTTACTGAGGTTTCACATTGACTAGCAAAAATGTACGCGTAAAAATAGACGAAATGAAGACCAGTAATGGTCTTATCAAGAACCTCGAATTATCCATAGGAAAACTTGTTGTTGACTCCTGGACCGAGCCCATGGGTCCAACTCCGATGCCCACCATGTCCACCCTCAGGGACTGGGACATGAAGCTCCTCAACAGGTACAAACCCTTCTACATGCCCGCATGTGACCTGTGCTGTCTATGCACTTTTGGCAAATGCGATTTGACGGCGGGAAAACGCGGCGCCTGTGGACTCGACATGGCTGCACAGTCATCACGTATTGTGCTGTTAGCCTGCTGCATTGGAGCAGCAACTCACACGGCACACTCACGCCACATGCTCCACCACCTAATCGAAAAGTATGGCCGCAGATACCCCTTAGACATCGGCGGCTTAAACATAAAAGTTGAAGCACCCATCATCCGCTTGGTCTGCGGCATAAAACCTGAGACCCTCGGCGACCTAGAAGAAGCTATAGACTATGCTGAAAAAGAAATCACCCAATGCCTCGCCACAGCCCACACAGGCCAAGAAGGCAACAACTTAGATTTTGAATCAAAAGCTTTCCACGTTGGCATGATAGACCACGTTGGAATGGAAGTTGGTGACATCGCTCAGACTTCAACTTTGGGTTTTCCGAAAGCTGACCCCGAAGCTCCACTGGTTCAACTGGGCATCGGAAGTGTCGATACATCTAAACCAGTTATCATGTGCATCGGTCACAACGTTATCCCATCAGTCGGAATTATTGACTACGCGAAAGAAACCAAAGTCGACGACAAAATCGAAGTCGTCGGTCTATGCTGCACTGCACACGACATCACAAGGTACTACAACCGCGGCAGAATCGTTGGTCCAATCTCATGGCAGCTACGCTTCATACGTGGAGGATTCGCAGACGTAGTTGTCTTAGATGAGCAATGTGTCCGAACAGATGCTTTCGACGAAGCCCGACAAGTACACGCGCCAGTCATCGCCGCTTCAGAGAAGAACTGTATGGGCTTCAAGAACCGCACAAATGACCCAGCAGACGAAATAGTAGCTGACCTCGTAAGCGGTAAAGTAGCAGGCGTACTCATACTTGATCCAGAAAAAGTAGGCGAAGTAGCAGTCAGAGTAGCCCAAAAAGTCGCTCCAATACGCAAGAAATTCAAGAACCTTCCAGAAATCGAAGAAATCAAAAACCTTGCAAAAACCTGCAGACAATGCAACCTCTGCCAAAGGTCATGTCCACAAGACCTCAAAATCCCGCAAGCCCTAAAGGCAGCGGCTGAAGGCTCAATGGCTGAACTCGAAGACTTATACGAGTACTGCGTTGGATGCGGACGCTGCGAAGAAGCATGCCCAGTTAAACTGATGGTCCACAGCTTCATAGTGAAAGCTGGCGAGAAACAAATGACCCAAGAAACAAACTTCTGCCGCTGCGGAAGAGGCGCCGTCCAAGACGTAGAAATACGCAACGTCGGCAGCCCAATCGTGCTCGGCGAAATCCCCGGCATAGTCGCAGTAGTAGGATGCAGCAACTATCCCAAAGGCGGCAAAGACGTCTACGATATATGCAGAGAATTCGCTCTCAGACGCTACATCGTCGTAACATCAGGCTGCTCAGCCATGTCCGCGGGCAGCTACAAGAACTCCGAGGGCAAAACACTCTATGAGGAATTCCCAGGCGGTTTCGAAGCTGGAGGCGTCCTCAACGTCGGCTCATGCGTAGCAAACTCACACATCGCAGGCGCAGCCATCAAAGTCGCAAACATATTCGCGAAAAGAAACCTGAGAGGAAACTATGAGGAAATTGCTGATTACATATATAACCGCTTAGGCGCAGTCGGCTTAGCTTGGGGCGCATACTCACAGAAAGCCGCCGCAATCGCAGCTGGTTTCTGGCGCTTAGGCATCCCTGTGCTTGTCGGTCCACACGGCAGCAAATACCGCCGCATGCTCTTAGGCAGGGAAGACAAACCAGAAGACTGGGAAGTTTACGATGCCCGCACAGGCAACAAAGTAAACGTTGGCCCCGCACCTGAACACTTGTTCCAGACAATGGAAACCAAAGAAGAAACCATGGTTGCTATTGCGAAACTTTGCATCAGACCCAACGACACATGGAAAGGACGCAACATAAAACTAAGCCACTACGTCGACCTGCACAAGCGCTACCTCGGAACAATGCCAACTGATTTACACCTGTTCGTGCGTACCATGGCAGATGTGCCTATGACAATGAAAGATGAATTCGCAAAGATTCTGGAAGCGAAAGGTTGGAAAGAAAACGTGATTCCTGACCCGACCTTGCTTCCAAGAATGATCCGGAAAATGAAGGAGTGATAAGACATGTCATGTGAACCTTGGCAATGTGCAGAAGTATCCGCAACAAAGAAAGCAAACCCCATAACTAAACCCGAAGTAGCCATAGCCCTGATCAAAAAAGCCGCTCGTCCCCTTCTTATTGTGGGCAGCAACGCGGTTGAACGATCCATGGAAGGCAGACAACTAATTGACTTCCTTATAGACTTCGCAAATGCATCCAACGTTCCAGTAGTAGCAACAGCCCACATGGTCGGCGAATTCCTCAAACGAGGCTATGAGCCAGCAGGCTTCATGTCCGCCATGGACATAGGCAACCGCTTGGTTGACCCAGAATGGCAAGGTCTAGACGGCAAAGGGCACCCTGATTTGGTTTTGTTTGTTGGTCTCCCCTACTACATGGAAGGCCTAATCCTATCAGGACTCATGCACTTCGCGCCTGAGCTCAAAACTATGACCCTAGACAACATGTACCACCCACACGCAAGCTGGTCGTTCCCCAACGCCACTCTAGAAGAGTGGGCAAGCAACCTCAAAGTAATGACTTTAAAATTTAAAGAAGGAGGAAACTAAAAAATGTCCATGTTTAAAGATATACCTGTAGAAGTTGGCGTAATCTTCGAAGGCGAACGCATCCGAAGAAACGACATGCAAGTAGAACTCGGCGGTCCAACAATCAAAGAGAAATTTGAACTAGCCAAAGTTCGAAGCCCAGACGAAGTTGAAGACGGCAAAATCACCATAATCGGCCCGGACCTCAAAGACCTGAAAGAAGGCGGCGCTTACCCGCTCGGCATCCTTGTCGAAGCGGCAGGCAAAACCCTTGATCAGGGACTTGAAGGCGTAATCGAGAGACGCATCCACGGCTACATGAACTACATCGAAGGCTTCATGCACCTTAACCAGCGCTACGACATCTGGATACGCTTAGGCAAGAAATCATTCCAGAAAGGCTTGAACTCTTTCGAGTACATAGGCAAAGTCCTGTACAGACTCTTCAAGAGCGAACTACCCATAATCGAGAAAGTGCAAATAACCTTCGTCACAGACCCAGCAAAAATCCAAGAACTCTACACCGGCGCACTATCAGACTACGAAGCCAGAGACGCAAAAGCAAGAGGATTAAAAGACGAGGACGTTGACAAATTCTACGGTTGCGTCCTGTGCCAGTCATTCGCTCCAAGCCACGTTTGCGTCATTACTCCACAGCGCTACTCAAACTGCGGAGCCATCAGCTGGTTCGACGGCAAAGCCTCAGCAAACATCGACCCGAAAGGTCCAGTCTTCGCTATAGACAGAGGCGAACTATTAAACGCGGAAAAAGGCGAATTCTCAGGCGTAAACGAAGCAGTCAAAAAGAGAACCATGGGCGAAGTCAACCAAGTATGGCTCTACACAGCATTTGACCACCCACACACATCATGCGGCTGCTTCGAAGCAGTAACCTTCTACATCCCAGAAGTCGACGGATTCGGCGTAGTCAACAGAAGCTTCAAAGGCGTAACAGTAAACGGTTTACCATTCTCAACAATCGCCGATTCAGCAGCAGGCGGACGACAAATAGACGGCTTCCACGGAATGTCCATAGAGTACATGCGCTCCACGAAATTCCTTTCAGCTGACGGCGGATGGAACCGCGTAGTCTGGCTGCCCAAAGAAGTTAAAGAACGCGTCAAAGACTTTATCCCAAAGGACATCGTTGACAAAGTAGCCACCGAAGAAAACGCACAGAGTATCGACGCACTAACGGCCTTCCTTAAAGAGAAGAACCACCCAGTGGTTAAGAACTGGAAGGAAGAAGCAGCACCAGTTGAAGAAGCTGCATCCACGACAGAAGCACAAGCTGCAGAAGGAACAATGACGCCGGTAATGACAGCATCAACGCTACCGATAATGGCTGGCGGCTTCAAGATAATCCTGAAAGACGCAAAAATCTACGCCAGCAAAGTCATCATCAAAACCATCAAAGACGACAAAGCCGAAAAACGGTGACCACGTTGCCTCAGCCAAACAAGAAAGAAGATGATTCGGGAATAAAACTCAGCAAAGATCTGCTGGATTTACTCGCAAAGTTCCAGGAGATCGAGCTGGAAGACTTCCAGATGGACGTAAAAGAGATGGAGTTGTCCTTCGAGCCTGGCATGGCAGGGCAAATCATGCCTCAGCTGAAGTTGCCACTGGCATTGAAGGTTAAGCCCACTGCTTTGTTGCAGACGGCTTTTGTGCCTCCAGTCGAGATTTACCTTGGAAAAATCTCTGAAGTAAAACTTGGCGGCACCAGAAGCGAAGGCGGAACACGCGGAAGATCAGTAATCGTCGGCGGAGAAACCTCTCCTGCTTTCTACACTTTTGAGAGACCCATATTGCACCCTCCAGTTGTGACGCTGGACGTTTTCGACATGGAAGTACCCTTGTCCAAAGCGGTGAAGATGCACGTGAAAGAAGTCGTCGGCGACCCTGCAGCGTGGGCGAAGCTCGCGGTTGAAAAGTTCGGCGCGGACATGGTTACGGTTCACTTGATCAGCATCGACCCCCTCTTGAAGGACGCTACACCAAAACAAGCAGTGAAGACAATAGAAAACGTTTTGCAGGCTGTTGACGTTCCACTCGTAATCGGTGGCTGTGGTGACGCAGTTAAAGATGCTGATGTTTTTCAGGCGATTTGTGAGGCTTTCCCCAACGAGCGTTTCCTGATCAGTTCCATAACCCGCGACATGGATGTTGAACGCTGCGCAAAGTTCGTTAAGAAGAACGGGCATGCCGCGTTGTCTTTCACCCCCATGGACTTGAACTTGGCAAGAGAGCTTAACCGCAGACTCTACGACTTCTTGGGTCCCGAAGACATAGTTATGGACTTGACAACTGCCGCGTTAGGTTACGGTCTTGACTACGCTTTTACTAACATGGAGCGCGCTAGACTTGCTGGTCTAATGGGCGACGCTGAACTGGCTCACCCAATGTCCTCTGGCACTACAAACGCTTGGGCTGCAAGGGAAGCATGGCTGAAGATGGACGCCAAATGGGAACCACGCGAACTGCGAGGTCCCTTGTGGGAAGTCACCACCGCATTGACGCTGTTGCTTGCAGGCGTGGACTTGTTCATGATGATGCACCCTGCAGCAGTGAAGACGCTCAAGGACGTTACTAACCGACTTGTGAGCGGCGGAAAAGTAGACGCAAGCAAGTACGCTGACTGGGTTTCCGTAAAGGCATAAGCTGGAGTTGCAAAGTGTATGAGTGAAAAAGCAAAGAAAGCAAACATGAAAGAACTCAGCCCCATAGACATTTACAAGCTGCTACCAAAAACTAACTGCAAAGAATGCGGCCAAGAGAACTGCATGGCTTTCGCCACCAAAATCGTGAACCGCGAAGTCAACATAGACCAGTGCCCACCGCTGCTGAAGAAAGAGAACGAGAAAGCTTACAAACAACTGAAGGACCTGCTGAAGCCAGCCGTCAAAGAAGTGATTGTAGGCGTCGGCGAAAAAGCCAAAAAACTCGGCGGCAAATTTGTCATGTACCGCCACGAATTCACATACAACAACCCCACAGCCATAGCCATCGACGTAACTGACGAGATGCCTGAACAGGAATTAATGAGCCGCATAAAACGCACCGAAGACTTCAACTTCGAATACATCGGTAACACGCTCAAACTCGACATGATTGCTATCCGCTCTACATCAGGCGACGCAGAGAAGTACAAAACCACCGTTAAGAAAGTGGCAGACAGCACCAACCTACCGTTGATTCTGTGCGCGCTTAACCCGAACGTGCTGGAAGCAGGATTGATGGCAGCGCCAAAAGTGAGGCCCCTGCTGTACGCGGCAACGGCAGCTAACTGGAAGGACATGGCTGAACTAGCACTAATGTACAATTGCCCCTTAGTGGTTTCTGCACCCAACGACTTAACGATGCTCGTATCCTTGGCTAAGACTCTGATGAACTACGGCGTGCAAAACCTCGTATTGGACCCTGGCACATTCATGAACGAAGGCTTAGCTGACACACTGAACAACTTCACCATGCTCAGAAGAGCGGCATGCAAAGGCGGCGAAGAACTCGCAGGATTCCCGTTAATGGGCGTTCCGATGGTGACATGGACTAACAAAGGCGAAACGGCTGACGAAATCGTGAAGTGGCGCGAAGCTTACCTAGCAGGCATGCTGATTGTCCGCTACGCAGACGTAATCGTGATGCATGGCGACGACGGCTGGTCACTGCTTCCAAACACAGTCCTTCGACAGAACATCTACACTGACCCACGCAAGCCAGTTGCAGTCGCACCCGGGCTCAAGGTGTTCGGCACTCCAGACGAGAATTCGCCAGTGTTTTTCACCTCGAACTTCGCGTTGACATACTACACTGTTGCTTCGGATCTTGAAAGCGCAAAACTCAATGCATATCTAATCGTCGTCGAAACTGAAGGTTCAGCCATAGACAGCGGAGTTGCAGGACGCAAACTTACAGCCGAACGAGTAGCAGACGCAATCAAAGCCTCAGGCGTGGAAAACAAAGTTAAACACAGAAAAATCATCATCCCAGGCAAAGCATCGCGCATCAGCGGCGAAATCGAAGAGCTCAGCGGCTGGAAAGTCCAAGTCGGTCCACGCGACAGTTCAGAGATACCTAAGTATCTCATAGAGAAATGGCAGCCTTAAAACTGCTGCTGCTCTTTTCCTTTCTTGTTTTCTCTTTTCATTTTTGTTCGCGTTTTGTCTTAAATGGTTCTGGTTTGGCACGCAGCAAACAGTTTGGGCAAGAGTTTTTTTTGGGTCTCCGTCCGCCAAAGCCCCAGCAAACCCACGCCCTAACGAACCCGTAGTTCACTTTAAAGTTCACTCTATATATAAGGGGGCTAAAGTCTTTGCCGAGCACAACAGAGCCGTCAAACTTCACACAGCTAATTAGTCGCCAAGACAAGCTTAGTCGCGTTTACGTCGACCTCGGTGATTTTGCAGTTTTGGAATTGTTGCGTTTCGCCTAGTACGTTTTTGACGGTGACGTTGTTGTTTTCGGTTTTTGCGTAGACTGCGTCTTTGAAGACTGTTTTTCCGTTGAGGATGATGTTGAATTCGCACATTTGCGGTTCACTGAGGGTTATGGTGTTTTTTGGTGGTTATAAGGGCTTTGTTTTGTTGTTTGTTATGGTGTTTTTTGTTGTTTAGTTGGGATAAGTAATTATAATTCATGATGGTTATTACGTTTTAATTCGTTAGTGTCCTAGATGATTTGGGATGTCTGAGAAGGGTTCTTCAGGTGTTGACATCTTCGGTTTGCTTTCAAACAGCGGTGAAAAGGCTGAGAAGGCTGATAAAGCAGACAGAACGAAGCAGCGCGAGGAGCTTTTGGCAGCTGCAGGTGTGAAAGAGTTCTTTTCGGAAGGAAGTATCAGCATCAACAAGTATACGTGTGTTGGCGTTCAGTGTAAGTTGTGCATTAAAGCGTGTCCGACTAATGCCTTGTATTGGAAGAGTGGGAAAGTTGGGATTGTTGAGGATTTGTGTGTTTATTGTGGTGCTTGTGTTTTGAGTTGTATGGTTGATGACTGCATGAAAGTGAAGCGGAAGCGTGAGAGCGGTGAAGTTGAGCGGTTCGGTAAGGTGCGGGATGTTGTGGTGCTTGCGAACTGCCTCAACGCTAAGAGGCGTTTTTTGCGTGTGCGGGAGGTTTTTGGGTCGTGGGATGCTTATTGTGAGAAGTATGGGCGTGGGAAGTAGGGGTGGTTTTGGGTTTGGTTTTGGTTGGGCGTGGTGTGAAAGTTTGGGTTTTTGTTTGTTTGTGTTCTTTGCTTATTTGGCTTGTTTACTTGGTTCCTTCAAGTTTGGGGCATTTGGTTAATGTTGTTTTGGGGCGTCCTGATTTTTACTCGGGTAATCTTGGGGTGTTTGTGGCTTCGTTTGTGGGTTTGTTGGCGCGGTTTTGTGCGGTTGTTTTGGCTTTGACTGTTGGTTTTCTGGTTTGGGGTAGCGATGTGAAGGTTTCGTTGCGGGTTGAGCGTTTGGTTGAGGCTGCTTTGTTTTTGGAGGGGACTTTTTTTGTTTTGTTGGTTCCTTCTGGTTTGTGGTGGTTGGGTTTGGGTTTGAATTTTTTGGGGTTGTCGTTTTTGTTGCAGGCTTTTTCGGCTGGTTCGGTATTGATGGTTTTGAGTTTTAAGGTTCGCGATTTCGGGAAAGGCGTTGGTGTGTTGCGGTGGGTTGGTGTGGCTGTGGTGGGTTATGTTGGGGCGTTGTGGTTCAATGTTGTTTTTCGGTGGTTTGATATGATTGCGGTGATTGGGAATGATTGGCTTTTGCGGGGTTTTGCTGCGTGGGGGTTTTTGGGTTCTTTGATTACTATGTCTTTGGCGGTGGTTTTCGCGGTGATTGGTGCGTTTCTTTTGGCTGGGAATAAGGGTGAGTCTGTTTGGTGGTTTGGTTTGTCTCTGATGATGATTGGGTTTCATTACGTGGTTTATGTGGTGTATTCGTTTTCGAGTGGGAATTTGGATTCGGCGATGGCGATTGATGTTTGGACTTTGCCGTTTTTGGGTTTGGGCTTGAGTTTGCTGAGGACGAAAGTGACGAAGAATGTTCTGTAGCTTGATGGCTCTGTTGCTCGGTGAAGACTACCCCCCTCTTTATGTAGATTGAACTAGAGCGTAGACCTGTGTTTGACGAATAGCTAGTTTTGGGTCTAGCTGCTCTGGGGCGCCTACCCCTCCATTATTTATAGCCTGAAGTGCAGGTTGAACTTCTGCGTGACCTGTGCACTGGGCTTTCGCACGTAGGTTCGCGTGGTGCGCTGTTCTCTCAAGGTCTGGTTTGACTGTTATGTGGGCACGAGGTCGATGTAGTGGAAGCGGTTTTCTCTTAGTACCACTTCTCCCTTGGTGAACGTTACTGGTTTGTTGAATATGGGTCCGTTGTAGACGAATGAGTGGAATTCTCCGTTTTCGCCGCATGGGTCAACGCCTGCTGGCAGTTCAGCTAGGAATTGTTTGTCGTATTCTCTTCCTGCAAACTCTTTGCCCAGCACGTTTGAGTCAACCACTGTAATCACTGCTTTGAACCCGAGGTCAATGAACCTGTGGGCAAGTTCACGCGTATCCCTCTTCCACAACGGATACACACCGCGCATGCCGATTTTCGAGAGCATCTCATCACGGTACCTCTTCACGTCCTCCAGAAAAACGTCCCCATACAACACGGAGTCTACGCCGTTGCTCTTGTGCCTCTTCAAAATCTTAACCAGTTCATTCTCGTACTCAGCGTCGGAAGCGCCTTTCCTGATAAACATTTCCTCAAGCGGAAAACCCAACGCCGCCGCCTGCTCCTCAAGCAACACACGCCGCACACCATGAATGCTGACCCTGTCAAAATCCTGCGTCACCGTAGTCAACAGCTCCACCACAACGTAACTCTTCGCTTTCAGAACTTCATAAAGTGCAAGGGCGCTGTCTTTGCCCCCGCTCCAACCAACCACAACCTTCTCCATCAAAGACCCTGCCTCCTGAACTATATGGCGGGCCCGCTGGGATTTGAACCCAGGGTCTTCGGCTTTCTTCCGCTCAGAAGCGACCGGAGGCCGACGCCTTAATCCGTACTCGGCTACAGGCCCAACGCTCAAACAAACAGACCTTAAAATTTAAGCTAATCGCTACTCCTCCTGAATCATCTCCTCGTTAATCCACCATGCCTTCTTCTTCCCAGACTTTTCCCCCCCATAATAATCAATCACCGCTTTCCCATACTGCTTCCGAGAGGTCTTCTGCATCTTCCGCAACCTATTCAACACCAACCAACGATTAATCTTCATGTACTCCGCCAGCTCCGGCGTCGTCGCACCCTTATAATGCATCAAATAATCCACAATCTTATGATCCACCTCGTCAATGCAGAACGAATGAGGATTCACTTTCCCATGACCGTACGTGAGTAACTCCAAATCCGCAAGATACTTACGCACCTCACCCAGCTCACGCTCAATCTTACCCATCCGCTCCTCCAACTCCAAAACCTTATTCGCCCTAGGCGTCTTCTCTAGCTTCTCAACAATAGCTTCCCGAATAAAATCGCTCCTATCCCCCTCAGGAACACGCAAAACCATCTCTTTATAGACTTCGTCAGGAACCTTTGCCGAAACCACATGCACATCACCCACCACAACCACCAACACTCAACAGGATACGCGCTTTTACTATTTCATTATTTTCTTCAAAAACCTTCCGCGAACATAGTAAAAACTTAAATCCTAAAATCACCAAAGAATATCTGGGTTGCTATTGCCCAAAAAAACAACAATCTCCCTAATCAAATGTGATGTCGGCTCATTAGCCGGCCACCATGTTGTCCCCCGACCCCTTTTCAAAATAGCCGAAAAAAAACTCAAAGAAGCAGCAGAAAAAGGCCTCATAAACAACTTCTACGTCTTCAACGCAGGCGACGACCTAGAACTACTCATGCTACACGAAAAAGGCGAACAAAACCACATGATCCACGAGCTCGCTTGGAACACTTTCAGAGAAGCAGCCGATAAGGCTTTAGAACTGAAACTCTACGGCGCAGGTCAAGACCTTTTGAAGGAAGCGTTCAGCGGCAACGTCTGCGGCATGGGCCCAGGCGTAGCAGAAATGGAAATAGAAGAGCGCGGCGCTGACCCAATCGTAGTCTTCGCCGCCGACAAAACCAGCGCTGGCTCGTTTAATTACCCGCTGTTTCGCATGTTCGCGGACCCTATGAACACTGCAGGTCTCGTCATTGACCCCCACATGCTCTGCGGCTTCAAATTCGAAGTCGTAGATACTCTAGAAAACAAAGCGATTACGCTCAAATGCCCTGAGGAAATGTACGAACTTCTGGCACTAATTGGCACTGTCGGCAGATACGCCATCTCACACATACGCCGAGCAGACGACGACTTAATCTGCGCCGCCAGCAGCGTAAGCAAACTCTCCTTGATCGCTGGAAAATACGTCGGAAAAGACGACCCAGTTATGATCACCCGAGCACAGCACGGACTGCCTGCGGTCGGCGAAATCTTAGCGCCCTTCATGCACACCTACTTCGTCCAAGGATGGATGCGAGGAAGCCACTGGGGACCAATAATGCCAGTCGGACTCAAAGACTCCAAATGCACCGCCTTTGACGGACCCCCCCGAATCGTAGCGCTGGGCTTCCAAGTGGCAAACGGCAAAATATCAAGCGACGACGAAGGAAACCCCATGATTGCAGACTTGTTCGACGACCCAGCCTTCGCCTTGGCAAGACATGAAGCAGTAAGAGACGGCAACACGCTGCGCCGCATGGGCGAATTCGAACCCGCACGCCTAGGTCCAGAAGAAATGGAGTACACCACCATAAAGCAAGTTCTGGAAAAACTCGGTAAACGCTTCGTACCCGTACAAGAACAAGAATAGCTTGAAGGTCACGCAGACGGGACAGAATGTCCAACCATTTTAGACAACACTATGCACCTGTTCTCCACAATTTCCAGAAGTCTCCTGCACAACTCCTCCCCAGCCAGCTTCCTCTCCTTCAATAACGCAGTTTTCTTCGCCAACTCCGCATCACCAAGACACGCAAACCAAGATTCAAAGTCTCCGCGGCTAACGTGAAACTCCACCGACTCCACGTTAACCTTAGCGATTTTGTCACAGAAATCCTGAAGACTATGCGCATAGAGATTCAGTGGCTTGCCAATTCCAGCGTAAAAATGAAACGCGCTCTCCCGCGGTACGTGCTGCATTATTGCCGCTGCGTTCTCTTTAGTAATTTCAGGCAAACCAAGGGCCTTCTTGCCACTATCAGTTAGTATAAATTGTCCTTTTTCAGGCGAACAAGCATACCCCATACGTGCCAGTCCGAGAAGATGCATCATAACGGGAGGAAAGTCTTTTCCAACTTCCCTGGCTACTTGTGCCGCTTTCACAGGTTTGTCGTGCATTAAAACGGCTTCAAGAATTTCGCGTTTAACAGGTGACAAATCCATTCCGGGTGCACTCCCATAGTATGTATGTGCACGGCGGCTAATCAAACTTTCCCAGCCAAAAATCTTTGTGTCAGTTTGAATGGTGTGTTTGTCCAGCAGACTTTATGGAGCCAAGATAGGCAAAGTTTTAGTAGAAACAACCGCATTGCTAAACTGGGAACGGTGGAGCACGAATGAAAATCGCTGTGTTTGTTTATGAGTACCCTCCGAAAATCGTGGGCGGATTAGGAACTTATGCTGCTGAAATTACACGCAAATTCGTCCTCATGGACCACGACGTAACTGTTTTCACCATGAACGATGATGCTGGCATGTTGCCCACCCGAGAGATTTGGCGCGGCATCGAAATCCACCGTCCACTGCACATTGATATTTCAGATTCACTTCCCGATGTGATCGCGGAAGACATCAAGAAATGGGGCAGGGGCATACACTTATTCGGCAAACTTATGGTCTACAATTATCTATCCGCAGCGAAGCTCGTCAATGAACTCATCAAGAAAGAAGGCATAAAATACGACCTTGTCGTTGCGCATGATTGGCTCTCAGTAATGGGCGGGGTCACCGTAAAGAAAGAAACGGGACTGCCTCTTGCCTTCCACGTTCATTCAACCGAGCAGGGAAGAACTCTCGGCAACGGCAGCAGCGTGGTAAGCAACATCGAACTGCGCGGAGGCAACGTTGCAGACCTGATAGTAACCGTGTCATACGCCATGAAAGACGAGCTTATACAGCTCGGGTTCCCCAAAGACAAAATTCAAGTGAGCTACAACGGCGTGGACCCGCAAAAGTACAACCCTGAAGGCATCCCTCCGGAGCAAATAAAAAGAATCCGTGAATCTTACGGTCTGAAAGACGATGACCTCATGATTCTCTTTCTTGGCAGACTCGTAGGAGTCAAAGGCGTGGACAAACTCATCATGGCAATGCCTCATATATTGCCCAAGTTTCCAAACGTCAAGCTGGTCATTGTGGGTGTGGGCGACCTGCAGGAATACTTGACAAATCTAGTCAGAACCATAAGGTTAGATGAATATGTGCGGTTCCGTTTCGACTTCATCAGCGAAGAAGAACGCATCCTCCACTACGCCGCGTGCGACATCGCGGTTTTTCCAAGCCTGTATGAACCTTTCGGCATAGTCGCCCTCGAAGCGATGGCCATGGAAAAACCTGTTGTGGTGGGCGCGGCGGGAATCAGTGGAATGCGCGAAATCGTTATCTGCACTGGGGAAGAGCAATGCGGCTACCACATTGACCCAAATAACCCCTCAGACATCGCATGGGGCGTCATGAACGCTCTAGAAAGCCCTGAGCGGCGGAAATGGCTTGGAAAGAACGGCAGAAAAAGAGTGCTAAAAGAGTTCATGTGGAGCCGAATCGCGGAGAAAACCGTAGAGCTCTACGAAAAAATGCTTAAACGCTAATCGTCCGGCGAACGGTGAGGCATTGAACACGGACTCCTCGGATTTAAGAAGCAGAATCGCTAGGGAAGCTGCGACCCTCCTATATTTTAGGCTGGAAAAGGAATACAAACAGGCCAAGCTGAAAGCAGCCCAAAACTTTGGTGCACGCGTTCTGCCAACAAACCGCGAAGTTGCTTTGGAACTTGACAAAATCGCTGAAGAAAACGAAGGACCAGCAAGAACTGAACGCCTAATTCAAATGCGCAAAGAAGCGCTGAAAATTATGAAAATCCTCAAAGCCTACTGTCCCATCTTGATTGGGAGTGTTTGGCGCGGGACAATCCGCTCCGGAAGCGACATCGACATAACCATGTACAATGACGAACCTGACGAAATCGTGGCACTCCTCAAGGCAAACGGACTCAAGATTTCAAAAACCGAACGAATGACCTTGGCAAAGCATGGAAAAACCGAAACCTCATTCCACATCCATGGCGAAACCTCGAATAATTTAAACGTGGAAATCGTAGTCCGCAATTCGGAGGAAGCTGGTCAAAGAAGGCAATGTGAGACTTTTGGAGACGAAATCAAAGGTCTCAAAATTCAAGAACTCGAAAAGCTGCTTAAAAACAACCCTGCTCAGCGGTTCGTTCCTTCATGAGCTTCGCGGTTTTACCATCATTTTCTCTTTCACAAGGAAAAAAGCACATAAAGCCGAATTTTCAATATGCTAGTGAATAATACTCTTTAGGGTATGACCCGTGGATAACAAAAAATCGCTCAAAGAGAAGTTTCCAAACCTGATGAAGGAACTTGAAGGCGAAGAAAACAAAGTTAAAATAGACTCCGTGCAAGATGATGGTTCCGAACCGGCAGAAGAAGAAACTTCATCCGACAATGAAACTGTTTTGCCCGACAAATTCCGACACTACAATCCAGCCGTCTTGGATTTCCTTCGCCGATGCGACACCGAAGCACAAGCAGAAGAGATAATCACATACCTTCACAAAAGGGGCGAATTAACCGAAGACCATGCCTGCAAACTCAGGACACAGCTAAAGAAAGAGGGCGTGAGAAGTTTTGGCTCCAAGAAAGATGAGAACTACTACTTCAAACAAGGTGGCATCTGCTAAATCAACTTGGACTTAACATTTTTCGGCGGCTCCGTAGTACTTCTTTTGGACGAAAACCTAAATACGTGCAGAACATAGCATGGTGATGTTCTAAAAGTAAATAAACAAGGTCACCTTAAAATAGAGAAAACTGACACCAGAGGAATCTACATGAAGAGAACCGCCGTAGTCTTTGCGTTAACCATTCTTTCACTGGCTATCTTCTTGCCCTTTTCCATAGCCATTCAATCAGCCAACGCCCAAACGTCAAGTTACAGCATAACACAAGTAGACCACAAAGTCGAGGTCCTCTACTCTGGGCACGTAGTCATAAGCGACACAATAACAGTGTCCGGGCAGGTACCTGGCAGCTTCCTGATCGGTTTTCCCTACAAATACAGCGCCTACATCCTGAAAGGCACAGCATACGATAGCGATTATAATCTTCTTCCTATGACCCTTGGCGTACAATTGCAGGGTCAAAGCGGCTTCTACGGCGCAAGCATAAGTTTCCCCTCAGGGTCATCATCTCAAGTTTTCACAGTCGTCTTCATCCTGTCAAACGGTGTTTTAACCACGACTTCCACTGGATTCCAACTTGATTTCCCCGCTTATCCCAGTTTCGTGACAACAGCATCCACATGTAACGTCAACCTTGCTCTACCAACAGGCACAAGCATCGTAGGGATTGACAAGAGCGATGGAGCCGTAAACTCAACAACTTACCAGAAAAACAATTTGCCTGCATTCACCTATTCGCCTGCGCTTGCCACTTTTTCAAGCGCCTCCGGCTACATCCAGGAAGTCGACATCCCAACTTTGAACCGACAAATCAACATAAACCCCTCCGGAGCAATCACATGCACAGACACCTACAAGATAATCAACAACTCAACAAGCAGCATCAGCTCCTTCATAATCAACTTGCCCCGTAACGCTTCTAACGTAGTCGGAAAAGACCAATTCAGCAGAGGCTTATCGGTCACAATTCAAGAAAGCAACAGCGTAACGATCGCAGCAAACGTGAGCCTAATACTGGCAATGAATTCAGGCGAATCCAGTATCCTAACGGTTGACTACACCCTGCCCAGCATGTCTCCCCAACAGTCGGGTCACTTTGTCTTGAACCTTGACCTGTTCCCATACCTCGATTACTACGTTGACTATGCCTCAGTAACGATCACTCCTCCAGAAGGCGCGCAAATCGTAACCCCTCGGCTCTCTTCAATAGGGCCTTCTGCAGATGTAACTAGAAACGTCTATCAAGAAACCTTGTCAATCAACAAAGAAGGCGTCAGCTACATAGACAGCATCATCCCTTCAGAAGATGTTCTGCCGATAACATTCAACTACAATCCTCTATGGATAGCCTTCCACCCAACATCTTACATGTGGGCAATAGCAATCGCAGGGAGCGTCGTAGTGGCGCTTTTCATAAGACCCAAAGCCAAAGCACCTCAAAGAATCATAGTTCCAAAGATGACAGTCGGACTCAGCCCAGAAAACATTAAAGCATTCACCGACTCGTACGAAGAGAAAAACCACATAATCTCAGAAATAAGGTCTCTTGAAGCCAGAGCGCAAAGAGGCAGAATTCCCAGACGCCGCTACAAAGTGCAACGCAGGAGCCTAGAACTTCGCCTTAACTCATTAAACCAAACCATCACCGACGTTAGAGAAATGCTGCGAAATGCTGGAGGCAGCTACTCTGAATCGATTAGACAGCTTGAAATTGCCGAAGTAGAGTTCAACGAAGTCGAACTGAGCATAAAAACCATTGAAACGCGTCACGAAATAGGCGAACTACCGCTGGAAGCATACAGAAAACAGCTCACCGACCTCGAGCGGCGGAAAACCAAAGTAGAGAACACAATTAACGGACTCCTGTTGAGACTCCGTTGAGAAGTCCGCTAATTAACCTAAACGCTTTTATCCTTCTTTTTTGCTTTTGATAAAATTTAATAGAGGTATGAAACATGGTAAAAATAATGGTTGACAACTCCAAGTGCAATGGATGCGAAACCTGCGTAAACACCTGCCCAATAGGCGTTTACGAGATGAAAGACGGCAAATCCGCACCAGTCAAAATTGACGAGTGCCTCGTTTGCCGCGCTTGCGAAGCCCAGTGCCCTCAAGGCGCAATCCAAGTAGTCGAGTAAACTCCAATTCTCGACTGCTCCGCTCCGCATCTGTTAGCGATCCATCAACAGTCACTTAAACAACTCTTTCTTTATCATTCCACTTTTTACAAATTTGCAAGGTCTTTCTGCTTCTGGAATAATTCGTTTATGTACTCGGCTAATGTACCCTTCTGTTTTTTCGCCAGTTTCTTGAGTGCGCTGCTAATTCCAGTACTGTACTGCACCGCTTTCTTAGGATTCTTCGCTATAGCCTCTGAGAGACCCATGTTCTCAGCGGCTTTTCGCAACACAAGTTTCCTCAACGAATCTGCTTTCTTCTCAATCTTTAATTCCGTGGGCAAACTCAAGGCAAACTTGGCAATTTGATACGATGCAAAAGGCAAACGCAACTCTACATCGTGGAAACTGCAGATTTTCTCGTCCCTCTCAATGTTACTTTCATGAATCTTGACCACATCGTTGTACATCGTTTTTCTTACTTGCTCGTCTCCTTCCAGCATATACTCGTTAACGTAGCGTTGGTAACCTCCGAAAAGCTCATCCGCACCCTGTCCCGCAAGCAACACTTGGAATCCTGCTTCTGCCGCTTTCTTTGCCGTCCAGTAAAAAGGCAAGCCGATGCTGGCTTTGATGGGGTCTGGCTCTTCAATGAGTTCAACTACTTTTGAAATGATTTTCTCGATGTCCGCTTCTTTGAATAGGTGAATGTGTAAGGGCAACTTTAACTCTTCAGCTGCTTTCCACGCTTCTTCGGTTTCAGGCTGGTTCTCCAAACTCACGTGTATGAGGTGAACGTTTACGCCGCATTTCTTAGCTAGAAAGGCGACTAAGCTGCTGTCTAATCCTCCTGAAAACGCCACAGCAACTTCTTTTAAACCTTGTACTCTCCCGTGGACTGAGCGCTCCAGCAGCTTCTGCACTGTTTCAGCCGCTTCCTCCATAGTTTTGGGCTTTGGCTTTGCGTACGCTATCGTTTTGACTGGTTTGAACTTGAAACCTTCTCGGCTGACAACCGCCACATGCCCAGGTGGAAAAGACCGAGGCTCCTCAATTCCGAGTTTCCATAAGGCTTTTCGGTTCGACGCAAGCGCAGCGACTGCCTCGTCCTCGCCATAATACAGGGGTTGTACTCCTACTGGGTCTCTCGCCGCTATTATTTCCTCGGTTTTGGCTATAATCAGGGAAAAGTCGCCCTCGATGCCCTTCAGAAGCGCTTCAGCCACCTCGCCATAGTCGCGTTGCATATTCTTGGTAACAAACGCCGCAATTGGAGTTCTTGAAGTCGGCGAGTAAATTCTTCCCTCGAAGACAACCGTTGCATCTTCCAACCTCAAAAGTTCAGGCTCGTCCACTGCGAGGGGCTTCGACTTTGAGAAACCTACTGCTATAGGGGAGTTCAGATTTTGGGTGCGCAGACCCTTCACGTTCTCTTGTAATGTGACAACACTGGTCGTAGCTATTCCAAACCCCAAAGTGCTACGTGTGTTTATCGCTTCAAGTACCTCAATAACTTTTGGCGCCACGTTCCCGCCCTTCTTATCCAACACCGCAACCATTGTCCTCATGGCTAACCACGTTCCAGTTCAATGCTGCTGAGTAATTGTTTTGGTAAAACATTAATCTTTAACCCGCATATCATTCAGCGAGGAGATAACACTTGCCGATTCTACCCATAGACACGGGCCGCTACGGAACACCCGAAATGCTTAAAGTCTTCAACGAAGAAGCACGCGTCCAAAAACTGCTCGACGTCGAAGCTGCCTTAGCTTGGGCACACGCCGAGGTAGGCAACATCCCGCGGAAGGACGCTGAAAAAATCGCGGCCATGGCTTCAACAAAACACGTCAAGTTAGACCGGGTGAAAGCCATCGAGAAAGAGATAAAACACGACATCGCATCTCTGGTCCGCGCTTTAAGCGAAGTCTGCGGGTCAAGCGGCGCTTACGTCCACTTAGGCGCCACAAGCTACGACATCGTTGACACCGCCAACGCCCTACAGCTGAAAGACGCCTTAGACATCATTGAGAAAAGATTAACCAGTTTAAGGAGCATCCTGCAGGAGAAAGCCGGACGGTACAAAGAAACGGTCATGATGGGCAGAACCCACGGCCAACACGCCCTGCCAATCACGTTGGGTTTCAAGTTTGCGGTTTGGGGGCGTGAAGTCACCCGTCACATCCAAAGGCTCAGCGAATGTCGAGAACGCGTTGTAGCTGGCAAGATGAGTGGTGCCGTCGGCACGCAGGCTGGTTTAGGCGAACACGCGGTGCAAATTCAAGAACTTGTCATGAAACGGTTGGGCATTAACGCTGCGGAAATTTCGACGCAGATTGTGCAGAGAGACCGCTACGCCGAACTCGTTTGCTCGATGTCCATTGTTGCTTCTTCGCTGGAAAACTTTGCCACGGAAATCCGTGAACTCCAAAGACCCGAAATCGGAGAACTCTTCGAATCCTTCGAAACCGAAAAACAGGTAGGCAGTTCCACCATGCCCCACAAGCGCAATCCTGAAATTTGCGAGCGCGTCTGCGGTTTAGCCCGAATCGTTCGAAGCCTCACCATCCCCGCGCTTGAAGACGTTGTGACTTGGCACGAGCGTGATTTGACGCAATCCTCAACTGAACGTTTCGTTCTTCCAGAAGCCTGCATCCTGACCGACTACATACTCTCTCTGTTGACCGACGTTGTGGCTAACCTGCGAGTTGAAGAGCAACGCATGCTGCGAAACATTGATTTGACTCAGGGACGCGCGATGTCCGAGTCCGTCATGATGGCATTAACTAGGAAAGGCGTGAACAGGCAAGAAGCCCACGAACTGCTCAGGAAACTAACCATCAAAAGCGAACTTGAGCAGCGTAACTTCAAAGAAATTCTCATAGAAGACAAGTTCGTCCACGGAAAACTGAACGAGAAAGAAATCGATGGCGCATTGAACCCTAAAAGCTACCTTGGCACCGCAGTTAAGCAGGCAGAAGCGTTTACAAAAACTTAGTATTCGGTCAGTGCCTTCTGCTTCCATTCTTCGCCTTTTTCGAGTTGCTCCCACTTTTCCTTCTTAACGAACCCGCCAACCTGCTCCTTTACTTTTTTGGCTAACCCTGATCCCAGAAGACTTATCAAATCGTCCATCTTTGCGTGCCTTATGTCTTCTATCGTCTTGTATCCTGCATTGTACATTGTGCGCCCTCGGACTCGACCGATGCCTTCAAGTTTTACAATTGGCAATAATTCCCGTTTTATTCCTTTAGTTACCCTTTCTAGTAGCTCAGAAGCCAAAGGCAGGATATGCTTATCTCCCAAGAGCGTTGCCAATTCGTTTGTGGCGTGGATTAGCCATTTCCCCTTTTCGATTATCCTGTAGAGGTCGCCTGGCTGCACTCTGTATTTTTCCAACAGTTTCTCCTCGCTTGTTTCTTCAATCCAACCGTTCAGAATAATGGCTGTTTTTATCTCCCCCAGAAACTCTTCGTACGCTATGTGGTCGTCCCACTCGTTGGGTGGTGACGTGAAAAGTTCTTCCCTGTGCTCTTCCATGAGAACGGCAACTTCGTCAAGTTCTTGCCCATATGGCCTCATCACGGGACCCATGTCTGGGGTGTGAGTTATCAAATGTAGCATGCTCAGGTCTGTCAATCGTGGAGGCTTTTGCTTTAATGCGTCCCGAATCACCACTGCCGATACAGGGTCAATGTAGAGGTCGCTGACGCGCTTGCCAAACTTTGTCGCGCAAATATTCTCTCCGTCGACGTACAACATTTCCTCGTCATACAGGTACTTCAGAATTTTGGCAATGACGCTCTTGATGGCTTTAACGTCATACTGGTGAGCGTAGAAAGTTTTCCCGAAGAACTCGTAGACGCCGTTTTCGGTGTGCGCGAAATCCGACGCCACTGTCGCCAGCACGTGACCCCTGATGATTTTCTCCACGGCAAGCCTCGACCATATCCGTTCTGGTCGCGCGAGAACAAAATTTGCCATGAGGTAATCCGCTTCGTCCGCGGTTTTGGCGATGAGTATGGCTTCGCCCACTTTGTCGTATTTGGGTCTTCCTGCTCTGCCAGCCATCTGTTTGTATTCTAAAACGCTTATAGGGTAATATCCGTAGCCTGGTTCGTATCGCCTGTAATCTTGTACTATCACGATGCGGGCTGGAAGGTTCACTCCGAAAGCCAAAGTGGGTGTAGCAGTCAGTACCTTAATCTTTCCCTGCTTGAACAAGTTCTCGATTAGCTTGCGGTGTGCTCCACCCAAGCCTGCATGGTGAAAAGCGGTGCCACATCTGACCAATTCGGCCAAGGATTCGCTGATCCGAGTTTTTTCATCAGCGGACAAAATCTTCTCTGCCTCTTGCTCCAGCGTTCTTTTCGCAGGTCTGGAAAGTACGTCGCAGGTTTGCTCCGCGATTTTTTTCGCCAGAGCCATTGAGTTCTTCCGCGTGGATGCGAAAACCAATGCTTGGCCACCCGTTTTCACCGTGTTCAAAGCCAGGTTCACGGCGTCGTTGCTTGTTTTGCGGTTAATTTTTCTTGCGTCGCCATCCTTGAACTGGATTTCATCATGCAGAAGCACGCCCTCTTTCAGCGTTACGGGTCGCCATTCGGTGATGACGAATTGTGCTTTGAGCCATGCGGCGATTTCGTCAACGTTGCCCATCGTTGCACTCAAAGCCAGAATTTGCATTGTCGGGTTAACCTGTAGAAGCCTGGCAAGCACCACTTCAAGTGTCGGACCGCGTTCCGCCTCGTTTAGCAGATGTACTTCGTCGGCAACTACTAGCGAGATTTCGTCCATCCACTTGGCTCTGTGCCTTAGGAGCGAGTCTGCCTTTTCGTTGGTTGTTATTATGATGTCGTATTTTCCCAGCCAAGGGTCGCTGCTGTCGAAATCGCCTGTGCTGATTCCGATGTTCACTTTTGTGCCGTCTGCTTTCTTAAGGGAAGTATATTTCTTGAAATCTTCGAATTTTTCGCTCGCTAAAGCTCTCAAAGGCGCCAAGTAAACCGTTTTTCCGTTCCTTTCGAGGACGTGCTTGAGGCAGCAGAGTTCAGCGACCAAAGTTTTTCCAGAGGCTGTTGGGCTGGCTAGAACGAGGTTTTTGCCTTCAAGAGCTCCCGCTTGTATGGCTTCTTCTTGCGGAGGGTACAGCTCGGTGATTCCGCCTTGAATGATAATTTCTTTGAGCTGTTCGGGAATTGGGAGTTCAGCTATTTTCACTTTGTACGCGCCATCTTCAAGATATTTAGTTTGTCAGGGTGAGTAAGAGTTTGTGCGGGTTTATAGTGTTTTTTCGTTGCTGGAACCTGTTTCGCCATTATTTGAGTTCTCTTTGGCTTTGCAATTTGATTGCTGCCAGTTGCCTATAGTTGCTTTTTATGCTGCTGCTCTGTCGTGCTCGGCAAAGCTTATCCCCCTCTATAAATAGATTCAACTAGAAATTAGACTATCGCGGACTAGCTGCTCGGAGCAGACTATACCCCCCTTATATAGAGTTCAATTGGGGAGTGAACTTTCTGTCCATTACTGATATGTCATAAATTAAGAAACCAGACTGAAAACATCTCAAAAAGCATAGTCCTCTCAAACCGCATACTGCAAAAAATAGAGCAAGAAGCCTCAAAACAGAAAAGATCAAGAAGTGAATGGGTAGAACTACATTTTGAGACGTTTTTCTTCAAACCATCAAAGCCTGAAAGCGAAATTGCAGTAAAATCCATTTAAAAAAGATGAAGTGGGCATGTAGTTTTGCTGTTCCTGTGGAGGAACAGTTTGTTCCTCAGAGATAGCTAATAGGCACTTCCAATAATCATGTGTTTGATGAGTAGCCTGAAAAAGCTTGTCGCTTTAGTCATTGTTCTTGTTGCGCTAACGGCTTCATTTGTAGTTGTTGTTCCGCCTGTGAGAGCTTCGGGAGATTTGTGGGTGTCAAGAACCCCTTTGCCTATTTTAGTGAAAGATTTCGCGGCTGTTGCAGTAAACGGAAAGATATACGCTGTAGGCTACAACTATACTAACACCAATTACGCAAACACGTATTTTTACGTGTATGACACATCCTCCGACACGTGGGTTTCAAAGACGCCCATGCCAATTAACCAAAGCATATTTGCCATCGCAACGTATCAAAACAAAATCTACGTCATAGGCGGATGGATACAATGGGACACAGAAACAATTGCCACTAACTTGGTGACCGGAGCAAACCAAGTGTATGACATAGCTAACGACAGTTGGGAAACTAAAGCGTCCATGCCATGGCCGAGAGCAGGCGTGCAGGCTAATGTGGTGGATGGAAAAATCTACGTGGTAGGAGGAGGGCTCCAAAATGGAGGTGCTTCGCAGGCTAACGAGGCTTATGATCCAATAACCGATTCTTGGACCGAAATGGCGCCCATACCAACCCCTGTTTCCGATTATGCTTCGGTGGTTGTTGACAACAAAATATACGTGATGGGCGGCGGACACGGAGGCAAATACGGAAACGCAGGTAACTTGGTTCAAATCTATGATCCTAAAACGAACACTTGGGCTTCGGGTGAACTCCTTCCTATTCCTGCTGGGGATGCCGCAGCAGGCGCAATTGGCGGCGTGTTGGCGCCTACGCGGATTTATGTTGTCGGCACCACAAATGAATATTTTGATCTAAACAGCACAGCCATAACCCAAATCTATGATACGCAAACGAACAGTTGGACCACTGGAGCTTCAATCCCAGTCCCTGCCTACATCGACTTTTCTATAGTAGTCGTAAATGACACGCTTTACGCCATGGGAGGCAAACCCTTTGCACGGGGAGTTCCCGGCCTTTTTCCCGCAGTAAATGAACAGTACTTTCCGCGAAACTCTGAAGGATTCACACCGTTACCTTCGCCTTCTTCAAACGCTCCCACGACCAGTCCATCACCATCGCCAACAGTAACAACATCTCCAAGTCCATCGCCCGCCTCAGGAGCTACGGTTGTGCCGACACGGAGTCCTTCAACATCGCCTTCAGCTCAACCAACACAATCGGCTCAGCCTCAGCCAATGACCTTGCAAGTAGAATTCATCTACGCTGCCGCAGGCGTATTAATCATTGCAATAATCGTCGCAGTTGCGCTAAGTCTTAAAAGAAGACATAACCAACCTAATTATTAGTTTATTACCGTTAGTTCTTCGTTCTATTTTTTGTCACTTTCACCCCAAACTCTGACTACGCTTTGTTTCTTGTGAATAACTTGGTGGTGTTTTTGTGGTTAGGTTTTTTTACTTGAACTTGCAGTATTAAGGTATAAGTGCGTTATTAATTCTGAAAAGGACGTGATTGTGTGGTTGAAAACGTTAAAGAACTCCTCAAACTTCATGAAGGCATAAAACACGAAGTTTACTTAGACAACGAAAACAGCACCATGGTTCCCCAAGAAGTGCTTGACGCCATGCTGCCCTACTACAATAAACGCGCTTACGGAAATCCAACGCTCACGCACAAGCCTGGCTGGGAAGCATTTAACGCAATTATGGAGTCATCCCAGAAGATCGCAAAATTTGTAGGCGCAAAAATCCTTGAAGAAATCACCTTCACACCTAGCGAAACAGAAGCAAACAACTTAGCCCTGATGGGTTCCGCATTTGCCAACAAAGACAAAGGAAAGAAAATCATAATTTCCGAAATTGAACCGATAAACGTCATGAACGTTACCGACATGATGAAGAAATACGGCTACACAACAACAAAAATCCCCGTGAACCAAGAAGGCTTAGTTGACCTTGAGAAGCTAAAGGAAGCCGTGGACAAAGAAACCGTCCTTGTCAGCATCTCAGCCGTAAACAACGAAATTGGCACCGTTCAGCCCCTCAAAGAGGCACTGGACATAGTCAAAGACAAAAACCCCGCTGCAATTTTCCACACAGACGCTTCCGACGCATACGGCAGAATCCCCTTCAACGTGCAAGATGTTAAAGTGGACATGGCAACCATAAGCAGCTACAAAATCTTGGGTCCCAGAGGCGCAGGTGCTCTGTACATCAGGGAAGGCGTGAACGTGGAGAAAATCTTGGAAGGACAAGTAGGCACACAGAAGCTCTGGCCAGGCATCGAAAACACGCCGTTAATCGTTGGCTTCACGAAGGCATCCGAGCTGGCTTTCAAAGATTTCGACGCAAACGTCAATCACATGCGCATAATGCGGGACAAACTCATAGATGGCATATTACAGACAATGACAGATGTGAAGCTTAATGGGGCAAAAGGTACCAAGCGAGCACCCGACAACGCCAACATAAGCTTTCTGAGATGCGAAGGCGAAGCCCTCACCATAGAGCTAAGCCTCAAAGGCGTCTACGTATCAAGCGGAAGCGCCTGCAGCCGAAGACTTCTACAGCCAAGTCACGTTCTCGTAGCAATAGGGCGAAGGTTCAGCGAAGCTCACGGCAGCATACTCATGAAAACCACGCGCTACCATACAGAAGAAGATATAACATATGTTTTAGATGTGCTTCCTAGCTCAGTGGAGCGAATAAGAGGAATAGTTGGCTCAACAGGAGTTGATTAAGAATGTCCCGTATACCCTTACCCTACAACCCTAAAGTTCTTGATCTCTTCAGAAACCCCAAAAACCTAGGAAAAATGGAAGATGCCTCGGTCGTCGCTGTCGCTGGAAATCCTGCGTGCGGAGACATGGTGACCTTCTACCTAAAAATCACCGAACAAGGCATCATAGAAAAGGCGTCTTTCGAAAGCTACGGCTGCGCAGCAAACATAGCCACTTCAAGCATAGTCACCGAGTTGGTTAAGGGCTTAAGCCTTGAAGCCGCTTGGAAAGACATAACCTGGAAGAAAGTAACCGACGAAGTAGGCGGTTTGCCCAGCATAAAGTTCCACTGCGGAGTTCTCGCGGTAGGTGCCTTGAAACGGGCAATTAGAATGTACTATGAGAAGAAGGGAACCGCACCAACCTGGTTACCTCAGGAACACACGTTCGAAGAGAAGCAGGCTTTGGAAGAAGAAGAACTGGCAAAAATGCTCGCAAAGCGGCTGAAATTGGAGGAAAAGTAGTTCTGGATGCCTACAAGATACGCGAAGACTTCCCTATACTTAAACGGAAAATAAACGATAATCCCCTCATATACTTCGATAACGCCGCTACCACGCAGAAGCCTAGACAAGTCATCGAAGCGGAAAAGGACTTTTACGAAAACCACAACGGCAACGTGCATAGGGCAGTGCATACGCTTTCGCAGGAAGCCACAGAACTGCACGAGAAAGCCCGCGAAAAAGTCGCCGAGTTCATAAACGCGAAAGAGTCAGCGGAAATCGTTTTCGTGAGGGGCACAACTGAAGCCATAAACCTAGTTGCTTACTCCTGGGGGCTTCGGAACCTGAAACAGGGCGACGAAGTATTGCTGTCTCTGATGGAGCACCACAGCAACATCGTCCCATGGGAAATAATCTCAAAAATGACAGGGTCCAACGTCAAATATGCCCAAGTGAACAACGACGGCACCCTCGACTATGACGACTACGAGAGCAAATTTACCAGCAAAACCAAACTCGCCTGCCTAAGCCACGTTTCAAACGTCAGCGGCGTAATAAACGATGTAAAACGAATAGCCAAAGTTGCCCACGAACATGGCGCATTGATGCTTGTTGACGGCGCCCAATCTGTTCCCCACATGCCCGTAGATGTCAAAGACTTGGATGCGGATTTTCTGGCATTCTCAGGACACAAAATGCTGGGTCCAACAGGCATCGGCGCACTCTACGGCAAAAAATCTCTTCTCGAAAAAATGGAACCTTTCCAAGGCGGAGGAGAAATGATAAAAGAAGTATCCTACAGCAAAAAGAGCGAACACTGCGGCATATCCTGGAACGACCCACCCTGGAAGTTCGAGGCGGGAACACCCAACATAGCCGGCGGAATCGCATTGGCTGAAGCCATCAAATACCTTGAACGCTTAGGCATGACGGAAGTTCTGCGGCACGAGGTAACGCTAACGGAATACGCTCTCAAACGGATGCAAGAACTCAAAAAAGTCACAGTTTATGGACCCACCGACGTTTCTCTGAAATGCGGAATAATCCCCTTCGGAGTGGACGGCTTATCATCCCATGACGTTGCACTTTTCTGTGACAACTACGGCATAATGCTACGCAGCGGTTTCCATTGCGCACAGCCTTTGCATCAGGTTTTCAAACTGCAGTCTTCGGCGCGGTCAAGCTTCTACATTTACAACATAACCCAAGAAATCGACCGTTTCATAGAAATATTGAAGGAGATGGAACAGTTCTAATGTCAACTGTTGAAGATTACGTAGCAAGAATCGAAGGTACCTGCGGCGCAGAAAAAGACATTATAGTAGTATTCAAGTATGAAAAGAAAGAGGAAGCCATAACGCGCATCCTCAAGAAAGCAGAACTGAAGAACAATCTTTCTGGAATAATATTCGAGTTAACTTTTCAAGGCGTTTCCTTCCGCGTGTACTCCAGCGGAAAAGCCATCTTCCGAAGTATCAAAAACAGAGAAGCCCTGAACGCCATCTTGGCGGCTCTTTTGCTGTAGCGCAGATCCAAGTTTGCCCTTTTCTTGAGTGCTCAACAAGGAAGCAATTAACCTGTAATCCTAGACTTTATTTCGTGAAGAACCGCTTTGGGGAAAGCTCTGGATTCTTTGTCGATTGCCATCAGCAGAGCTAGATAAATTACGCCACCCACCGCAGTCGTAATCAACGTAGTGCTTATTTTGTTCGGGTGTGGTCTTAGCAGGAACAGCACTGATCCCATCACTGCTGAAGCGGAAACGTACTTCGCTATGCTCCTCCATGGGATGCTAACCGCGGTCATTTTGCGAACAATAATGTACAAGGCAGCGAACGTGATGAAATGCACCCCGGTATTGATTACGCTAACTGAAAATGCAGCCTGCAGTGGTTGATTCAGCGCGTAAGTCGTCAACACGTAATAAGTCAATGGAAGCGTCAATGCAGCTTGCACATAGGGCAAAGTGAAAGCCAAAAACAGCTTACTCTTCACCAGTTTCCGGAACGACATCCTTCCGTCTTGATCAACGTTTTCGAAGCCGTAAAGCACTGAACTAAAAAGTCCCCCAGCTACCGTGATCAACGCGTCTATGGCTAAGACCATTATCACTATATACGCTCCTCGATACAGCACAAACGATTCTGGATTCTCCGGGCTCAAAAGCAAGATGTACGAGTCAGCTAGCGCCATCGCACCCGCCGCCATAGGCAAAGCAAACATTAAAACCATCTTCAGTGAGGTGGTTATGTCTTCGCGTTTTTTATCCGCTAAGAGTTTAGGGTAAAGGGCAAAAGCCAAGAAAGACGAGTAGGTGATGATGCCAGCTATTTGCGCCGCTGCACCGTATATTCCTCTAGCGTCCTTGGTTCCGTAAGTGAAAAGCAAGATGAATATGAAAGCTGCAAGCTGGGAGCCTGCCACACTGTAGATGCTTACCACCGAGCTTTTAAGCCAATCTTTCACATAACCCCATTGAATTCGCTGTTTCAATTCATCTGCGAGAAGCCTGTAATAGTAGGTCGCTTGTATGCCAAAAGCTATTATGCTTGCTACTACAGCGCCTAAGAGCGGATGCCCAAGTTGGACAATTAACACATAGCCTATTGCCACCTTGCCGACCTGCTGGAAGAGCAATCCGTAACCTATTGCATGCGGCTTGTACGCTTGTAAACATGCTTCAAAGATGCTGATGCTGTAAAACTCTATTATTTGGATCGAGGCTACGAGGTATATCGGGAGAAAATCGCTGGTGACCTGGAAAATGGGGAGAATCAATGGAATAAGCGCTAGATAGATGCCAGTGCATATCGCAGAGATTATTACGGTTGTTGCTAATCCTGTTTTGGCGGCTCCTTCTTTCCCTCTTGCGAAATATCGCATGACCCAGAATGGAACTACTCCCATAAGCATCGTGAAGTACGCGAGGACGTCGTTTATGTTGAACCATATACCGTACTGTGGGCTTGTGTCTGGGTTTTGCAGGAGTGCCCGAGCCAACATGAACTGAAACAGAAATCCCGTGGCTACACTGAGCAGTTTAGCGGCGAAAATCGCGTAACCTGAATATTGCAGCCTGATCTCTCTCTTTGCCAGTTGGAACACCCGTGCGTAGTTCAAAACAATATGCCCTGTGAGTAATTTAATTTTGTGTCGGACAGCGCGTTTATCTCGTTCTAGCAGATTATCGCATCAACTTCTGAACCTACCAAAACAAGTATTCTGGTTGAAACTGATTAAACCAAAAGTAAGAGGGCGATATGTCAGCGAGTCCGCAGCATAAATCGAATCTTCATTTTGGTTCTGCTCACCCAATTAAACACTGGGAAAAGCGGGTTCTTAAGCCATTGCGGCAGAGTATCCTTGAAATCCCTGTGCAGTCCTAGCGCAGTTGCTGCTATACCTTTCCTAGTCAAGGGTATGTAGTACCGTGTTAAAGAGAATTTGGTGAAGCCATTGCTTTGTTTGAAGCTGTCCAAAGACGGGTGGTTTCCCATTCTCCCATACATAATCCACTGGATTTGACTTGCTGCGCAGACTTCTACTGCCTTTGCAACAAGAGAATTGTTAACTGCTTTGTCCCAGTATTTCTGCAGCGAAAGAATCTGCGATATAATCGCTACATTGTCTCCATGGACCAGTTGTATGAACCCTGCAAGCTCATCTTGGAAAAACGCTCCGATAAACGTGCATCCTCGTGCTGAAAGAACGCCTGCCTTCACAAGCTCACGTGATATTCCAAAGTATTGAAAAGCTCGTCCTTGACGAATCGGTGTCTCATTATAAATTTTCCATATGCCTTCAACCAGCTTCTCGCTCGGCTCAACAGTTGCTGTTGTTACGCCGCTTTTTTCGGCTTTGCGTACCATGTTCCGTGTCTTTTTTCCGATGCCGTTCCTCCAGTCGCGGTAAGTTGTGACTTGAAGGAGTGCAATGGCGTCTTCTGCCTTTACCCAGTTTTTAGGTGGGTTGGGGATGTTGCAGCACCATTTTCGCTCTAAGAAAGTGAAAAGGTCCACTCCTCTTTCAGCGAGCTTTTCCTTAAATTCCTCCGCTGGCACAAAGTCTCGTTCATACTCCCTTGTGCTATACTTCCCTATGCCCGCGTAGCTCGCGATTTTGGCAAAACCTTTCTTACGCACCACCAGCCCTTCAAACTCTGTATCCGCATGAAGAATCGTTTTCAAAGTCTCATAGTACGGTCCTCTGTGGTTGAGTGTTCCCCGCTGAAAGAGCCATTCAGGATGAATGTGTAAAACTTCTCCTTTGGCTATGCTGTTTTCTGCGATTTTTACCGCTTGCGCCGTCGGATTAGCATAGCACACGAGGTCTAGACCTAACGTGGGGAAATCCCAGAAATTCTTAAGCGGAAAACCATCTGGAATTTGAGCTATAGCTTCCCATATTTTTCGCCTCCACATTAAGCGCGCTAGCAGACGGGCAGTGCCATGAACAGTGTAGTACTTCACTTTTCGTTTAGTCGCCTTCTCCAAAAGTTCCAGTTCCGGGTACGCGTTGTTTGCGACGTGAAGAGCCACCTCATGCCTGCTGGGAAGCAGCAACTCCAGTAATTCTCTGTCAGGCGTTGTTTGAGGTGTGAAAAACCAGTAAGCCTTAACCTCTTTAGGTGACGCGTTAACCATTTTCGCGATTATCTTGGAGTTTTTCAAGTAATTTTTACTTGTTTTGCTGTTTAATACTGTGAAGAGAAAACTTTGCAGCCTTGAAGGGTAAGGGTAATCCACGTCTATTCTCAGTTTTATCATGGTGTCTCAGTTTGCCATCTTTAAGTGAAAGTTCCGTCAGATTATAAATCCTGTGCTATCAATAAGTAATTTTAGCGGTTGCGTTGATTTCAGCAATGTGTGACGACCAAAAATTTGCTATGTAGACGACTCCGAAAGTTCTTTTTTTAATAGTTCTAGAGCTTGTTGAATTTGGAGCGGTTTGTTCTTTAATGTTTGTTGAGCTTTCGAGGTGTCCAGTGAGGAGTCTCGGGGTCTTTTGGCAACCCATGAAAAATCTGCTAATGTGGTAGGTGTTATCAGGTCAGTATTCAAGTTGAAGGTTTGTGCCACTAGTTTGGCGAAATCGTATCGACTGATACGTGTGGCTCCCGAAATATGGTAGATCCCAGTTAACTTGCGTTCTATGATCTCCAGCGTCATTTCCGCCATGTTTGTGTTCAAAGTGGGCGAGTTCCACTGGTCAGTTAAAGTTTTTGCGCTTTCATTTTTTTTGAACTTGTTGATTAGCCACAAGGCGAAGTTTATTTTTCCTGCTGCTGGCGAAGCGCCGTAAATGACACTGGCTCTAGCAATGCAGGACTCGTCTATTAGGCATTGAACGAGTTCTTCAGCTTTTAGTTTAGTGAGCCCGTAATAGTTGACTGGGCCGGGTGCATCAGTTTCTTTGTATTGCCCTTTTTCACCGTTGAATACGTAGTCTGTGGAAATATAGACCAGAAAGGCGTGGCTCGTTTTGGCTGCTTCAACTATGTTTTTGGTCCCTTCCACGTTTATTTTCCAAGCGAGTTCTTTGTTGGCTTCGCATTTGTCAACGTCAGTTAGGGTGGCGGCGTGCACCACGACTTCCGGGTTTACTTTTTTGAATGTTTCTTCAACTCGGTTTTTGTGCGAGACATCAAACTGGACGGCAGTTCCATAAGCTGGTCTATCTTGACTGTACCCAGAGTAAACAGCATAATTTTTTTCCGCGGCTATCTCAGCTAGTTTCGAGCCAAATAAACCACTTGCGCCCGTAATTAGAAGGTTCAGTGAGCCCCACCTATTTTCCAAGGGGTTGGATGGAGAATATTTTCTGTTGCGAAGGGGGTCCACCAGTGTTCGTTTTCGACGTACCATCGAACTGTTAATTCCAGTGATTCATTGAAGGAGCACTTAGGCTGCCAGTCTAACGTTGATTTTATTTTCGTCGAGTCGAGGCTATATCTTGTATCGTGGCCGGGACGGTCTTCCACGAAATCTATCAAGCTCTCTGGTTTGTGAAGTATACTCAGGATCTTTTTGGCGATTTCGATGTTTTGAATTTCGTTTCCTGCTGAAACATTGTATACTTCACCGGGCTTTCCTTTTTTTAGAACCGTTTCTACAGCTTCGCAGTGGTCTTGCACGTAGATCCAGTCACGGATGTTTGTCCCTGACCCGTAAATTGGAATCGGCAAGTTCTTCAAGGCGCGAATGATTGTTTTGGGAATTAGCTTTTCTGGGAGCTGGTAGGGCCCGAAGTTGTTAGTGCATCTTGTGATGGACACGTTTAAGCCGTAGGTTTTGTGATAGGACAACGCGAACATGTCTGCAGCTGCTTTTGAGGCGGAGTAAGGGTTGGATGGGTTAGGCGGATCTTTCTCGGTGAATGAACCTTCGAGTGCTTGGCCGTAGACTTCGTCGGTGGATACCTGGACGAGTTTAGCGTCGGAGTTGTGTCTTCTAATGACCTCTAGAAGTGTGAATGTTCCAATGGTGTTGTTTTGGAGAAAAACGTTCGGGTCAGCTATGCTTCGGTCTACGTGGGTTTCTGCAGCTATGTTCACCACGGCGTCAACGCGATGAATCACCTTGTTCAACAATTGCGGGTTGCATATATCACCCTTGATGAAAGTGTATCTCCTGTCGTTTTCCATGCCGTGCAAGTTTGCTGGGTTGGCGCCTATGCCCATCTTATCTATGTTTATGATTTCATAGTCAGGATGCTTCGTGAGCACGTGCCTGCAGAAGTTGCTTCCGATGAAGCCTAACCCGCCTGTCACAAGGAGTTTCATTTTTTCTTCACTTGTGAGGCGGGTAATTCCAGTCCCACGGTTTTCCAACACGCGGGTCGTCAAGTTTGCCGTTTATCGATTTGGGAACCAGCTTTGAGTCGTTCCAAGGTCTCCGTTCTTCATCAGGACTAGTATAATCGTACAATTTAGTGGTGAAATAAAGCAGCAGGGCTTGTTCGTCGCCAAGCGCTTTGAAACCGTGCCAGTATTGGCCAGGCACGCGCACTATTTGCGGAATTTGACCTGTGGAGACGACTTCATTCAGTTCTTTGGTTTTTTCGTCGAATGCGCATATTTTTATGGCGCCTTTCAGGGCTATGAAATAGTCCGTTTGTCCCTTCATGTGTCTATGCCATGCTCGGATGATGTTTGGGTATGTTACTGAGAGGTTTGCTTGGGCTACATTGTCCTCTCCGAAGAGGTCTTTCCAGTCTTGTCGAATTATTTCCGCGAAGGACCCCCTCTCGTCTGGAAGGCGTTTTATTGTTTTAATTGTTATTCCCGTTAACATGGTTATTCCTACCTTTGTTCTGTGTCTGGAATCATATTTCTGGCGAATGTTTTATAATAGTTGTCCTTTTCTGGTTCCCGCAGGCGGCTTTAAACTTCTACTTCTGAGTAGTCGCCCATGTGAAGCTTGATAGTTCTGCTCCGCGGGTTTTTAGTTACTTTCGCATTCTTGCCAATCAGGCTTTCCTCGAGGCGTTCAACATCTTTTATTATCACATTCTCGAGGATAACGCAGCATTCGAGGTTGGAATTGAGAATCTTCGAGTTGTCCCCGATGCTCGTGTAGGGACCTATAAACGAGTTCTCTATGAGAGCGTTTTTTCCTATTACGCAGGGTCCCCGGATTTTGCTGTTCACGATGTTTGCACCGGCTTCGATTTTGACTCTTCCATCTATGGTGCTGTTTGTCACGGTTCCTTTAATGTCTCGTTCTATGTACTCGTCAAGTATTTTCGCGTTAGCTGAGAGAATATCGTCTTTCTTGCCCGTGTCCAGCCACCAAGAGTTGAGGACTTCTGCTTTGACTTTGAAGCCCATGTTAATCATTTCTTGTATGGCGTCAGTGATTTCCAACTCGTTACGCCACGAGGGCTTTATCCGTGCTATGGCTTCGTGAACTTTATTCGAAAACAGGTACGTTCCGATAATGGCGAGGTTACCCATCGGCACCTTAGGCTTCTCCACGAGCTTAACAATGTTGCCTTTACTGTCAAGTTGGGCGATGCCAAAGCTTGACGGGTCAGGGACTTCCTTAAGAATAATCAGAGCGTCAAGTTTCTCTTTTTCAAATTTCTCGATGAAGCCAACGACTCCTTGACCTGTTACGTTATCGCCAAGACACATGACGAACGAGTCTTGACCGAGAAACTCTTGGGCTGTTTTCACCGCATGCGCTAGCCCCAGCGGCTCTTGAGGAATGTACCTGACGTTGAAGTTCCATTTCGAGCCGCTTTTGACGTATTCTTTGACGTATTCGCCTGTGTCCGCTGCGATGATTATGCCGACTTCTTTTATTTCAGCTTCTGCTACTTGTTCAAGTACATAGCCCAGTATAGGCTTATTCGCCACTGGGATAAGCTGTTTAGCCAACGTGAAAGTTAACGGTCGGAGCCTGGTTCCTTTTCCGCCGCTTAGTACAAGGGCTTTCATGCAGACACCTTTTTCTCAATTAGTCTGGAAACAGTTTATTTGGTCGCTTAGGTTGATTTGTCTTACAGAGGACTCTTTCCCCCTAAAGAACATTGACTATAAAAGACTAACGAGAGACATGTCCCCAAGTTTTCCAATGATGGCAGACTGAGCCAGAAAAGTATTGGGCAACTCTTCAAAGTTGCCTGGTAAGCTAGCTTTCACTCGCATCGTCATTTTGGGGCTGGTTTTCGATGACGCCAATAACTAATCCGTTAGCAAAGGCGAATGGGCTGTTGAATTTTGAATCTTCTACGTTTTTCCAGTCCGTTTCAATCCATCTGTTATCTCTGGAGATGCGCTTTAGGCAAAAAAGCCTATCAAATCTTATTTTACCGTTTTTGAGTAGCGCGTCGAGATCGGGGTTGTAACCTAAGGGCAAAGTTACCACAATTTTTCCCTTCGGGTTTAAGTGTTCTTTTAGTTTCGCAATGGCATGTATGATTTTTTCGTGTTCGTGTAAGATTTTATGGTCGCTTTGGTTTTCGTCCCACCCAACATGTTCCAGAGTGGAAATACTGACAATAAGGTCATATTTTTGGGGGAGGCGGATCTCGGTTACGTCTTCGGTGATGACGCCTTCGGCTTTCTCGTATTTGTCTACTATGACATGGTTTACAGCGAAATAGTGTGAAAGGACATTGCCCACTTCTAGGATATTCTCTTTACATGTCTTCACAATATCCCAGACGATTGGAATTTCGACGACTCTCTCATTTCGCCACGTCGTGTTGTACTTGTGATAGAAGTATTTGTATTCTTTTTGCTGGAACCTCAACTTTCTCCATGACTTGAATATCCTGTAGTAGTTGTACCAAAAGGAAACCGTCAACCGGTTACGCATTTTTCTGATGCCCGCAAGAACAACGTAACGAATTCCTTTCTCTCTTGCAACTCTCTTAACTTTCGATAATAATCTTGGTGCTTTGCCTTTATCCATGTTCACTCCTCGGTGAAGTTTTTCCCATTCCTGTGACTCTATCTCTATTCTTCCATTTGTTTTGTATTGCTTTTTTCGGAATCCTGCGTTATAAGTAGTGCTGTCAAGGTTTTAAGTTTGAACTTTTTATTTGGCTGAAACTGCAAATCTTAAATATATCTTGGGGTGCTAAAGTTTTGGGAAAAGAGATGCATGTCAAAACCCGAGAAACCTGCAGAGTATGCGGATCAAGCAAGCTAATCCCGATATTATCCTTGGGCGATCAGTTCGTAACTAATTTTGTCGACGAGCCGAACAGCGACTATCCTAGGGGCCCTTTGGAACTAGTTCTGTGCAACGTGAAAGGCAGCGGCTGCGGCCTCTTACAGTTAAAACACACCATGGAACGTGATGTACTTTACAGAAAGTACTGGTATAAGTCTGGAATAAGCACGACAATGGTGAAAGCCATAGCTGATATTGTGTCTTCTGCAGAGAGATTAGTACATTTATCACCCGGCGATATTGTTGTTGACATTGGATCAAATGATGGAACGTTGCTGAAACAATACAAAACCGTTGGAGTAGTAACCGTGGGTTTTGAGCCCTCAAATCTCCACGCATTAGGAATCGCAGGAACATCCAAGATAATCAACGACTATTTTAACCATAAAGCGTTCGAAAAAGAATTTGGAGCCAAAAAAGCGAAAGTAATAACCAGCATTGCGATGTTCTATGATTTGGAAGATCCAAACACTTTTGTGGAAGATATGAAAAAATGCTTACATGAAGACGGTTTGTGGATAATACAAATGAACTATCTGGGTTTGATGCTGGAAAATAACACTTTTGACAACATAAGTCATGAACATCTGGAATACTATTCGTTGCTATCTCTTGAATATCTCCTGAAGAAACACGATATGGAAGCGTTCGACGTCGAACTCAATGACGTAAATGGCGGCAGTTTCAGGATATACGTGAGGCACAAAGAAGGAAAAATCCAAGGCTTTGCAGGTGCAGAGGAAAGATTGAGAAAACAAAGAGATGTGGAAAAGAAAATGGGGCTTAACAACAGCAAAGCCTATGAAGCTTTTGCGAAACGAATAGAACTGGTAAAAAATGATGTAACCAGTTTCTTGAAACAAGAAATCAAGAAAGGAAAGAAGATTTTCATATACGGTGCTTCTACTCGTGGCTTGGTTGTCTTGCAGTATTTCGGCATAGGCAAACAGTTAATCACCGCCGCTACAGACATGAACTCGGACAAATGGGGCAAATACATCGTCGGAGCAGGCATTCCTATCATGTCCGTTGAAGAATACAGAAAACAAAAACCTGACTACCTGTTTGTTTTGCCTTATCACTTTCTGGAAGAGATTCAACAGCAAGAAAGAGACTTTCTCAAAAACGGCGGAAAGATGATAGTTGCCCTACCCCAGTTCAGAGTTATAAGTAAGAATGCGTGTCTGAGGGCGCGGAAATGAAGGAAAAACAAACATGAATCTTAATCCAGAAACTTGGAGAAAACCAGAAATGAGGCTTGAGGTTGGCTGTGGCTACGTTGCGGAGGGGGACGTTAACGTTGACTTGCACATTCAACCCACTTCGCATCGAACGGGGAAATCTGTTTAAAGATTTAGGATTGAAGCCTAAACACATCCCGAACTTTGTTTGTGGCGACGCTCAGCACCTGCCTTTCCGTGATGGCGTGTTCAGTCTTGTTTGCAGTAGTCATGTGATGGAGCATGTGGCTGACCTAGGTTTGATGGTTCGGGAGTTGATGCACGTGAGTTGCTACCAAGTGGTTATTAAGTGTCCTCACAGGTTGCTGCGTGCTGTTTCTGAAGGTCGCATCAAGGAGCATGTGAACCATTTTGGCAAGGCGTGGTTTTACGGTTTCCGCCGCATGGGTGTGTTTGTGTCGGTTGAGGTTTCGCGCTTCAGAAACTTTCCGCATGAATACTCTGCGCTGTTGCATTTGCCGTATGAAATCACAGTACACATGATAAAGAAGTAGGGAAAAGAAGGTAACTGCCGCGTTTTTTGGTTCATGGTTTTTGTCTCACACACTTTTATTGCTGACAAAGAGACTGGCATTAACCTGACCGTGACTTAACCGAGCTAACGCTGGCAATACTTGCCTGTTTTCAATGATTGCCTTTATAACGTGCTATGGTGTCTTGAAAGACGCTTTCAACGTTCTTGGCGTATCTTTCCCAAGAGAGATGTTCCCTTACATACTCGTAAGCGTTTGCTCCTATCTTCTTTCGCAGCTTCGGGCTATCCATTAACCCTTCAACCTGTTGTGCAATCTCTTCGGGTTCTGCTCTGTCGATGACTATTCCATTTACGCCATGCTGTATGATTTCCGATGTCCCGACTTGCTTCGAAACTATCACCGGTTTGGAAGCAGCCATCGCCTCAGTTACCACTAATCCCCAGGGACTGGCTGACGAAGGATACACAAATGCGTCACAGGCAGCATAAACTTCAGCGAGTTCAACACTGCTTGCACTTTGTAAGAACAGGACTTTATCTTTCACACCTAATTTTTCACTTAGCCTAGTTAACATGTCTCTTTCTCTGACAGTGTCCAAAATTAGTCTAACGTCATCATGTCTTTTAGATAAGATGTGAAGTGCTCTTATCAAGTCTGGTCTTCTTGCATAAATACTCCTGCCAATGAACAGCAGAACAAATGAGTTTTCAAGGCCATGTTTCCTTCTGAGATTTTCTCCCGAGGCATTGTGGAATAACTCAGCGTCCACTCCAGTTCTCACTATTCTGGATGGCTTGTTGTAGGCTTTCCTGATGTATTCCTCGGAAACGTGCGATAAAACCATAATCTCATCGATGTACTCCACTGACACCCTGTCTAGCAACTCAAAAAGGGGCCAGTTAATCTTGCGTAAGCCTTTTCTTTCTTCTGGAGAAAAAAACCAGTAAGGCGGTTCATTACACATCCACACTACTGGTGCATTCAATCTTTTTTTTGCGAGAAAAGCAGCCCATTCGGTAGGGAAGTTATGATTGTTGATTATGTCAAACCCTTTGGGTATTTTCCTTCCTAATTCAAGCATGCCTGGGACTTCAGATGTGTAAAATTGACGTCCCACGACCTCCCGCATCCAATTTCTTAAACTTGGAACATTACCAACTTCTTTCTGCGGTGTCTGAAGAATTTCACGCGCAGCTATCTGAGGGGTCATTCCACGCGGCAGTTTTCCCATCAGTGGGTGCGGTATCACGGTTATCTTCACTTTCTGGAAGTATTCCGGGTAGCTGTCTTCGTTAATGGCATTTGTGAAAATCTCAACTTCGTGTCCTATCTTTTCCAGTTCGATGGCAAGCCTCAAAATTTGTCTTTCTCCACCAGCACGCGCGGAAAATGGAGTGTGAATCATCGCGATCTTCATGCAGTGTATCCCTCAGCGTTGCATCAAATCACTGATTTAATGTTTATATATTTAGTTATCCCACTTCAAGAATATTCAATTGACGAGACTTCCAAAAATGACAATCGCAATTCAAACGGCAGTCGTGTTAGTTGGCGGCGCTGGACTGCGGATGCGTCCCCTGACTGAAGACTTGCCTAAATGCATGATACCATTACGCGGAAAGCCCCTAATTTATTGGACCCTTACCTGGTTGAGAGACTCCGGGTTCAAGCATGTTGTCCTAGGAGTTTCATATCTCAAGGAAACGGTAATAAATTATGTTAAGGAAAATCCCGTGGGCATAAAGGTGGATTTCAGTGAGCACACCCAAGAAGGAGAAACAGGTGAAGGCTTCCGACTTGCCATCAAGAGGCATGTTGATGACGAGAATTTCTTAGCCATGAACGGAGACGAATTAACCAATCTGAATCTTGAAAAGTTTGCTGATTTCCATCTGCGACATAAACCCGTGGCAACAATAGCTGTTTCACCGATGCATTCCCCTTTTGCGGTGCTTGAAATCGAGGGAAACAACATAGTCGAATTCAAGGAGAAACCTGTTCTCGAAGATAAGCTTGTCAGCGCGGGCATATACGTCTTTAACCGCGCGATTTCGGATTATTTGCCTTTGACGGGGTCCATGGAACGACTGACCTTTACAGTGCTTGCTGAAAAGCGGCTTCTTAAAGCGTACAGAATAGGCGAGAATGAAAAGTGGTTAACTATTAATAGTGTCAAAGATTTATCTATTGCAGAACAAGAATTCACATCACTAAGGAGACAGTAAACCATGAAAGTGCTAATAACAGGAATACTTGGCTTTATAGGGAGTCATCTTGCAGAGCAACTGGTCAGTAACGGAGACGAGGTTTACGGAATTGTCCGCCGCGTAGCGAACAGAAACTTGGACGCAGTTGGAAAAATTCTAAGAGACATAACTTTGATTTCTGGGGACATCACAGACTACGCGTCTACTCGTAATGCAATAAGAACCGCGAATCCCGATGTTATTGTCCATTTAGCCGCGCTAAGTCCAGTGCGCGACTCATTTGAGCGTCCTTTCGAATATCAACAAGCCAACCTTACGGGCACGATGAATGTTGCGCACGCCATGCTGGAGCTTCCCGACCCGAAAACCAGAAAAATAGTTGCTGCTTCAACAGCGGAAGTGTACGGTTTGCAGGAAAAGGAACCATTAAAAGAAAGCCTTCCCCTGAAGCCTTCCAGTCCCTATGCCGTGAGCAAAGCTGCAGGTGATTTGTACCTGCAGATGATGTTTCATACGTATGACTTGCACGGGTCTGTAATGAGACCTGCCAACTCATACGGGAGGAAATTCGATACCAGTTTTCTCATTGAGTATCTGGTCACTCAGATGCTTAAAGGTGAAAACGTGTACATTGGTGCTCCTGACTCGATTAGAGATTACATGTACGTGGATGATCACGTGAATGCCTATTTGCTTGCCATCAAAGACGCCAAGGCAGACGGTCAAGTTTTCAATGCTGGAACAGGAATTGGTATAACCAATAGAGAACTGGCGGAATTGATCGCCGAGAGAATTGGGTATAATCGGAAAAAGATAAAGTTCGGGTACTATCCTCCTGGATATCCTTTTCGCCCAGTCATTTCGGATCAACCATACATAGTTCTTGATGCGGCAAAAATCAGAAAGGCCTTGAATTGGTCACCTAAGTTTAACCTGAGCGAGGGACTTGATAAGGTAGTCTCCTTCTTCAAAAAGTAAATAATCCTTTTTTCTCTGCGTTATTTTATATAACAGAGCTTCGAATCATGTAAGTAAAAAGAAACTCGGGATAGCTTTGGTTGGCAAAGTCGATTTGGTTATGTGGACTAAGAATGGTTCACGAACGCTACCTTTTGTTCTGAAACGGATTAACCAGGTCATACCAAGCGAGTCTGTAAATAGCCGACTAATAGTTGATGATCAAAGCACGGATAGCAGCCGAGAGATAGCAGGGTCCTTCGGATGGCGCGTTATCCCCAACGAGGGAAACGGCATAAGTAATGGAGCAAACACGGCTCTTAAGCATGTTGAAACCGCGTTTTTCGTCAGTTTCGAGCAGGACTTGCTTTTGGCTCGAGACTGGTGGCAGAAGGTACCCCGATACTTGTCAGATCCGAAAGTTGCTGTCGCTTCCGGGATACGGTTCGTGAACTACCCATTGTCGATTAAGCGCATTGAGGAGTACTCCGCAGAGAATTATCGGAAGTCGGAGAAGGAGGAACTATATTCTCCCTACGTCAAGACACTGGACAACACCATCTACCGTACCGACGTCATAAGGCGACTCGGCGGTTTTCCCGTGATTCCGGGTTCTGTTGGCGTGGACTGTGCCATGTCTCAACGCGTGTTTCTGGGGGGTTACCGATGGAAGGTCGACTACAACGTTGTGTCGGTGCATCTACGGCATGGATTAAAGGGCGAGCTAGCGCACAACTACTGGTACGGAACTTGTTCCGACGAGTTGGAGCGTTCGATGTTCCAGCGAAACGCCAGTGCGCGGAGAATGCTTTTGCGTTTTCTTTTCAGTCCCACGCGAGGTCTAGAAATCGCCGTCAAGAAGAGGGCGCCAGAGGCGATTTACATTTATCCGTTAATGCGTTTGAGTTATCTGCGGGGCGTGTTCGACGGGAGACGAAGAGCGGTTCGCTGAGGTAGGTTTGTCTCCTAAGTGTGTTAGGGAATTATTTTCTTGATTAGTCTTCTCATTCTGTAGGTCTGCAGGTACCTCACATAAGGCTTAATCGGGTACTCAGTTTCGTCTAAGAACCGCGCCTTTAGATACCCCGCTATGAGTCTTGGACTGCGGTTTCTCACCGCCCTAAAGAGTAAAAAGTACCCGTAGTAACCCAGCTGGTAGCTAGTGTAGCCTTTGATGAAGTCTTTCTTGAAGCCTGGTGGACGCAGCGCCCAGCTTAATATGTCGTCGAAGCGTTTGGTCTGGAACCCAAGCATCTCAGCGTAGACATTATGGTAGAAGTCCCACGCGGGCACGGGCTTCATGATTTGTCCCCCGTTGATTTTGAGCCAGCAATCCTTACTGTATAGTCTGTTGCAGCCGTAGACGTACGGGATAAGCCCCAGCATTAGACCTGTTTGAGCTTGTCCTTCGAGGCGCCCGCAGGCGATGCCAATTTTCTTGTCTTCTTCGAGTTTGGCTGCGAGTTTTTCGTAGTATCGTGGTTCCAGAACGGTGTCTGCATCTAGCACGGCGAGGTAGTCAAAGTTGTCCAGTAGTTTTGAGCCTGCCGCGAGGACGTAGGGGACGCGTTCCACCATGGATTCTTTCTGGACTGGCATCCGAACGAGCTGGATGCTTTTGTATTTGGATATTTTTTGGAGGGTTTTGTCGGTTGAGCCGTCGTCGACGATGATTATCTGGGTGAGTTTGAGTGTTTGTTGCATGAGTGCGGTCAGGCATCTTTCGATGAATTGTTCTTCGTTGTAGACTGGAATTATGAGGCTGATTCTCAAGCTGTTTGAACCTTCGCTGGGGGTTTGTTCTGGTTATTGTTTTCACGTTCCTATATCTCTTGCTAAGAAAAAGCATCTGAGTTTGCACGTGTGAAAATGAGAGAGTTGGCGGTTGACGCGGTTGCCTGTGGTTCACTTTGCGTTATGTTTTTGTTTTCAGGCAGAGTTCTATGTAGCGCATCCAAGTTGGTACGGGTGACTCGATTTTCTCCAGTGCTGTTTTGGTGTTGATTTTGTGTTTTTCGAGGTTTTGCAGGATTTTTTTCGCGGTCTGGATTATGCGGTTGGTGTTTCTGATGATTTGGATGGGGAAGTGTTTTTTGTGGAGGTAGCGTGCTTGTACGTCCCAGAAGTGGAAGTTGATGGTCGGTATTCCGCAGAGCGCGGTTTCTCGGCATGCGGTACCGCCGCTGCCCACCATCAGGTCTAGGTAGGGGATGAGTTGGGCAGTTAGTACCGGTTTGGGTGGTACCCAGATGTTGTCTAAGCCCTTGAGTTTTTCTTTTTCTTCTTTGTAGCGTGGAAGATAGACGACGGTGGCTATTTTGGCGAGTTCTTCTAGGAGATGTTGGGTGTCTATTTCTACGTCTTTGATGTAGGCGGCTTTGTATTCTGCGTCCCTGAAGAGTATGACTGGTTTTTTGTCTTTGAGCTCTTGCAGGAACTTGGGTTTCTCGAACTCTGTACCCTTTAGCCATGCGAGTTCTTCTAATCCGTCGTATAGTATGATTTTTGATTTGGGGATTCCGAATTTGCTCCATGATTTTCCAAAGCTTACGGGTGCGATGAGCCAGTCTACGAGGGGTGCTGCGAGTTTGGCTACGTGGTATGCGAAGACTGTGTCGTTGGCGTAGACGATGGGTATTTGTAGTCCGAATGCTGTGCGGATGGCGGATACGTCGCCGTGTGTCCAGAGGACTTTTGGGGTGCCGATTTTGTCGAAGAGGTCGATGAATTCTAGTGTTCTTTTCTGTTCGACTACAAGTTTTTCTTTAATGGTTTCGCCGTAGTCGCCTATTTTGTGGTAGGGGACTTTGAGGGTGTCTAGCATGTCGGTGGTTTGGGTTGCGTTTTTGGCGGTGACGAGTGTTGTGTAGCCTTTAGCGTGCAAAATGGGGAGTAGGCTGTGGATGGCGATGGAGATTTTGGGTGTGACTGTGTCTAACCAAACGTCGGGCATGGGGCTTTTCTCTTCGTTAGGAAGGGAGAGTCCTCTTGTTATAAGTTTTATCCATAATTTTTCCAGTTAAAAACTGGGGAAGCAAAATCTGCGGATTAAAAGTAAGCGTGAGTGGATGTCTGGCTCATTGTTGCTTCGATAGCCATTCTCTGTATTTTTTGTCAACTTTCATGGCGCTTTCCAATATTGCGCTTGGCGCTAAGGATGTCAAGTATTTTATGTCTTTTGGCAGACAGTGCCTGCCTATGCCGTCCCTTGCTTCGGGTATGTCGACGTTCCATTTTGTGTTGCAAGCTGCTCGGAGTTCCTCGAAATTCATTCCGATTTTTGCACACATCAGCTTTAGGTCTTCCGCAAAGGCAATTTGGAGGTATCGGTGTGAGTTTTCGGTTATTTTGCACATTTCGGCAACTTCAATTGACGAACATGCGTGCATCGGGATTCCGAGTGTGTCTTGGTAGAATTTTACGCCTGCTTTGAGGCTTTCTTTGTTTGCTGCGCCGATTACTCTGATTTGGTTGACACCGTGCTTTTCGGGTTCGTCCGCCCAGTACCTGTGCGGAACGTGAACAAGGTTGACTTTACTTTTGAAGATGGTTTCGTAGATTTTTTTGGATGTGCCTGGGATTATTGTGCTTTCTATGGCTACGAGTGTTGTTGGTTTGGTTTTTTCTGCTATTTTTTTGCAGACGTCAAAAACTGGGGATAAGTCGGGGGCATCATTTTTTTGGCTGGTGGTAACGCACACTATGTACGCGTCTACTTGGGGTACTTCGCTCCATTTGGTTGTGAGTTTGAGTTTTCCTGTTTTACCTGCACTTTCAACGGTGCTGGGGTTTATGTCGTATCCCCACACTTCAAGACCTTTCGCGTGAGCATACTGCGCAACTGGAAGACCAATCTGACCCAGACCAATAACACATACTTTTATCTTGCCCATCTTCAAACATTCCCCGAAGTGTATTGCCCAAATTCAAGGTCGAATTAATTCTTAAGCATTTGCCTCCCAGTGCAATGTTGAATGACTCAACTTACTCGAGTTTTTTCTTTGCGAGGTAGTTTGTGGGTTTCTTCCGGGTTCTTATAGACTCTCCATAAAAGACTGCTCGTTTTCCGTTCCAAAATCAATACAAGTTAAAACAAATCCATATCCAAAACAAAGAAAACATAGATAAACTATTTTATACAAGAAACGGCATCAAACAGCATGTAGACAAACAAAAGGTTCCCGACAAAAGTGAAAGACTTCTTCACAGAAAACCTCAAACGCATCCGAAGAATACCATTAGGTTGCAGTCCAAACGACAAACTAAAACTCCTCGGAATAGCCGCACTCCAAAGCATCCCCCAAAAAATCCGCACCCACTCAAACACCATAAACACCCAGATCGAACAAACCACAAAACAAACCTGCAACGGACTCACTATCCACATAAACAACCTAAAATACAAAGTCCTAGACCGCGAAAGCCTCGAAATCGTCTGCCCAGACTTTGAAACCTTCATGCAACCCTACTTCACCCCCAAAAAAGATCAAACAGTTCTAGACGTAGGAGCAAACGTCGGTAAATACACCCTCCAAGCAGCAAAAAAAGTCGGCGACCACGGTCAAGTAATTGCCATCGAAGCAGACAATCAAAACTACAAAACCCTCCAGCAAAGCATCAAACTCAACCAACTCAACAACATACTACTCCTCAACATAGCCGCCTACAACAAAGAATGCCAACTAAAATTCTACATAGGCGACTCAACAGCCCGGCACAGCCTAAAATCAAACCAAAACCACGGATTCCACATAGTCACAGCCAAACCACTAGACAAAGTTCTAACCGAAAACAACATCACCAAAATAGACTGGATAAAAATCGACGTCGAAGGAGCAGAATACGAAACCCTGCTAGGACTACAAAAGACCCTGGAAAACAGCAAACCCAAAATTATCATCGAAGTCTTTAGCACAAACATACCCAAAGTAAAAACCCTCTTAATCAACAAAGGCTATCAAATCACGGAAATAGCCAAATTCGGTGTGCCGGGCGACTACTGCGCATACTTCTACTGCCGCAAAAAAAGAACAATCAACTAAAACCCTAAACTCTCAGGAACTGGCAGCCGACTTTCTCAGCCGCAGCAACATCGCAATCCGTGTTGCCCACGAACAAAACATTCTGGCACGGAGTTTTCAGTTTTTCCGCAGCATTCCTGAGCTGCTCAATTCTGCTAAGCGAATCCTCCCGCGTAACGATGAAGTCGAAACGTAACACGCATCGGTCAAGTATCGTCTTCACCAGTGCCCTCCCCTGCATCGTAACCAGTGCTTTCGGCTTTTGAGAATACTTTTGGTAAACGCTAATTCCTTCTTTTTTAGCCGTTACTTTTTCTGAAACAGCAAGTTCAGCCTTGTCCCATGCCTTGAAAACCTGTTCTTTCGTGTTCGGGTCCAGTTTTGACACAGTTTCCAGCAATGGCCGAACTTTCTCTGTCTTCATTATCTTCCTGAATCCCATAAACATTCTTTCGTAATCAACTGGCAACTGGATCAGTGTTCCGTCAAGGTCGAAGATGACGGCTTCGATCAACTGTACATTGCCCCGAGAACCTTGTTATCCTTGACAAGCCTTGCAGGCGCATCCATATGCCTAATCCAGTAAACGTCCGCTGGCAAACTATCATACTTCGGCATGTCCGGAACAGTCTCTTTGAACGCAAGCTTCGCACACAAATACGGAATGTTCGCAAAATAGTCTTTGCGCAAAACCTTGCTGGCGTAAGAGAAAAAGAACGACGTCGTAAACATCCTTCCAGGGTTAATCTCCGTAACGCATGGAATACCCTCCGCATTCTCTTTCAAATCCACAGAGGCTATCCCGTTGAAGCTAGAGTCTATAGATAAGACTGCTTCTGTGCCGATTTTGTTCACCTTCGAGTCATGCACTGTTCTCTGAACTGCAGGAGTACCCATAATTCCCGAAGGCGCAAGATACGGATAAATATACTCGATCCGTTCCCGAGCCATCGACGTTACCAACTCGCCATCTTTCCACAAACTGTGAAATGCAATGTTCCGTCCCGGCAGATGCTCCTGAGCTATAAACGCCCAATCCACCTTTCTGGACTTCCAGTACCTGATCCATGACACCGCGGTTTCCCTGTTGTCAGCTGGAGTGCTTCCCCTTCCGCCAGCACCGGTTCTCGCCCTAATCCAAATTGGACTTCCCAACTCCTCAAACGCCCTGTCAATATCCTCGTCTTTCCGCAGCTCAATCGTTCTGGCGACTGGCACGTTCTTTTTCTTCCAAACCTTAGCTGACTCCAACTTGTCCTGACATGCCTTCACCGCATTCTTCGACGGAAGGAAAACGTTCGCATTTATTTTCTCTCTTTTTTCGGAAACGACTTCTACTTCAACGTCAGGCTGAGCATGCAGAAAATTAATCTTCTCCTTGTGAATGAGCTCATTCAACTTGTCAATGTAGCTTGGATCCTTCGATCTTGGAACCAGAAACTTTTTGTCTGTAGATGCCAAATGCAAGTAATACTCGTTCGCCTCAGTTCCCACCAGAAACATCTTCTCCGGCGCAATCCGCAACGACATAACAAAATTGATTCCAGCTGGACCCCCAGCACCCGTACACAAGATTCTCTTCACATTCTCCACGTCCTCAAATCACACCAAACACAGTATGGGACAATTCACATAGCTGGTCCCTTTATGAGACATGACCGATTTATATTTATTCTCAATCAAACAACCTTAAAAAGAACGGACACTTTAGTCAAAGAGAAAACAGTTGGGCCGGTCGTCTAGCCTGGTTAGGACGTTGGCTTTACACGCCAAAGGTCGCCGGTTCAAGTCCGGCTCGGCCCACCATTATTGGTCAAGCAGCTTCGTTCAGCGTCTTTGGACCTGAGGCCTGATGAGGTTCTAGAAACGCCATAGTTTTCCTGGGATTAAAAACGGTGAACTTGGCCTTTCTGAGTCTTCTACCGATTCTCGAAATCAAACCCGTAGCGTCAGTTCCGAGTTTGCACACCAAGGCATGTTCAAACATCCCTAAAGGTTCTATATCGATGACGTCTCTGCTTAGCTCTTCCTGTTCCACAGCCATTTTCACCTGGTAAAGCGATGCACCGAGAACTAGCAGTCTATCCAGCAGAGACTCTCGCCAAACCACGTATTTCTCAATTTGTTCCGATGTCAACTCGGCGTCTATTCGGTTCTCCTCGGTGTTTACGTTGACAATCTTGACGCTAATGGGTAGATTCTCACAGATTCCCCAGAGTTCAGCTATTTTCTTAAGAGACGCTGGTCTTCCGCCTACGAGTTGAGCCTGCAAATTATTTAGAGGTAGGACTGCGCGAACTATTTTTGGCTGGAATACTCCCACATCCACAAGCAGCTCTTCCTTGCTCTTTTCAAGATTAGTTACGAAACCCTTCAACGTGGAAGATTTCTTAACGTTTTCTAAAGTTGATGGGCAGAATCCAAACTCTCTATCTAGAAGATTTGTGGCTACTTCTTCGTCTTCTCCTGAAAGTGCCACTTGAACCCATCTGTCAGCCAAAGTGCTGTTTACTGTTGCTTCTACGCTTAGGCCCTCGAACAAGTTTTTCACGGTTTCGTCAATGTGTCTCCTTTGATTCGCACTGTAGATTTTTGCTAGAAGCGTTTGCGTAGTCATGAGCCTTCGCCTATAAGTTTGGATATTTCGTCGTGGAGTTTTTGAACTCTTTCAGCAGCCGAGTCCAGTTTATTTTCACGGAGCTTACCAATTGTCATTTCTAGGGGCACCCGCTCAGAGGTCTCGATTAGCTTGTCAGCGTACGAGACTATTTTTTCCTCAAGCGTTACTGGCATGTAAGTGTCTTTTGGCCAGCCCAACTCTGCTGCTTCGGTTGTCGTTATGCCTCCTCCGACGTGACTTTTTATTATTGAAATTACAGGTTTCGGTAAACCCGCGGTCTTTACTATTTCGACTCCAACAATTGCGTGGTGGACACTATGCGTTTTTGAGCGGCCAATATCGTGTAGAAGGGCTCCGATTTCTACAAGTTCCAAATCAACTTTCAATCCTTTTTTCTGGCATGTTTCCGCGGTTTCTAGGGCGAGTTCAGCCACGGCTTCGCAGTGTTTTATGACATTCGGTGAGCAGCGGTTTTCGCGGAGAAGTTGTAGTGCCTGCTCCCTAGACGGAAGCTGTTTACTCACCAAGTTCCTTCCTTAGCTGCTCAACTTTCCCTGAAAGTTTCAGAATCATTCTTTTATTTTCAAAATGCGCTAAAGGTTTGCCGCATGCAGAACAATGGAAAACCTGCTCCACAGCTTCTTCAAAAGTGACTCGCCTACATCCGGGCGTGTCACAGGAGTAAAAGTCATGATCTGCCTCGTATTCCAACCGGACATTAAGTTTCTCGAGAACTCTACGTTTTTGGCTTAAAATGAAGCCTTCAAGCTGGTCTGGTTGAAGTTTCCAGTGAAAAATGAACCATCCAGTTTTGGGATCCCTTGTTCTCCTCAAGCTCACTAAGGAGTGGTCATAGAGCTTGTAGAGAATTTTGCGGACAGAATTCAGCCTGATTCCAGTCTTGTTCGCTATCTCATCATCTGTTATTTCATCCAGATTCTTGATGTTCTCAATCAGCTTTACTGCCTCTTCTTCGCCCAGTGAAGCGGCGACTTTCATCAATGTTGCATCGTCGATGGTTGATAACATAGTCTGTTCCTTAAACGTTAAATAATGCGTTATCCTTGCATAAAACTCTTCTTGAAGCAACTAGCCAAAATCATCATTCTGCTCGAGTTTTTTCCCTCTTTTCTGAGGAATTATCTTCATTTTAGCGTTTTCAAACGTTTTCGCCAGTGTTTTTCCTTCAAAAAACCGGTCTAGAAAAATAGCAAGGGCAGCACACTCTGAGTGTGGTTGGTTTCCAACGGCAACGTTGAAGTCTGAAACATCGCTTGAATAAAACTCTCGAGGCACTTTCTGGCTCCCCACCAGAATCAAAACGTCTTTCCCCGAGTTTCGTATTTCTTCCAGAACATTGCTTGACTGGACGTTTTCTCCATAAGCTGTTAGATGGACGACGATGCCGCCTCTGTTTTTCCAGTCTCTCACAGTTTTTTTCCACGGTGCTCCCATTTCAAAAAAGAATTTGCCTCCCCAGCGTCCATTGACCTTTTCTATTGTCCCTTTGATTTTCTCGTCGAACGTATCGGAAAGTAAGAAACCTGATGCGCCTAATGCACGTGCTGATAGGGCAACATGGGTTGTAAGTCTCACGTCTCGTTGTGGCCTGTGACCCCACCTCAAAATGACAATTTCCCTTGTCTGCGTGTTCGTGCCTTCATTGTGGCTTGGTGTTTGATTCGAATTTTCCATTGAGATCTTCCACGCGATTTTTCACTTTTTCTGCAAACTCCGGGCTCGCTTCAAAAACCATTTGGACCGAGTTTTCTGTATACTCGGTCTTCTTCACGTCTGCTCCCTTGTGAACCCAAGAAACCAATGACATGGTCGCATTGGTCAATGGAGCGGAGAATGACGCCTGAATGTACCCTTCAAGTTTCCTGAGTATCTCGTGCCTCAACATGTCAAGGTTCGTTCGTGCCTTAGCTGATATGAGGATGGGATTTGTGGTTTCCTCTTTGAGCTCTTCAAGCTTTTGGTTTGCTTCTGCCTCTGTTAGCCGATCTATTTTGTTGAGAGCAGTTATTACTGGCACGCCTGATGCACCTATGCGGTCTATCGTTTCCAGGCACGTCTTGTTTTTCTTCTTAATTGATTCTATTGGCTCATTTATGTCCAAGATTATGATTATGAGATCTGAGAAAATCGTCTCTTCTAATGTAGAATGGAACGCTTCTACAAGCGTAAGGGGCAATCGGTCTATGAAGCCAACTGTGTCCGTTAAGAGGAATTTTCTGTTTGAGAATTCAATAAGCCTAGTAGTTGTTGAAAGTGTCGTGAACAGGGCGTTGTCTACTCGTGCTGTCGCTTCCGCTAAGGCATTGAACAGTGAGCTTTTTCCCGCGTTCGTGTATCCGGCTAACGATATAGACCGAAAACCCAGTTCAGTTCTTCTTTCGCGGTGCAGAACCCGTTTTCCTCGGACGCTTTTGAGTTTTTTCTGGATAGTGTGAACTTGTTTCTTTATAGTCTCTTTGTAAACATCCGCTGCGTACACTCCTATACCCATGAACCCGGGCTGCTCGCCCCTTTTGGAAAGTCTTACTTTTTCTTTGGCGTGTTTAAGTTCATTCTTCAGTGTTGCCAACTGAATTTGGAGATTGGCTTCGGTGGTTGTGGCTCTTTTGGTGAAGATTTCAAGTATGAGCTGGAAGCGGTCGATGTTTTCGACGCCTGTGGCTTTCGTCAAGTTATAAGCTTGAATTGTCCTCAAGGTGTTGTCAAAAATTACTTTGTCAGCGCCTTTTTCCTTGACCAGAGCTGCGAGTTCTTCGACTTTTCCCGCGCCCAGTTGGTAACGTGCGTCTGGTAGTCTTGTTTGCTCCATTTCTGCTACAACATCATAGCCCGCGGAGAATGCTAGTCTCTTGAGTTCTACTAGGTTTGATGCTTCACGGTTTAGTCGTCGCTGCACTATGACGGCTTTCGTTTTGCAGGTCCCTCTTTCTTGCCTTTCTGTTTCGTCGGCATTAGGTCTCCAAGCGTTAGCTCGTGACTTACCGTTTTCGGAATGTTTTGGGGGGTTTTTTCCTCCGATACTAAAGAAAGAAGTTTTATTTTCATGGTGCGCTCAAGTTTTGAAACAAGCAAGTTGTCAGGCGATATTTTTCCAAGTTCGATTTTTCGCAGAACCGAAGCTTTCTCGTTTATTTTCATGCCAAGGTCTTCAACGGAAAGCCCGAGTTTTTCTCTTGCCTGCCTTATTATCTCGCCGTAGCCTTCGGTCATTTCTTGGCTAGTGTCTACTCTTGCTTGTATGACTTTTTTCTTGATTTGGATTGGCCCGTGAATAGGTCCCTGCATAGGCGTAGCCTGTCTTGGAAGTTCCAGTTTAGTTTTCACTGGTTCTTCCCATGTTGCTTTTCCATGTTTTGAACATTCGGTGCATACTGTTAGCTTGGCACCTTCAATTACGACTCTCATGGGAGCCTCGCGAATTTTGCGTCCGCAGACTTCACATCGCAATGACCGTTCACCCAGATTGTTTTTATTGTATTGCCGCATGTTTATAGTTGTCGAATCTGAAAAGACACATTCACGGTGAAAACGGGTGGAGAACGCTCTCAGGCGAGTCAGAAGCATTGCGGATTACCAGTTCGGGCAAGGCGTCGGAGCGAAGCTTTTCTCTGACAACGTCGAGCTTGTGTACTCGCGTGCAACCAAGAGGATACGCTACATCAATTTGAGGGGGAAAAGACTTGCAACGCTTCGTCCCACCGACGGCTTATTATCATTAAGCGTCGCCGCCGCGCGTTTCATGGCTGAGAACCTCTCATCTGCCTACTGCTTTGTCACTGTCCGCGGAGATGTGGCGAAGTACGTGGCTGACGGAGGCGACGTTTTTGCAGCGCATGTGGTCAAGGCTGATGGTGAAATCCGCGCGAAAGACGAAGTTATCGTTGTCGATGAGGGCAAGCAGGTTCTGGCGGTTGGGCGCGCGTTGCTGTCAAGTTTAGAGATGAAGGCTTTCAAGATTGGGGTTGCCGTCAAAGTTCGCCATGGAAGCGGCATTGAAAGTTAAGTATATGAGTTCCCTATGCAGAATAGTTGATGGAAGCGAATCACTATGCAGAGACGCCTTAATCCCCGAGATGCAAAGCGCATGATGCAGCGCATGGGCATGAACATGGATTCTGTGGAGGACGTTGAAGAAGTCATCATAAGGACCCCCAGCAAAGAGATTGTAATAGAGGCGCCTGAAGTGGCGATTGTTCAGATGCAGGGGCAGAAGATTTTCCAGGTTGCGGGCGGAAAAGTAACTGAGCGAGCTGCTGAACGCAAAGCCGCAGCGCCCACGGTGTCTGAGGAAGACGTGAGCTTGGTAGCTGTTCAGACTGGAAAAAGCCTTGAAGCGGCGAGAAAAGCCCTGATAGAGTGCGAGGGTGACTTGGCGAAGGCTATACTGCTGCTTCAGTCTTAACCGTTTTTATGGTTCTGTTGTGTTCGGCAAGACTTATACATCCTATTATATAGGTTCAACCCGCAGGTAGGCTACATACCTTTTTCTTAGCCCCTTTTCCTCTGTCGTTTTCTAACATGCTTTTGGTTGAGAAAAACGCCAATACGGCGATAGACCCCTCGTTTTTCTGCAGGGACGCGCTCTGACCTACCCCCTATAGGTAACTGCAATGAATCACTATTAGGCAGCAAATATGCGCGGGTTTCGATTTTATCGCCTGCTGCTCTGCAGCGCCTACCCCTCCCTATTATATAGATTGAAACGTTGAGAGAACTCGAGTTTGACTAAACGCTATATTGTTGTTTCAGTCGTAACTTTCGCGATCGTTATTTCTATATATTAGTTACCGCAATACGTGTTTTTGTGGACCTGATGGCGAATCAGACTTCTGACGTCACCGTGGTTGGGCATTTCTCAATAGACACTATTAACTTGCCAAGCAGATCCAAGCCGTTCGTCGTCATGGGCGGCGCGGTGGCCTACGTTTCGTTGGTAGCTAAACGTTTGGACGCTGCAGCATCAGTTATTTCCAAAGTTGGCTGTGATTTCCCCGAGGCTTACATGTGGTGGCTCCGGGAAGAAGGGGTCGACCTTTCTGGGGTTGTTAGGCTGGCGAATGAACAGACAGCGCGTTTCGAACTCACATACACTGATGACTTGTCTTCCAGAACTCTGAAGCTGAAAAGCAAAGCCCCCGCAATTGCGCTAAGTGACATACCAAGTTCACTGTGTGCCAAAGCTATCCATGTTGCGCCGATTGCAAGAGAAGTATCATTCGAAGTGGTGGAGCACCTGAAACGATGCAGTGAAATCCTGTCCATAGACCCACAGGGCATGCTGAGAAATTTTGATGCCGATGGCAATGTGACTTGTTGTTCGCCTGCGGACATGCGACTTTTAACTTTCATCAATATTTACAAATCTTCACAGGATGAAATCTGTACTATAACTGGACAACTTGATTTGAATTCTGCCATAAAAGCGGTGCATGACGTTGGACCTGAAACCGTCATCGTCACCAATGGCGCTAAAGGCTCCGTTGTTTCAATGCAAGGCACCCGCTATAACATTCCCGCATGCCATTCTGAGAAAGTGGTTGACCCCACAGGGGCGGGGGACGTTTTCATCGGCGCCTTCTTAACCGAGTACACGCGCCAAAAAGATTCACTGTGGTGCGCTTGCGTTGGTTCGGCTGCGGCTTCGCTGGTTATTGAAGGCGTCGGACCCACGTTTTTGGGGGAGAAGGAAGAAATTTACCAAAGAGCCCGCGCCCTTTATGAAAAAGAAGTAAACCAGTGATTTCGCAGATTGCGTGAGGAAGGTTTTTTTCTTGCCCCAGCAAACTTTTCTCCAGTGAATGCGTAGTTCACTGCTTGGTTGACTCTATAAATAGAGGGGGTAGGTGCCTGAGAGCAGTAGGGGCAACCGCTTTTGACAGACATATTTGATGCCTAATAGTCAATCTATGCAGCAGAGGGGGAGGGGGGTAGGGTGCAGCCTTCCGCACAGAAAAACACGAACATATTTGAAGCCTAATAGAAATAGCATGCAGAAACCTATAGGGGTAGGTCAAAGCGTCTTCTGGCAAAAAAAGGGTAGGGGAAGGGGATAGCCAAAACGACAGGTACCTATCAGAGGTCAAATTTCATTAAATTCTATAATTAAGGTGGTATAGTCAAAAAATAGCAAACCAGTCCCAACACGCCAAAAAACAAGTGCGCACAAAAGAAAAACCACCAACAGTTCCACGGTATCTTCCCACAATCTGCACTGTTCCGTATTTAATGGGTCGCTATATTAACAATCAACTAGGCGTATCCTCCTCATTGCAAGTTGCAAGCAGTCATACTGTTTCCAGAATTTATCCTATACATTAGACTCAATACTTTCGTAATAAACCCATATTGGAAAAAAATAACTGGTTCTAAAAAGGTAGAAAAAAAAGTATAAAAAAGATGAAGAT
>Ga0315294_10000068_pt1 | contig 98724 bp, 90 predicted proteins | sample YL17G13_40_MG_FD_203626 | JGI IMG/M metagenome (GOLD analysis project Ga0315294, IMG submission 203626) | Sediment microbial communities from Yellowstone Lake, YNP, Wyoming, USA - YL17G13_40 | ecosystem: Environmental > Aquatic > Freshwater > Lake > Sediment | place: USA: Wyoming | collected...
GTCTGGGTGAGCATGATCGATAACGAACTCCGGGTCGCCTATGACGGCAAAACCGTCGCCACCTTCACCCGGTAAGGTGTTCAGTCTTGGAGTTACAGCTCTGTTCAGTCTTGGAGGTTACGGGACAGGTGGGGAACCCTTTGCGGGCGAGGCGCGTCTAAGCAGGCCGGAGGGACGCATGGCCAATCCCGCGGTATCGGTAGGCTCCCTGCTGGTGGAGGCGGGCCTAGTGAGTGCGCGCCAGATCGAGCGCGCCCGCGCCGAGCAGGAGCGGGCGGGAGGGCGGCTGGAGGCGGCGCTGGTGCGCCTGGGGCTGGTAAGCGAGGAGCAGCTGCTGCGCTTTTTGGCCGAGCGGCTGGGGATGGAGTATGTGGACCACGTGGAGCGCCTGGCTAACGCCGAGGTGGCGGCCATGGTACCCAGCGAATTTGTGCTGCGCCACCAAGTGCTGCCCCTATGCGAGCGGGAGGGCGAGCTGCTGGCGGCCGTTTCCAATCCCTTTGACCTGGTGCCGCTGGAGCACCTGCAGGTGATGACGGGGCTGCCGGTGCGGCCGGTGCTGGCCCCGGCCCGGCAGATCGAGGAGGTAATCGAGCAGCTCTACATGGAGCAGATGCTGCGCGACATTGCCGACCTGGAAACCGAGGCCCTGAGCGAGGAAGAGCTGCAGGTCACCGACCTGCAGAAGATGGCGCGGGAGGCGCTGGTGATCAAGCTGCTCAACCTGATCATCCGCCAGGCGATCCAGGAGCGGGCCAGCGATGTCCATCTGGAACCCTTCCACAGCCTGTTCAAGGTGCGCTATCGCATTGACGGCGTGCTGCACGACCGCCCAGCGCCTCCCAAGCGGCTGCACCAGGCGCTGGTGAGCCGGGTGAAGATCATGGCGGACATGGACATCGCGGAGCGCCGTCTGCCCCAGGACGGACGGATCAGGCTGAAGTTTGCCGGCCGCCAGATTGACATGCGGGTTTCCACCATTCCCACCCTGTTCGGGGAGGGGGTGGTGATCCGGCTGCTGGACAAGAGCACGGGGCTGTTCAGCCTGGCGGACCTGGGGATGGCGGACGAGGTGCGGGAGAACTTCTCCCGTCTGATTTCCCGGCCCCACGGCATTGTGCTGGCCACCGGTCCCACCGGCAGCGGCAAGACCACTACCCTGTACGCGGCCCTGAACCTCATCAACACCCCCGAGAAGAAGATCATCACCATCGAGGACCCCGCGGAGTACGAGCTGCCCGACGCCAACCAGATCCAGGTGCGGCCGGGCATCGGCCTCACCTTTGCCAGCGGCCTGCGTCACATCGTGCGCCAGGACCCGGACATCATCATGGTGGGCGAGATCCGGGACACCGAGACCGCGGAGATCGCCATTCACGCCGCGCTCACCGGGCACCTGGTGTTCAGCACCCTGCACACCAACGACGCTCCGGGGGCGGTGGCCAGGCTGCTGGACATGGGGATCGAGCCCTACCTGGTCGTCTCCTCGGTGATCGGGGTACTGGCGCAGCGGCTGGTACGGGTGCTCTGCAAGCAGTGCCGCCAGCAGGTGCCGGCGCCGCCGGAGGTGCGGGAGGTGGGGCTGGAGCCGGGGGTCACCATCTGGGCGCCCGCGGGATGTGATGCCTGCCGGGGCACCGGCTATAGCGGGCGCACGGGCATTTTTGAGCTGGTGCTGGTGGACGAGGTGGTGCGGTCGCAAGTGCTGGCCAAGCAGGCGGCGAGCGAGATCAAGCAATCGGCGGTAGAGCGGGGGCTGTGCACCCTGCTGGGTGACGGCAAGCGCAAGCTGCTGGAGGGCAGCACCTCGCTACAGGAGGTGCTGCGAGTCTGTGAGAGAGATGAAATCTGAGAAAGAGCAAGGAGGTCGTAAGATGAGCAGGATGATGGCATTCGTGGTAGGCGTGACCCTGGTGGCCGTTATTGCCACCAGTGTTGCGGTGCCGGTGCTGGCGCAGGCAGGGCAGGCCCAACCGCCCGCGGGGCAGCGGCAGGTGGGCCCGGCGGGGCAGAGATTCCAGATGACGCCGGAGCAGATGCGGCAGATGCTGGGGCAAATGCTGGACCAGCTGGGGCTGACCGCCTCCGAGAAGAAGGTGGCCTTGCAGGCGACCGAGGCGAAGTACAAGGCCCAAGCGGCCCTGCGGGAGCAGCTGCGGACCCTGGGGGAGACGGTGCGAGGTCAGGTGACCGACGCTCAGGCCCAGGCCGCGCTGAACCGATACCGGCAGGCGCAGAAGGACTATGAGCGCAAGGCAGGCGAGCTCGACCAGGGGCTGGTCAAGAAGCTGAGCCCCCACAGCCAGGCGCGGCTGGTAGCCGTGGGCATTATTGACAACGGCCTGGGCATGCGCCTGGGCCGCGGGACAGGCATGGGCATGGGTGCAGGGAGAGGCATAAGGCCGGGATCCGGCCAGTAGTAAGGCCGCTCCTAAGGCGCGGTAGGACATGGCAGGTGCCGGGGCGCTCTGGCCCCGGCACCAGATCAACTGAGGGCGGTGCAGGTAGATGCCGCAGTTTAGCTACGCCGGCCTGCAGGCCGACGGCGAGGTAGTGCGCGGGCAGGTGGAGGCCGGCAGCAGGCGAGAGGCCTTCACCCGCCTGCGCGAATTGGGGGTGCACCCCACCCAGCTCAGCGGGCAGGCAGAGGCCGCGGCTCCTGCGGTGGAGTTGACGGAGCCCCTGCCCCGGTCCACGCGGGTGTCCCGGGCGGAGGTGGCCTTCCTCACCCGCCAGCTGGCGGACCTGGTGGGGGCGGGCCTGCCCCTGCACCGCAGTCTGGACGTGGTGTGCGCGCAGGCGGTACGGCGCGGGGTGCACGCGATGCTGGCCGACCTGCAGGAGGAGGTTTCCCGGGGCTCGGCCTTCTCCGCCGCCCTGGAGCGCCACGGCGCTCACTTCCCCCTCCTCTACCGGCAGATGGTGGCGGCCGGGGAGGCAAGCGGCCACCTGGACCAGGTGCTGATGCGGCTGGCCGAGTTCTTGGAGCGGGAGCAGGAACGGCGCACGCAATTGCTCTCCGCTTTTACCTACCCCCTGGTGCTGGTGTGCATGGCAGCAGGGGCGGTGGTTTTCCTGATGACGTTCCTGGTGCCCAGGCTGGGGATGGTGTTTGCCGATATCAACCAGGAGCTGCCGCTGCCCACCCGCATCTTGCTGGCTACTGCCAATTTCGTGGGGGGCAACTGGGTGGCGTTGGTGGTGGGGGCGGCCGCTACGCTGGTGATCATAGTCCGGCTGGCCAGGAGCCGGCCGGGGCGGCGGGCGCTGGATGCCCTGGCCCTGCGCCTGCCCATTCTGGGGGTGGTGACCAGCCGGGCGGCGGTGTCGCGCTTTGCCCGGGCCCTGGGCACCATGGTGGACGGCGGGGTGCCCATTTTGCAAGCGCTGGAGGTGGCGGCGGGGGCCAGCGGCAACGTGCACATCACCGAGTGGGTGGTGGCGGCGGCGGAACGGGTGCGGCAGGGGGTGCCGGTGCATACGGCGCTGGCAGAGGCGGGCAGCTTCCCGCCCACGCTGGTGCAGATGACGGCGGTAGGGGAGGAGACGGGCACCCTGGCGCGCATGCTGGGGCGGGTGGCGGATGCCTACGATTTCGAGGTGGACCAGCGGCTGAGGCGGCTGACCACGCTGCTGGAGCCGGCGATCATTGTGTGCATGGGCTGCCTGGTGGGGTTTATCGTGCTCTCTATTCTGCTGCCCATATTTCAGATCAACGCTACCATCCGGTAGCGGCGAAGGAGCGAGCGGTGAGCAAATCAAGGCGGCGCCGCGGCTTTACCCTGGTAGAGCTGCTGGTGGTGATGATCATCCTGGCGGTGCTGGCGGCAGTGATCGTGCCCCGGGTGTGGAACCGGGCGGAGCAGTCCCGGCGGGCGAAGGCGATCGCCGATATCTCCAACCTGGAGACGGCGCTGCGCATGTATGCCGCCGACAACGGCGGCCCTCCCACCACAGAGCAGGGCTTGCAGGCGCTGCGCATCGAGCCCACCCTCCCTCCCCTGGCCCGCAACTGGAGCGGGCCTTACCTGGAGAAGCCCATGACCACCGACCCCTGGGGCAATGACTACATTTATACATGCCCCGGCGAGGTGAACCAGGACAGCTTCGACCTTTACAGCATGGGCGCCGACGGCCAGGTGGGGGGCGAGGGCAATGACGCCGACATCTGCAACTGGGACGAGGAGGCGCAGGAGCAGTGAGGGGCGGCCGAGGGTTCACCCTGCTGGAGCTGGTGCTGGTGATGACCATGATCGCCCTGATGGCGGGGCTGGTGGTGCCGCGATTTGTCGATTTCGCCGCCCGCAGCCAGCTCGCCGCCGGCGGCCAGCAGGCGGCGGCCCTGCTCGGCTTTGCCCGGCACTGGGCACTGAGCCGGGGAGTGGCGGTGATGGTGACCTGGGAGCAGTCCGGGGCGGTGGTGAGTGCCGAGGCCGACCCCGAGGGGAGCCCGGGCGAGTTCACCCCCCTGCAGGCAGGGCGGGAGAGCCGCCTGGCCCTGCCCGAGGGCATCACCATTGCCAGCCTGCAGGCGGGCGAGGGGGAGCAAGAGCTGCCCTATGAGAGCGTGATCTATGCCGACGGCACCGGCGAGGACCTCACCGTGTACCTGGAGGACGAGGCGGGGCACCGGCAGCGGGTGGACTATCAAGGCCGGCTGGGGCGGGCCCGGGTGCAGGCAGGCGAGGAGGCAGATGAGAAGGCGCCATCCTGAGCGCGGCTTCACCCGCCTTCGCCCAGGCTTCGGAGGCGGGTTCACCCTGGTGGAGCTGCTGGTGGCTACGGTGCTGCTGGCGGTGGGCCTGGCGAGCATGCAGGCTGCCATCGGCGCTTGCCTGGGCGCCCTGGGACGCGTCCAGGGCTACCGCAGCGCCGAACTGCTGGTACAAGAGAAGATGACCGAGCTGTGGACCGGGCAGCTGCCCTTGCAAGAGGCCGAGGGCGACTTTGGCGAGGGGCGGGAGGGGTACAGTTGGAGCTTACAGGTGGCCAACACCGACCGCGAGGGGCTGCAGGAGGTGCTGCTGACCGTGACCGATCCCGACGGCCGCCAGTACCGCACCGCCACCCTGGTGCTGACCGCGGCCGCCAGCACCCCGGAGGGCGGGTCATGAGCCGGGCAGGGTTCACCCGCCTTCGCCAAGGCTTCGGAGGCGGGTTCACCCTGGTGGAGCTGCTGGTGGGCTCGGTGATGCTGGTGCTGGTGATGGCAGGGGTGGCGGCCAGCCTGGGCACCAGCCTGTCCGCCTGGGAGCGGGGGACGAAGTCGGGCGAGCGGGAACTGCCAGCGCTGGTGCTGGGGCAGATGGCCCGGGAGCTGGAGCAGGTAGGCGGGGACGGCAGCACGCGCTTCTTTCTGGTGGCCTCGGACCAGCAAGGGGAGGCCTACCCGGCCGACACCCTGCTCATGAGCACGGCCTGCCTGCACACGGAGGGGGCGGTCTGGCGAGCACGCCGGGAGGGGGAGGTCGAGGCCTGGCAGCCAGTGCCTACCCGGGCCGAGGTGGAGTATGCCCTGGACCAGGGCGAGCAGCCGGGCCTGTACCGGCAGGAGGTGGCCCCCGCCAGCCCAGAGCCCGTGCTGGAGGCAGGCGAGTGGGAGCTGGTGTGCCCGCAGGCGCGAGGGTTAGACGCGGCTTGGTGGGATGGCACGCAGTGGACGGAGAGCTGGGATACGCAGAGCCAGGACCAGCCGACGCTGCCGGCCGCCGCCCGCATCACGCTTTACCTGGAGGACGAGCAGGGACGGGAGCGCACCCTGGAGACCGAGGTGCCCCTGGCCCCGCGCTTTGACGGCGATGCCACGCAGCAATGAGGCTGGCGCCGCCCTGGTGGTGGCGCTGGGGGTGCTGGCGATTACCGCTTCCATTGCGGTGGGCCTGGCCGCCCTGGTGCGCAGCCAGGCGCAGGAGGCGGCCAGCGGCTACGAGCGCATGGCCCTCTACCAAGCGGCCAAGGGGGGCATCAACCTGGCGCGGGCGGTGCTGGCCGGGGACGAGCCGGCCTGGGACAGCCTGGATGAGGAGTGGGCCCTGCTCGACGGCCAGGAGGTGGAGCTGCCGGACGGCAGCCTGGTGGTAGTGCGCATCCAGGACGCCAGCGCCCGGCTCAACGTGAACCAGGCGGCCGAGGCAGTGCTCGCCGGCCTGCCGGGCATGACCCCGGAGATGCTGGACAGCCTGCTGGACTGGCGGGATACCGACCAGGAGCCCCGGGAGCAGGGAGCCGAGGACGAGTTCTACCAGGCGCTGGACCCGCCCTACCAGGCAGCCAATGGGCCGCTGGCCAGCCTGGATGAGCTACTGCTGGTGCGGGGGTGGACGCCCCTGGCACTGTATGAGCCTGCTGAGCGGGAGCGCTCGCAGCTGCCCCTGGCGGAGCTGCTGGCGGTGCGCTCGGGGGAGTGGGGTGTGAATGGGCAGGGCCAGCCTGCACTGCTACCGACGGTAAACGTGAACACCGCCCCGGCCGAGGTGCTGGCGGCCTTGCCGGGGTCGGACGAGGAGACGGCGCAGGCCATCATTGCCCGGCGGGAAGGGGAAGAGGGTCCGTTTGCGGGCAGGGACGACCTGGTGACGTGGATGGAGGCGGAGCGGCGGATGATTGGCCAGGTGTCCACCGGCTCGGCGGTGTTCCTGGTGACGGCGACCGCCCGGTGGGCGGAGGGGCCCGGCTATCGCACCCTGCAGGCGACGGTGCAGCGCAAGTCAACGGGCCAAGGGACGACGGTAGTGGCCTGGCGGGAGCTGTTCCGGCCCCTGCCCAGGCCCGAGCAGCGGGAAGGAGAAGAGAGCGCAAGTGGCTCCCAGGCGAATAGTGGGGATTGACATCGGGCCCGAGTGGGTGCGGGCGGCAGTGGTGGCCGGCCGGGGCGGGGCAGCGCGCCTGGAGGGAGTGGGCGCCGCCCCGGCACCCAAGGGCGACGGCGAGCGGCTACCGGAGGCGGTGCGCCGCGCCTGCCTGGCGGCGGGGGTGGGGGGCGGAGCGGCTGCGGCCTGCCTACCCCGGGGGGAGACCACCTCCCGCCTGGTGCGGCTGCCGGCGGCCAAGAGCGAGCAAGTGGAGCAGATGCTGGTCTTTGAGGCTGGCCAGCAAGTGCCGTTCCCCGCAGAGGAGGTAGTCTTCGGTTATCGCTCGCGGCCCCAGGAGCCGGAGGCGGCCGAGGGCGAGCACCTGCTGCTGGCGGCGAGGCAGGGAGCATGGGTTTCGCTGCGGCGCACCCTGGCTGCCGCCGGGCTGCGCCCCACCTGGTGTGCGGCGCAGGGGGTGGCCCTGGCCGGCCTGGCAGACGGGCCCACCGTGGTGGTGCAGGTAGAGGGGAGCTGGACGGGCATTGACCTGGTGCAGGGCGAGCTGCGGCTTTCCCGCACCACGCCCGTGGGAGGGCAGCATCTGGGCGGCGAGGGCCCGGAGGCCCTGGCGGCCGGGGAGCGGCTGGCTGGGGAGATCGAGCGCCTGCTCCTGGCCTGTGAGGGCCTGGAGGCCGCACCCGCCCTGCTGCTGGTGGGGCCGGGGGCCAGCCAACCCTTGGCCCACCGCCTGGGCAATGACCTGGGCCTGGCCTGCCGGGTCTGGAGCAGCGGCCCGCCTGCCTTGAGCGGGGTAGCGGCAGGGCCAGAGTATGCGCTGGCGGTGGCGACAGCAATGCAAGCGGTCACTGCTCCCGCCACGCTCAACCTGCATGCTCCGCAAGCAGCTGCCAGCACCAACCGGCGGCGAGGGCTGCTGCTGGTGGGGCTGGTGGCGCTGGCGCTGCTGGTGGTGGCGCTCTCCTGGGCCAGGCGGGCGGCCGATCCCGGCCAGGCGGCGCAGGCAGCCCGGCTGCGCGGGCAGGTGCAAGTGATGCGGACCCGGGCAGGGGAGCTGGCGGTCCGGCAGCGGGAGCTGCAGGGCCGCCTGGGGGCCAGCGAGTTTGCGGTGGTGATGCGGGAGCTGACGACGCGGGCGCCCGCCGGCGTGTGGCTGACCTCGCTCAGCTGCGGCCGGGGAGGCACCGGCAGCGCCCGGGGCAAGGCCCTCTCCAGCGAAAAGGTGGGCGCCCTGGTGGCGGCGCTGGGGGAGAGCCCGGCTTTGAGGGAGCCAAATCTGACTTTTGTGCGTCAAATGAAGGTGGGGTCGGTGTCGGTAGTCGAGTTCGGCCTGACCTGGCAGCCGGAGGGCGGGCGATGAGGGCCCTGAGCCTGCGGGAGAAGGTGCTGGTGGGCCTGTGCCTGGTAGTGCTGGCGGCCGTAGGCATGGTACAGCTGGCGGGTGGCAGCCAGGCAGGCGGGGGGGGAGACCTGCCGGCGCTGGCAAAGGAGCGAGCGCGGCTGGCGCAGCGGGTGAAGAGCCTGGAGCAGGAGGTGGCGCGGCTCAGCACTTCGCGGCAGCAGGCGGTGCCGGAGGCCTTGCGCGTGATGGACCGGGCCACCCGCAAGGCGGGAGCCACGCTGCAGATGGCCCGCCCCCTGCGGGACAGTGTGCAGGGGGACCTGGTGCGGCATGCGGTGGAGTTTGGGGTGACGGGCCGGTTTCCCCAGGTGATCGGGGTGCTGGAGAGCCTGGCCAACGAAAAAACGACCATGATGGTGGAGCGAGTGGAGATCAGTGCGGCGGATGCAGCCAGCGACCAGGTGCAGGCGCAGGTGCGGCTGGCGGGTTATGAGCCGGGGCCCCAGAGCGGGTCCAAGCGGAGGGCGCAGCCATGAAGCCAAGGAAGTGGTGGTGGCTGGTGCCGGTGAGCGTGGTGCTGCTGGGGGCGCTGCTGTGGCAGGTGCAGGCGCAGCCGCCCCGGGCGCAGGTGCGGGTGCGGCGGCTCGCCTCCCCGCCCAGCGGGCAAGCGGCGGCCAAGCTGCCGGAGTTGGATGCCAAGGAATCGTATCGCCTGGCCCGGGAGCGCAACCTGTTCCGGCCGCTGGTGGTGGCGCAGTCGGCGCCGGCGGTGGCGGCCCCGGTGGCCGCTGCTGCCGCGGAGCTGATGGAGCCCGAGGCCCTGCCCCCGGTGTCGCCCTGGCGGGCGGGGGGGCGCAACCGCACGACCGAGCAGGCAACGCCGCTCTCGGACGATTGGGTGTACGCGGGCTATGCCGCGGTGGACGGGGTGCCGTTGGCGATCCTGGAGCGGCCGGCGACCAAGCAGGCCCTGTTCCTGCGGGTGGGCGACAGTTCGGAAGCGGGCAAGGTGACGGGAATCACACCCCAGCAGGTGGCATTGGCGCTGGCTGACGGCGGGGAGCTGCGGCTGGCCTGTGCGACCACTTTTGTGGCCACGCCGCTCAACCCCACGGAGCAGCAGCGACAGGCAGCCCGGGGGCAGGGGGGGCAGGGCAGGCAGGGCGGCCTGCTGGCCGATCCCCGGGCCAGGGACTTTATGCGGCGGCTGGGCGAGCGGCTGGGCCTGCTGGGGCCGCAGCAGCCCCAGCCAGAGGGGAGCCAAAGATGAACACCAAGCTGGCGTGTGCACTCATCTTGCTGTTACTCCTGGCCTCCCTGGGGGCTGCCGCCCGGGCGCAGCCGGCGGCGCCGTCCTCTGACCAGCCGGCCGTGCAGCAGGAGGGCAAGCCCAACCAGGAGCCGGCTGCCGGCGCTGCCGAGCCTGGGGGCAAGGAACAGACGCCTGGCGGCCGGGCAGGCGGGTTTTCCCTAGAAGTGCGCAGCCTGGACATTGACAACCTGCTCAAGCTCTACAGCGATACCTTCCGCCTGACGGTGGTGAAGGACCCCAACTGCACGGGGCCGGTGACCGTGATTTGCCCCCAACCGGTGACCGAGGAGGAGGCGCTGTCCATCCTGAACGGGGTGCTGGAGGTGCGGGGGTTCACGAGCCTGCTTACCGGCAGCCTGCTCAAGATCGTGCCCCTGGCGCGAGCGGTGCAGTCGCGAGTGAACATCCGGGTGGGGACCAAGGCGGAGCCGCTGGCCCTGGACCAGGTGATGACGCAGATGGTACCCCTGCAGCAGGCGCAGGCGAGCGCGCTGCAGCGGGAGCTGACCCCCCTGCTGAGCCCGGGCGCCAGCATCATTGCCAGCCCTGCCAGCAACATGCTGATCATCACGGACACCGGCTCCAACGTGACCCGGCTGCTGGAGATCATCGAGCGCCTGGACAGCAAGTCGCCCAACGGCACCAAGGTATTCACCCTGGAGTATGCGGACGCCAGCTCCCTGGCCCCCATCATCAGCCAGCTGGTGCTGACTGCGGCCACCGGCGGGGCGACGGCGCCGACCACCCGGGCGGTGCCTTGGGAACAGCGGCTGCGGGGACGGGGTATCACCGCCCCCAGCGCCGCCGGGGTGACCAGCTACGGCACCGCCAGCCAAGGCATGGTGCTGGCGGAGACCCGCACCAACTCGCTGATCGTGACTGCCTCCCCGGACAAGATGCAGACCGCGGAAACGGTGATCAAGTCGCTGGACAAGCTGGTGCCCTACGAGAGCACAGTTTACGTGTTCGCGCTGCAGCATGCCAAGGCCCTGGACCTGGCCAGCACGCTGAACCAGGCCTTCGGCCGTGCCGCGGGCACGGCCCGTACCGCCACCACCACTACCACGCAGCGCTCCTACCAGGGCACCCGGAGTACCCAGCCCGGGCTGCGAGGCACCAGCGGCAGCGGGCAGTCGTCCCAGGCTCCGGAGGAGGCGCCCATGGTGGCCTCTGCGGCCGCGGTGGAGGAGACTCCCACCCGCCAGGCGCAACAGGGCCAGTCGACGACCGGGGGCTACACCGCGCCCCGCACGCCGGCCCGGACCACGACCACCACTGGGCGTACTGCGGAAGGGCGGGTGGTGAACGTATTGGGCACGGGGGATGTGACCGTCATCCCCGAGCCCAACAGCAACTCCCTGATCATCAACGCCCCGCCCGAGCAGATGGCGGTGGTGAAGGGGCTGGTGCAGGAACTGGACCAGGTGCCGGTGCAGGTAATGATCGAGGCGGTGATCGCGGAGGTGACCCTGGACGCCTCCAGCAAGCTGGGGTTTGAATGGACCTGGACGGAGGCGAACCACTGGAGCCAGGGGCAGGATGTCACGGGCAAGGTGCAGACCAACTTCGGCCTGAACGACCCGAAGGCGCTGGGGCTGCGCTACAGCGTGGTGGCCAAGTCGCTGAGCACGCTGCTGACCGCGCTGGCGACCGACCAGCGGGCAAAGATTCTCTCCACGCCCCGCATCTTTACTTCCAACAACCGGCCGGCGGAGATTAACATCAGCCAGCAGGTGCCCTACATCATCAGCTTCCGGGAGACGGACCAGGGCACGTTGACCTACAACTACGGCTACATGGATGTGGGCATCGTGCTGCAGGTGACGCCGCAGGTATCCAGCAACGGCACCGTCAACCTGGAGGTGAGCCAGGAGGCCAACGACCTGCTCGGTTACACCAGCTTCAACGCCCCGATCGTGGCCCGGCGTTCGGCGCAGACCTCGGTCAGCATCCAGGACGGGCATACGGTGGTGCTGGGGGGCATCATGAAAGACAGCCGCACGGAAACCGTGACCAAGGTGCCCCTGCTGGGGGACCTGCCGATCTTGGGTAGTCTTTTCCGTAAGAAAGAGGTCAGCAAGGGGAAGACCGAGCTGCTGGTCTTCCTGACGCCCCGGGTGGTGCGCAGCCCGGAGGAGGCGAGCGCCCTCACCCGGGAGCAGCAGGACAAGCTGAAAGGCATTGACTATCCGGTGCCGCTGGTGCCCCCGGGGCTGCAGTCGGCGCCCCCGCCGGTGCCGGAGGGAGGAACGGAGCTGGCCCCAGGCCAGGAGACACCCGGGGAGGAGGCCCCCGGCGGCGCCGAGGCCCCGGAGCAGGCGCCCGGGCAGGCCGAGCCGCCAGGAGGGGAGGCAGCACCGGGCACGGAGCCACCTGGGCAGGAGTAAGATGGCGATCTGTCGCACTATCGCTTCGGTGGGAATCGGCACCGGGGTGAGGTACAGGTTGCAGACGGCGAGGCCGGAACCGACAGACCAGACGCTGGTGGCGCAGGTGCGCGCGGGCGATCATGACAGCTTCCGGCTGCTGGTCAGGCGCTACCAGGACCGCATCTACAGCCTGGCCCGCAGCTACCTGGGGCACGAGGAGGACGCCCTGGACGCCACCCAGGAGGTGTTTGTGAAAGCGTTCCGCCAGCTATCGCGGTTTGGCGGGCGCAGTGACCTGTACACGTGGCTTTACCGGATTGCGGTCAACACCTGCATAGACCAGCTGCGCCGATCACAGCGGCGGCTGGAGATGCAGGAGCCGGAGAGCGGGCTGGACCTGCAGCCGGGGTGGGAGCCCGACCCGATGCAGGAGCTGGAGCGGGCGGAACTGCGCCGGCAGCTGCTGGCGGGATTGCGCACCCTCTCGCCCAAGCTGCGCATGGTGGTAGTGATGCATGATGTGGAAGGTTACACCCTGGAGGAGGCGGCGCGAGCCATGTGCTGCACGTTGGGCACGGCCAAGAGCCGGCTGTGGCGGGCCCGGGAGGCACTGCGGGCCTTCCTGCAGGGTGCGGAGGGATAGGGGGTTATGATGGACTGCAAGCGATTCCGGCGGAAGCTGGAGGGCAGCCTGCGGGCGGCGGATTTCCTGGCGGGGCGCGGCCGGGCGCACCGGGAGGCTTGCGCTGACTGTCGAGCGGCCGGGGAAGCGGCGTGCCGAATGCAGCAGGAACTGCGGGCGCTGGGCGGCGGGGTGGCTCCCCAGGAGCTGGAGCAGGTGGTGATGGCCCGAGTGGCGGCGCTACGGCCGCTGCCCTGGTTCGCCTCCCTGCGGGTGCGCTGGGCGGCCGCGGGCGGGGTGGTGATGGCAGCGCTGGTAGCGGGTGCGCTCTACCTGGGCGGCCCCGGCCGCCAGCCTACCGAGCGCCAGGCCATGCAGCCCCTGGTGCAGGCCTACACGGACTTTCGCGCCAGCGGGGTGACCGGGGATGCCGGCATCGCGCTGGTAGGCGAGGTGGAAGAGCTGTTCTGATGCGGCGCTGGCTGTCATTGCTGCTACTGGCTTGCCTGGCTACGCCCGCCTGGGGAGCGTCGGAGGGGGCACAGGCCCTGGCGCGTGCCTGGCAGGCCGAGCGGCAGTACGATTATGTGGGCATCCAGGCGACCCGGGCTGCGGCGCGGGAGGTGGAGGTGGTGGTCGAGGTGGCCCACGTGAAGGGCGGGATTACCTGCCGCCATTTCCTGGCGCCCCCCAAGTTGGCAGGTCACGGGGCGATCATCACCCCCCGGGGCCGGCTGCGCCTGGGGGCGGCGGGAGTCGCCCACTGGCGGACGGGGCTGCGGGCGGAGTCGGCGGATGACCTGCCCCTGCTGCTGCGCAATTACCAGGTGGTGGCCACCGGCATGGAGACGGTGGCTGGCCGGGAGGTGCAGGGCTACCTGATTCGCCCCAAGCGGCCGGGCAACCCGAGCAAGCGCATCTGGCTGGACCGGGAGAGCGGGCTGATGCTGAAATCGGCCCTGCGCAACTGGGAAGGCAAGCCGGTGGTGGAATCGGAGTTCCGACAGATCAAGATCGGGCGCAACCTGCCCGAGGCGGCCAGCCAGTGCCGCTTGCCGCCCGAGCCTGCGCCCGCCCCGCACCCGCGGCCCCGGCTGGACTTCACCCCCGTGCAGCCCAGCTACCTGCCTGCCGGCTACCAGTACCAGGGGCAAGAGGTGATCATGGCACGGGGCCGGCCCACTGCGCACCTGCGCTACAGCGACGGCCTGAACACCATCTCCCTGTTCGAGCAGCAAGGCGCCGGGCCAGCCCGCGACCTGCCTGCCCGGCGCAACATGGGGTTTTCCTCGTTCCTGTACCGGCGGTTGGGGCAGATGGACGCCGCGGTGATAGGCGACCTGCCGCCCGAGGAACTGCAGCGCCTGATGGATTCACTGCCTGCCGCCTCGTAGCACCCCACCTTCCGCGGTCCCAGGTAGACGAGCTGCTGCATATCAGCTCCTACCGGGCGAGTGCGCTCTCCATCGTGAACATGGCCCTGGGCGGTATTTCCTGCTCCATGCAGGGGCCTCGCGGTGGTGATGGCGAGTTTTTTCCTGTTCAGCGCGGTGCCCCGCTACCATTTCCCGCCCAGGTAAGCTTGGTGTGCGCAGGCATTGCCGGGCCGGACGTCGAACGTGGTGATCCTGGGCTCCCTGCTCATGAGCGGGGTGGTGCTGCGGAGGCACGTGCTGGGTGAAAGTTCTGCTCACCAATGACGACGGCATCTATGCGCCCGGGCTGCTGGCGCTGCGGCAGGAGATGAGCCGGGTGGCGGAGGCGGTGGTGGTGGCGCCGGACCGCCCCCGCAGCGCCACCGGCCACGCCATCACCCTGCATAAGCCGCTGCGGCTGTCGCGTATCACCCTGGCCGACGGCAGCGAGGGCTTTGCCACCAACGGCACCCCCTCCGACTGCGTAGTGATGGGGGTGCACGGCCTGCTGGGCGGCGAGAAGCCCAACCTGGTGATCTCGGGCATCAACGCCGGCCCCAACCTGGGGGAGGACCTTACCTATTCCGGCACGGTGAGCGCGGCCATGGAGGGGACGCTGTTTGGCATCGGCTCCTTTGCCATCAGCGTAGCCTCCTACGAGGTGCCCGACTTCGGGCCGGCTGCCCGCTTTGCCGTCCGCCTGGCGCAGGTACTTTGCCAGCACCCCCTGCCCGACGACACCTTCCTCAATGTAAACGTGCCTGCCCTGCCCGCGCACCAGATCGCCGGGGTGGTGGTGACCAGGCAGGGACGGCGCCGGTATGAGGAGCGCCTGGAGCGGCGTATTGACCCCCGGGGCAAGGAGTACTTCTGGGTGGGCGGGGACCTTTACGAGGAGCCGCCGCACAGCGGCACGGATGTGGAGGCGGTGGCCCAGGACAAGATTTCCATCACCCCCATCCAGCTCGACCTCACCAACTACCAGGTGCTGGAGGAGCTGCCCCGGTGGCTGCTGCCAGGCTTAGAAGCCTAAGCCGAGCAGGCGGATGAGGCTGACCCCCGACATGGCGGTGGCGAGGTCGCTGTTGCGGAAGGGCCGCTTGCCGGTGACAAAGACGATGTCGGAGGGCTGCACCAGCACATTTTGCTCCACCTTGCCCTCCACCATGATGGCATGCAGGTTAATCGCCTGCAAGCTGGGCTTGCCGCCGGTGCTCTCCCGCACCAGGAGCACCCGCTGGGAGTTGGCGAGCTCATCCGTACCTCCCGCCATGCTTACCGCCTCGGCGAGAGTGATGCGGGTGCCGTCGTTGATCGGGTAATAGCCCGGCTTGTTGACGTGGCCGAAGACGGCCAGGCTGTCCCGGTTCTCGGGCACGTGCAGGGTGTCTCCAGGCTGCATTTCCAGGTCGCCGGCGGCATTGCCCCGCTCCATCACCTCCACCAGGTTGACGAGCAGCTTGCTGCCGGCCCGCATCACGTAGCTGCGGGAGCCGGCGGCAACCGGCGTCAGCCCGCCTGCCAGGGCCACGGCCTGGCGCACCCCTGCCCCCATGGGCAGGTCATACATGCCGGGCACCTTCACCTGGCCGGTGACGAAGATGCGGTAGGTTTGGCTGATCACGGTGATGGTGTCCTCGGGCTGGACGGGCAGGTTGGCCTCGGGCAGGGCGGCCAGGTAAAGGTCCTGCAGGTTGGCCTCCAGGGGGGCGGCGCCGGTGCGGAAGATGCTGGCGCGGGCCAGCTCGGGCTTGATGGTGAGCCCGCCTGCGGCGGCCAGGGCTTCGCTCAGGCGCCAGCCTTCCTTCCAGTCGTAGATGCCGGGCTTGCCCACTTCGCCGTTGACGTAGATGCGGCGAGGGCGAGGGGTGGTGACCACCACTGCTACCAGGGGGTCGAGCAGCTCCTTCTTCAGCCCGGCGGCGAGGAGGGCGGCCGCCTGCTCCGTGGTGAGGCCGGCGAGCTGCACCTGGCCCACCACGGGATAGTTGATGGTGCCGTCGGCAAGCACGGTCACGGGCAGGGAGAGCTCGGGGTGGCGCAGCACGTTCACCGCCAGCACGTCCTCGGGCCCCAGGGTGTAGGGGGCCGCCAGCAGGACAGCGGGCAGGGCAAGCAGGAGCAAGCACCAGATGGTTTTCATGTCTGTCACTCCGGACGGCCGAGGGGCCTGCAAGTCGGCACTGTCAATTATAGGTTTGGCCCTCTCGGCCTGTCAAGGAAAGGTGGCCGCCTCGACGGCAGGCGGGCCGCCCCCTATAATCGGTGTCGCCAAGCTGGCCATTGCTGCTGCGAAAGGAGTTTCTATGCACCGCTGGCTGCTGCTGTTGGTGCTGCTGGTGGCCGCCGCGGCGGGAATCTGCTGCCAAAGGCAAAGGAGGAGCTTACGGCATGGGTGACCTGTGTTTCCAGGATGGCGAGAAAGTGGTGTTCATCGGCGACAGCATCACCGATTGCGGGCGCATGGGGCCAGCGGCGCCGCTGGGGGCGGGGTATGTGAGCTTTCTGCATGACCTGGTGATGGGGCAATGGCCGGGGCGGCGCCTGGAGTGGGTGAACAAGGGCATCGGCGGCAACCGGGTGATCGACCTGCGGGACCGCTGGGAGGATGACGTGATCCGGGAGCAGCCGGACTGGCTGAGCGTCAAGGTGGGGATCAACGACCTGCATTGCCACCTGCGGGGGGACCCGGGCGGCGTCTCCCCGGAGACCTTTCGCCAGGTGTACGAGCAGATTCTGGAGCGGGCGGCGGCCGGCACCAAGGCGCAGCTGGTGCTGATCACCCCCTTTTACATCAGCAACGACCACTGCCCGGCCTCCTTTCGCTCGCAGGTGCTGGAACTGCTGCCGGAATACCTCGGGACCGTGGAGGTGATGGCGCAGCGGTTCGGGGCGCGGCTGGTGCGGCTGCAGCCCATGTTTGAGCGGCTGCTCAAGCACTACCCGGCTGACACCTTCTGCCCCGAGCCGGTACATCCCAACCCAACGGGCCACCTGCTGATCGCCCAGGAGGTGCTGCGGGTGCTCTGCACGAGGCCGGCCAGACAGGAAGGGGGCAGCACCGGGCAGAAGAAAGCAGGGTGACCGTCCGGGAGCCCCTCAGCCAGGATGAGGCCTGCTCGAGGTGACCCGGCAGCCAGGCGCTCCAGGGCTGCTGGGGGGGCGCAAGGGAGTGAGGAATGAGCGCGTTGGTGGAGGCGGCGGTATTGGCAGGGGGGCCGGCGGGGGGCGTAGTGGCGGAAAGCACCGGGGTGGCGCACCGCATGCTGCTGCCAGTTGCCGGCCAACCCATGGTGGTGCGCACGCTGGAGCGGCTGCGCCAGGCCCAGACCATCGGCCGCCTGGTGGTAGCCGCCCATTCCGCGGTGCAGGAGCACCTGCCCGCCGGCTTGGCGGACATGGTGGTGCCGGGCGAAAGCACCTTTGTGGGCAACCTGATGGCGCTGGCAGAGGCCATCGGGGTGAAGCGGGCCATGCTGGCCTGCACGGGGGACATGCCGCTGGTCACCCCGCAGGCGGTGGACGACTTCGTCACCCGCAGCGCCGAGAGCGGGGCCGAGGTGTGCTACTGTGCGGTGCCCCGGGAGGACAGCGAGCGCCTGTTCCCGGGGGGCAGGCGCACATACGTGCGCCTGCGGGAGGGAACCTTCACCGGCGGCAACCTTACCTACCTGGGTCCCGGCTTCGTGCCCGGGCACCAGGACGTGATTGAGCGCCTCTTCGAGTACCGCAAGCGCCCGGTAAAGCTGGCCGGGATGCTGGGGCTCTCCTTTGTGCTGGGGCTGGCGCTGGGCACGCTCTCCCTGTCGGCGGTGGAGCGGCGGGCGGGCAGGATCCTGCGCTGCCGGGCGGCGGTGATCGTCTCCCACCACGCCGAGTTGGGCTTTGACGTGGACAAGCTGGAGGACCTGGAGACACTGCGCCTGGTTATGAGCGGCCAGGAGCCGCCCGAGTAGGTCAGGGCGCGCCGGGCGGGGCAGGGGGGGCAGGCGCCTCGGCCGGCGGCGGGGCGGGCGCCTGGTGCTTCACCTGGGGCAGGTATTCCCCGATGCTGAAGGTGGGACTGCGCTGCTGGTTGTGGCAGGTGGTGCAGACCTTGGCCCACGCCTCGTCGCTAGGGGGGCGGGTCTGGGGAAACTTGCTGTGCTGGGCAAAGGGGCCGTGGCAGGCCTCGCACTGCACGCCCTTGAGGGCGACCGAGGGCTTGCCTGGCTCCCCGGTGGTGTGGCAGCCCAGGCAGTCCGGGTCATAACGGTGCCCCGCCCGCTTCAGCGTCTCCCAGGCCTGGGGGTGGCGGGTGGTCTGCCAGTGCGCATGCTGGAGGGGATGGCAGGAGAGGCACTTCTCGTCGCCCTCGTACAGCGGCGACTTGCCATAGGTGCGGCTGATCAACTCCTCCAGGGCCTTGCTGCTCGTCACCACGTACTTTTGCGCCACCTTGGCCACCGGAGGGTAGCGCTTGCTCTTATAGACGTTGCGCCGGGTAGTGGCCGCCGCCACCCGCCAAGCGCCGCCCACCGGGCGCAGGGTCACCAGCATCAGGTTGCGGCTGTACCCCTCTCCCTGGGCAAAGTAGCTGCCGCCAAAAGGCCCGGCATGGGGCACGTTGGTGATGATCTCCCCGCCGGCCACCAGGGTGATCCCGGGCACCGCATCCACGATCTGGCGGGCGAGGCGCTGGCTGGTGTGGGCCAGCAGCAGCAGCACCTGACACTTGCCCCGCAATGCCGCCGCCTCCCGGGCCACCGCTGCCACCGGGTCGGTCACCAGCAGGTCTTCCTGACCGCCGCTGGGCCTGCTGGCCCGCCAGTCCGGGGGCAGCACCCCCATCACTCCCACCTTGACAGGGCCGGCGGCGATCACCCGGCTGGTGGGGAAGGGCGGCTTGCCCGTGGCCTCGTCCAGGAGGTTGGTGGCCACCCAGGGGAATTGGCTGGCCGGGGCGGCCTGGCGCAGGATCTGCAGGCCGATGGCCGCTTCCTCGTCGCCAAAGTTGACGGCCTGGCAGCCGCTGAGCACCAGGGCCTGGGCCATGGCGCTATCCTTCTGGGGGCCGTCGCCGAAGCAGAAGGTATCGCCGCTGTCCACCACCAGCAGCGAGCTGCCGAGCTGCCGGCGCAGGTCCACGATCATCTGCGCCCGCTCCGGCACCCCGCCGAACTTGATGGCCCCGCAGCCGCAGGATTCCAGCACCCCCTTGGTGTTGGAGGTGAGGGCGATAGTGAGGCTGGGGGCAGCCTTGGCCTGCAGGGGGGCTCCCTGGCGCAGGGTCAGCCCCAGCCCCAGGCCCAGCAGGGCGCCTACCACTGCCAATAGCACCCGACGGGCGATCACGCGCGCGACCTCGATGGTTCTGCATACCCGATACGCCGGCGGCGGCGGCATGACCTGCCGGCCGGGCGGGGGGAATGGCTCTCGCCTGGCTCGAATTGGGGGAAGAGCAAGCGGACCCGAAGCCAAAGGAGCGGCAGGCATGGACTACGGCAAGCCATCGGATTTTGGCGCATTCTGGCGGGCGGCGCTGGCGGAAGTGCCGCCGGGGGAGCCAGAGCGGGAGCCCTTTGGCCCGACGGAGCAGCCGGGCTGGCCGGCGCTGGAGGCGGAGCGGCTCACCTTCCGGGGGGTGGGGGGAGTGCGCTTCCGGGCGCTGCTGCAGCGGGGGGTGCGGGCAGGCGGGCGGCGGCCGGCATTGGTGCATTTCCCGGGATACGGGGGCGAGGTGAGCCTGCACCAGGATGCGGCGGCCCGGGGCTACGTGGTGCTGGAGGTGAGTCCCCGGGGCATGGCCTGGGGGAGCGACGATTTTGACCGGAACCAGCCCAACCTGCTCACCATGGGCATCCAGGACCCGGGCAAGTATGCCTACCGGGCCGTCTACCAGGACTGCTGCCAGGCAGTGGCCTGGCTGCGGCGGCAGGATTTCGTGGACCCGGAGCGACTGGGCATTTTCGGCACCAGCCAGGGCGGGGGCCTGACCCTGGCGGCAGCCGCCCTCACCCAGGCGGCGCGGGCGGCCTGTGCCGATCTGCCTTTCCTGTGCGACTTCGGCCGCACTGCCACCGGCTCTGCTCACCAGGAGATCGGCGACCACCTGCGGGCCCACCCCGAGCAGCGGGACCAGGCTTACCGCACGCTCTCCTACTTTGACGGCGTGCACATGGCGAGCGAGCTGACCTGCCCCGTGCTGCTCACGGCCGGCCTGGCGGACGACACCTGCCCCGCCTACAGCATCCGGGCGGCTTTCGACGCGCTGCGGGGCGACCGGGCCCTGGTAGAGTTTGCTGGCCTGGAGCACCAGCGGGTGATGGACTTCCGCCACCATGCCCTGAGCTGGTTTGACTGGTACCTGTAGGGTGAGGCCTGGCGGTGCGGGATGAGGTGTCCTCGAGCTGAGACGAGTGTCGCACTGACCCAGCCAAAGCAAGGGAGCGACCCTGCAGACAGCGAATAGCCAGGGCATGGCTATCGTGATCCTGGACGAGGCGGTCGCCAACAAGATCGCGGCCGGGGAGGTAGTGGAGCGTCCGGCCTCGGTGGTGAAGGAGCTGGTGGAGAACGCCCTGGACGCGGGCGCCCGGCAGGTGCTGGTGGAGCTGGAGGAGGGGGGGCGGCGGCTGATCCAGGTGACCGATGACGGTGAAGGCATGAGCCGGGAGGATGCCGTGCTCTCCCTGCAGCGGCATGCCACCAGCAAGATTTCGCGAGCGGAGGACCTCTTTGCCATCCGCACCCTGGGCTTCCGGGGGGAGGCGCTGCCCAGCGTCGCCGCGGTTTCCCTGCTCACCCTCACCACCCGCCAGCGCGGCGCCCCGAGCGGGGTACGCCTGGTGGCGGAGGGCGGGGTGATCCGGGAGCTGGAGGAGGCGGGGGTGCCGGAGGGCACCCAGGTGAGTGCGGCCCGGCTGTTCTTCAACACCCCGGCTCGCCTCAAGTTCCTGCGCAGCGAGAGCACGGAGCTGGCGCACTGCGCCGACCTGGTGAGCCGGTTCAGCCTGTCGCACTGCACCATTTCCTTCCGCCTGCTGCACCACGGGCGGGAGGTGCTCAGCCGTCCCGCCACGGGCAACCTGCTGGCGGCCATGGCTGCCGCCTATGGGCGAGAGGCCGCCCGCCACCTGGCGCCGGTGAGCCTGGTCCTGCCCACCCTGCGCATCAGCGGCCACGTTTCCACGCCCGGCCTGACCCGGGCCAACCGGGGCGAGCAATCGTTCTTTGTCAACGGCCGCTGCGTGAAGAGCCGGCTGGTGGGGGCCGCCCTGGACGCGGTGTATCGGGAGCTGCTGCCGCCGGGGCGGCACCCGGTGGCGGTGCTGAGGCTGGAGATCGAGCCGCACCTGGTGGATGTGAACGTGCACCCCACCAAGGCGGAGGTGCGCTTTGACCAGGAGGGAGAGGTGTTCGGCGCCGTCTCCCGCGCCCTGCGGGAGGCGGTGCAGGCGGCCAACCTGGGGCCGCGGGCGACCCTGAGCCTGCCCACCGGGCATACCTTCCCTGGCTCCTCGGCGGGCGGCGGCAGCCAGGCCGAGCTGGGCCTGGAGGCGCCGGCGGCAGCCGCCCCCTCCCCCGCTCCTGGGGGCGCCCCGGGCGGCCTGCGGGCACTGGGGCAGCTCTACCAGACCTTCATTGTGGCGGAGAGCCCGCAGGGCCTGCTGATTATAGACCAGCACCGGGCGCACGAGCGGGTGCTGTACGAGCGCCTGGCCGCCCAGGGGGCTTCGGCGCAGGGGCAGCGGCTGGTGATGCCGGTGACGGTGCACTTCTCCCACGCCGAGGCCGACCTGCTGGAGCAGCACCTGGAAGCCCTGCGCGGCATGGGCCTGGAGGTGGAGCCCTTTGGCTCCGGGAGCTTCGTGATACGGGGGGTGCCGGCGGCCATGGCCCGCCAGGACCCGGAGGGGCTGCTGCGGGAGGTGGTGACCGCCCTGCAGGCGCCGGGGAGCCAGGCCAGCCTGCCTCGGGAGCGCATGCTGGCAGGCATGGCCTGCCAAGGCGCGGTGAAGGCGGGGCAGGCCCTGGCGCCGCACGAGCTGGGGGAGCTGGTGGCCGACCTGGCGGCCTGCCGGCAGGCCTATACCTGCCCCCACGGCCACCCGGTGGTGATGACCATCGCCGCCTGGGAGCTGGCCCGCAAGTTCAACCGATAGGAGGGGGGCGCTTGCTTTACAGCGCGGCGGGGCCGGTGCTACCATAGCGCCGTGAGCAAGCGACCGGCAGAGCCAGAGATGGCAGACGTAGCCGCGCGGCGGGATGAGCGCGGCATTACCATTCAACGGGTGGGTGTGAAGGATGTGCACCTGCCGGTGCAGGTGCGGCGCAAGGAGGGGGGATTCGTCCCGGTGCTGGGGCGGGTGAACCTGAGCGTGGAGCTGCCGCACGTGCACCGGGGCACGCACATGAGCCGCCTGCTGGACGTACTTTTCCGCTGGAGCCAGCAGCCGATCGCCGCCAGCGACCTGGTGAGCATCCTGGAGGAGGCCCGGCGGCGCCTGCACGCCCGGCGGGCGGAGATGGAGCTGGCGTTCAAGTATTTCGTGCAGAAGCGGGCGCCGGTGAGTCGCATCGCCAGCCCCCTGGACTATGACTGCCGATTTGGCGGGCGGCTGGCGGACGGGGAGTACGACTTTACCCTGGGGGTGGAGGTGCCGGTGACCTGCCTGTGCCCGTGCAGCCGGGAGATTGCCCGCTATGGGGCGCACAACCAGCGGGCCATGATCCGGGTGGCGGTGCGCTATGCCGACAAGCGCATGCTCTGGCTGGAGGACCTGATCGAGAAGGTGGAGCAGCAGGGGAGCGCGCCCATCTACCCGCTGCTAAAGCGGGCTGATGAGAAGCACGTGACCGAGCAGGCCTATGAGAACCCCAAGTTCGTGGAGGACATGCTGCGGGACGTGGTGGCGGTGGTGCGGGCCGACCCCCGCATCACCTGGTTTGAGGCGGAATGCGAGAGCATGGAATCCATCCACAACCACAGCGTGTACGCCCGCCAGCGGGAGCGCCGCCGCCCGGACGGCGGCTGGCAGGCCATTGACGAGGAATAGCGCATGTTAGACCTCAAGCTGATCCGGGAGCACCCGCAGGAGATCAAGCAGGCCCTGGTCGAGCTGAACACCACGGCCCCCATTGACGAGATCCTGGAGGCCGACGCCCGCCGTCGCAGCCTGCTCACCGAGGTGGAGGAGCTGAAGGCCCAGCTCAATGCCACCTCCAAGCAGATTCCCAGGGTGGAGGCGGACACCCGGCCCCGCCTGATCGCCGAGATGCGGGCCCTGGGTGACCGCATCAAGGAGCTCGATGAGCAGGTGCGCCAGGTGGAGGGGGTGCTGGGCGAGCTGCTGCTGCAGGTGCCCAACCTACCGGGCCCCTCGGTGCCGGTGGGACCGGACGAGACGCACAACGTGGTGGTGCGCACGCCGGGCGAGATGAGGCAGTTTGACTTCCCGCCCCGGCCGCACTGGGAGATCATGCAGGAGCTGGAGATCATTGACTTTGAGCGGGGGGTGAAGCTGTCCGGCACCCGCTTTTACGTGCTGCTGGGGGACGGGGCGCGGCTGCAGCGGGCGCTTATCACCTACATGCTGGACCTGCACACCACCCGGCATGGCTACCGGGAGGCCTACCCGCCCTACCTGGTGAAGCGGGACTGCATGGTGGGCACCGGGCAGCTGCCCAAGTTCGCCGACAACCTCTACCGGGACGAGCAGGACGACCTGTGGCTGATTCCCACGGCCGAGGTGCCCCTCACCAACTACTTCCGGGAGGAGATCCTGGAGGCCGCCGACCTGCCGCAGCGGCTGGTGGGCTACACCGCCTGTTTTCGCCGGGAGCAGATGGCGGCAGGCAAGGACACCCGGGGCATCAAGCGCGGCCACCAGTTCGACAAGGTGGAGCTGGTAAAGATCACCACTCCCGAGACCTCCCTCCAGGAGCTGCACGGTCTGATCCGGGATGCCGAGGAGGTGCTGGCCAGCCTGGGGCTGCCCTACCGGGTGGTGCAGATGTGCACCGGCGACCTGGCCTTCAGCGCGGCGGTCAAGTTTGACCTGGAGGTGTGGAGCCCGGGGGTGGCGGAGTGGCTGGAGGTGTCAAGCTGCAGCTTGTTCAATGATTTCCAGGCCCGGCGCATGAACCTGCGCTACCGGCCCAGCCCCGGCGCCAAGCCACAGTTTGCCCATACCATGAACGGCAGCGGAGTGGCCCTGCCCCGCACCCTCATTTCCGTGATCGAGAACTACCAGCAGGCCGACGGCTCGGTGCTGATTCCCGAGGCGCTGCGGTCGTACCTGGGTGGCCAGGAACGGATAGGTCCGCCGGGAAGCAGGCCCAGGGAGCGGTAAAGGCCCGGCGGCGGGCAGCAGGAGGCGATCACCCCTGGAGGAGAGCAGATGGTGCGTTGGTTTGCCGGCCTGGGCTTGCTGCTGCTGGCCGGGAGCACCGGCGTGACCCCGGCGGCTGCCGGGCAGGCAGGAGTGGAGCTGCACGTGCTGCCCCGGCGCGTCTATGTGGCCAGTGACCAGGCGCGGCCCCGCTGGCGGCTGATACTGGTTGCCATCAACCGGGAGCCGACGGCCCTGCTGTTGGAGGGGGTGGCGGTGACGGCGCAGGGAGACCACCCCTGGCGCCGGGTGCAGCGCGGCGAACGCATCCAGGGCATCGTGCAGGGCTCCCGGCAGATGCCCCAGGGACAGATAGTGGTGGTGGTGATCGCCGATGACCAGCGGCGGCAGCCGCTGCCGACGGCGCTGGTGCTCGAGCTCACCTTCGCTCGGCAGGGTGGCCCGCAGATAGTGGTGGCGCGCCGGGTGCCTCTGGTGCCCAGGTCCACGAGTTATCTGCGCTTTCCCCTGCTGGGCCGGTGGGTGACCGCGAACGGGCGGGCGCAGCATCACTGCGTGGGCATGAACTTCGGGTTCGACTTTGTTGCCGAGCAGGATTTTCCCCTGCACGAGCAACCACCCGAACGCAAGCTGGCCCTGGAGGACTTCACAAGCTACCGCCAGCCCCTGTATGCGCCCTGCGATGGCACCATCATCGCCTGCGCCTGCGACCAGCCGGACCTGCCGCCCACTCCGGGCGTCGCCAGCTATGCTCAGGGCCCGCCTGGGGGCAAGCGGGAGCTTTACGTGGGCAACTACATTGTGATGCGCACGCCGGAGCGCCGCTACCTGCTGCTGGCGCATTTCATGAGGGATAGCCTGCTGGTGAAGCCCGGGGACCAGGTGCGGGAGGGGCAGCACCTGGCGCGGGTAGGCAATTCCGGCAACAGCAGCGGCCCGCACCTGCATATCGAGATGCTGGACGGGGCGCCGGAGCTGGCCAAGATCGGCACTCTGGAGCTGCGCCAGTCGGGGATGCCCTTTGGCTTCCGGGAGGTGAACTGCCAGCGCGGCCAGGAAAGCAGCCCGCGCCAGGAGGCAGTGCCCGAGCAACGCGAGGTGGTGAGTATCAAGGAGGCAATGATTCAATAACGCCCGTATTCGTCCAGCAGCTCCATCAGGTAGCAGTAGTGGTCCCAGGGCACGGTGGGGGGCACCGAGTGGTCGGAGTGGAAGAGGTAGCCACCGTCCCGCGCCACCTCCAGCTTAGAGAGCAGCTCCTCCCGCAGCTCCTCCCGGGTTCCAGACATCTTGCGCACGTCAATGTTGCCGAAGAAGGTGATGGCCTTGCCGTGCCGCTGCTTCAGCTCCCGCACGTCCTGTCCGGCCTTGGCCTCCAGGGGCTGGATGGCGGCAAAGCCGGCCTCGATGAAGCGGGGGATCAGCTCCTGCACCCGCCCGCAGGAATGCAGGATCACCGGCTTGCCGCGGGAGTTGAAGAAGTCGCACATGCGCCGGTGCTGGGGGAGGAGCAGGCGGTCATAAAGCCGGGGCGAGAAGAGCAGGGCGTTGCGGTAGCCCAGGTCGCCGTATAACCAGGCGCCGTCGTAGTCCAGGCCCATCTCCAGCAGGCGCCGGGCTGCCACCAGGGCCAGGTCGGCGTAGGCGGCCAGGATCTCGGCCACCAGGTCGGGATCATCCATCATTTGAGTGAACAGGTTCACCTGGCCCAGGGCCCGGTAGGCGCAGCTAATGGGGTCGCCGGTGGCAAAGTAGACGAAGAGCCCCCGCTCCCGGTGGCGCCGATAGGTCTCCGCTGCTGCCTCGGGCAGGCGTGCCTCCGACCAGGCCAGGCGCTCCCGGTGGCGCTCCCAGTCGGCGCGGTGGCACAGGGTGAACTCCATCCAGTGCGGGGTGTGCCCTTCCGTGGTCTTCAGGTCCTTGCGCACCACCCCGTTCTCATCCCGGCGGATGGTGTATTCCTCGGTCTCCTCCAGCACCTGGACAGGGAAGCGCAGGGTGAGGTCAACGCCGTTCAGGCCGCCGAAGTCAAAATCGAAGCGGAGCGCCGGGTCCTCTTGCTCACCGAGGCCCTCGGTGCGCCAGCGGGCCAGCGTGTCCCGCCAGAAGTAGTCCATGCGCCCGATGCGGTCGGGAATGCCGCCCTGCAGGGTGGTGAGGACGCGCTCGCGGGAGGTCATGCTCTCTCCACTCGCCGACGCCAGGGCCTCAGTAGCGCCCGTATTCGTCCAGCAGCTCCATCAGGTAGCAGTAGTTGCTCCAGGAGACGGTGGGGGGCACCGAGTGGTCGGAATGGTAGAGGTAGCCGCCGTCCTTGGCCACCTCCAGCTTGGAGAGCAGCTCCTCCCGCAGCTCCTCCCGGGTGCCCGACATCTTGCGCACGTCAATGTTGCCAAAGAAGGTGATGGCCTTGCCGTGGATCTTGCGCAGCTCCCGGATATCCTGGCCGGCCTTGGCCTCCAGGGGCTGGATGGCGGCAAAGCCGGCCTCGATGAAGCGGGGGATCAGCTCCTGGATGCGCCCGCAGGAGTGCAGGATCACCGGCTTGCCGCGGGAGTTGAAGAAGTCGCACATGCGCTGATGCTGGGGGAAGAGCAGCCGGTCATAGAGCTGGGGCGAGAACAGGGTGGCGTTGCGATAGCCGAGATCGCCGAAGAACCAGGCCCCATCGTAGTCCAGGCCCATTTCCAGCATGCGGCCGGCGGCGGTGATGATGAGGTCGGTGTAGGTGGCGAAGACCTCGGCCACCAAGTCGGGATCGTCCATCATCTGGGTAAAGATGCCCACCTGCCCCCATACCGGCCAGGTCAGCTCATAGGCCTCGGTGCCGGTGTAGTGGATGAAGAAACCCCGCTCGCGGTGGCGCTGGTAGGAGGCGACCAAGTCGGAGTTGAGCCGGTCGTCGGACCAGGCCAGGCGCTCCCGGTAGCGCTCCCAGTCGGCGCGGGTCCTGATGGTGTGATCCATCCAGTGGGGGGTGTGGCCGCTTTCCCGCTTGATGTCCTTGCGCAGCACGCCATTGGCGTCCCGGTGGATGGTGTACTCCTCGGTCTCCTCGATCACCTCGGTGGGAAAGCGGAAGGAGAGGTCGGGGCCGGGCAGGCCGGCGAAATCGAAGCCGAAGCGGGCGCCCACATCCTCGTCCTCCCCCAGGCCTTCCCGGCGCCAGCGGGTGATGGTTTCGCTCCAGGGGCTGTCGGCGCGGCCGATGCGGTCGGGGATGCCGCCCTGGAGGGTGGTCAGGATACGCTCTCGTGAGGTCATGGCATGCTCCTGGGAAGAGATCGCCAGTAGATTCGTCACCCTGGGGAGGAAACCTACCGGCTAATCCAGGTCCTCGGGGGCGATGGCAGCGAGCTCCTGGTAGACCTGGTCGCGGTAGGCCAGGGGGCCGGCAGGCGCCAGGGCGGCGGCCCGCGCCGCGGCCCGCCGATAGCAGGTGAGGGCGGCAGCGGTGGCCTCAAAGGGCTGGCCGGGGCTGGCGCCCACGAAGCAGCCCACCAGGGAGGCGGCCACGCAGCCGCTGCCCACGAAGGTGCGCAGGCGCGGCGAGCCCCCCGTGATGCGAACCAGCCCCTCGCCCCAGACCACCAGGTCCTCGGCCCCGGTGACCGCCACCACCGCCCCGGTAGAGGCGCTGAGCGCCCGTGCCGGCCGGATCACCTCGGCCACCTGGCCGCTTTCCACGCCCCGCACCTCGGCACTCTCGCCGGCCAGGGTGGCGATTTCGCCGGCATTACCCTTGATCACTGCCAGGCGGAGGTGCTTGGCCAGGTGCAGGGCGGTGGCAGTGCGGTAGGGGGTAGCGCCGGCGCCTACGGGGTCGAGCACGATGGGGATGCCCTGCTGGTTGGCCTGCTCGCCGGCCAGCAGCATGGTCTCCACTTGCTCCTGGTGCAGGGTGCCGATATTGAGCACCAGGGCCTGGGCCAGGGCGCACATATCCCGGGCTTCCAGGGGGCTGTTGGCCATTACCGGCAGGGCGCCCAGGAAGAGGGTGGCATTGGCGCAGTCGCTGACCGTGACCACGTTGGTGATATGGTGCACCAGGGGCTTGCGCTCCCGCACCCGCCGCAGGTATTCGCCGTACATGGTTGCTCCCCTCAGCAGCTTGCTGGGGGATGATTTCGGCGGGGGCAGGGGCGGAATCCTGCTGCTACCACTGGCGCATGCCCATGGCGCCCACCACCGCCTCCACGGTGGCCCGGGCCAGGGGGCGAGCATAGACCGTGCCCTGGCGGAGCAGGGAGATCACCCGCTCCGGGTGCTCGGCGAGCGCGGCCCGGCGGGCACGCAGGGGCCCCAGCAGGTCCTCCAGCACCCCGATCAGCCGCTCCTTCACCTCCACGTCGGCCACGCTCCCCTCCCGGTAGCGGGCCTTGAACGCCTCCAGGCCCTCCCGGTCGGGGTCAAAGGCATCCAGGTAGGTGAAGACCACGTTGCCCTCCACGTGGCCGGGGTCGGTGGCGCGCAGGCGGCTGGGGTCGGTGTACATGCGCATCACCTGGCGGGCCACCACCTGGGGCGGGTCGGAGAGGAAGATAGCGTTGCCCAGGGTCTTGCCCATCTTGCGCCGGCCGTCAATGCCGGGCAGGCGGGGCACGGTGGAGAGCAGGGGCTGGGGCTCGACCAGGGTTTCCCCAAACAGCCGGTTGAAGCGGCGCACGATCTCCCGGGTTTGCTCCAGCACCGGGAGCTGGTCCTCGCCCACCGGCACCAGGGCGGCAGCAAAGGCGGTGATGTCGGCGGCCTGGCTGACCGGGTAGGCCAGGAATCCCACGGGCACATTGCCTCCGTAGCCCTTATCCCGCATCTCCTCCTTGACTGTGGGGTTGCGCTGCAGGCGGGAGAGGCTGACCAAGTTGAGGTAGTAAACGGTGAGCTCGGCCAGCTCCGGCACACCGGACTGCAGCACGAAGGTGACCGCCTCCGGGTCCAGCCCGGCCGCCAGGTTGTCCAGCATTACCTGCAGCACGGCCTCCCGCACCAGCCCCGGATGCTGGGCATGGTCGGTAAGCGCCTGCACGTCCGCGAGCAGCACGTAGGTCTCGTACTGGTGCTGCAGGCGCACCCGGTTTTGCAGGGAGCCAGCCAGGTGTCCCAGGTGCAGGCGGCCGGTGGGCCGGTCGCCGGTGAGGATGCGATCGAGAGCCATGCTACTCCCCCCGCGGTGGTCATCCATGATATCACGCAGGCCGGGGCTGAGCGGGAATGGTTAGCACATCGCGCCGCAGGTCGCTCAATCGTCACGGCGCCCCTGCTCAAGCAAGGCGAACCAACCGCTGTCCTGCAGGCAGACGTCGGAGCATGTTGAAATGTCAGCCACAGCGAGGGCCAGTTGGGGGAGAGCAGCCGCCCGGGGTGCAGGCTATACATTGACGAATCCGGCGACCATGTGATGGACGGCGTGATTCCGCTCCTGGGCCCCAGGTCAAGAAAGGAAGGAAAGCAGATGAAGTGGATTACACGATCGCATGTGCACATGGACCGGGTCGCCTGTCCTTGGCTCATCAAGCGGTTCATAGACTCCGAAGCCGAGTTCCTGTTCGTGCCCAAGTCGCGGGTGGACGAGGTGGCGAAGCAGGAAGGAGCGATCCCCTTCGACGCGCCCGGGGTGGAACTAGGCCACCATGATGAGAAGTGCTCGTTCGAGGCCATCGTGGAGAGGTACCAACTGACCGAGAAGGCCTTGCTGCGGCTGGCACGGATCGTGAACGCCGCAGACACCGGGCGATTCGACCGCGATCCAATCGCCGCGGGTCTGGAGGCGATTGCCGTCGGCTACAGTCTGCGCTTCCCTGATGACACAGCCAACTTTGAGCACCAGTTCGCGGTCTATGACGCGCTCTATGCCTGGTGTCGCCTGGAGGTTGCGAAAGCCGGCCGGTAGCGGGGCGCGGCCGCAAGCCCGCGGTCACCTGCTCACTCAGTATTGAGAGGGATGTAAGTGAACCGACTGGGAAGCCTGGGCGTCTTCCTTGGCTTGCGCAAGAGCATCCTCGGGATGCTCTCGATGGTGATCCTCGTGGACATGGGCGAGAGGATGGCGGAGCGATTCCTGCCGGTGTACCTGGTCGCTCTTGGCGGTGGAGCCTTATCGGTAGGGCTGCTCAATGGCCTGGACAACCTGCTTTCCGCCCTCTACTCCTTCCCGGGTGGTTACCTGGCTGACAGGATGGGGGTCAAGCGGTCGTTGCTCCTGTTCAACCTGATCGCCGTAGCCGGTTTCCTGGTGGTGGTGATGGTGCCGGTGTGGCAGGCGGTGATCATGGGAGCGATCCTGTTCATCTCGTGGAGCGCCATTTCGCTTCCCGCGTCGGTGGGCCTCATTGCTACGGTGCTACCGCCGGACAAGCGCACGATGGGCGTGACCATGCACTCTCTGGTGCGCCGCATTCCGATGGCGGTCGGCCCGGTGATTGGCGGCATATTCATCGGCGTCTGGGGTGAGCGCGTCGGCATCCGTTACGCCTTCGTGGCCGCGGCGGCGATGGGGCTGCTCGCGATGATCTTTCAGCAGTTGCTCATGGAGGAGGAGCGCAGGCCCGCGACCGGTGGAGGGCACAAAGCGGCGCTGGAGCGCAACCCTCTGCGGGTCTTCCGCGCCATGAGCCCCGCCCTGCGGTCGCTCCTGATGGCGGACATTCTGATCCGCTTCTGCGAGCAGATACCCTACGCGTTCGTCGTGCTCTGGGCGATGAAGGTGATTGCTCATCCCGTCAGCGCCGTTCAGTTCGGCCTGCTCACGGCGATTGAAATGGCGACGGCCGTGCTCATCTACATCCCTGTCGCTTTCCTCGCTGACCGCAGCACGAAGAAGCCGTTCGTGGTGATGACCTTCATCTTCTTCACCTTCTTCCCACTGGTGCTGCTCTTCTGCCAGTCGCTGCCGCTGCTGGTGCTTGCTTTTGTCCTGCGCGGGCTTAAGGAGTTCGGGGAGCCGACGCGCAAGGCTTTGATCGTTGACCTGGCACCAGAGGGTGCACGCGCCATCACCTTTGGAGCCTACTATCTGGCGCGAGACACGGTTGTCTCGGTCGCTGCATTCGGTGGTGCTTTCCTCTGGCAGATCAGCCCCGCGACCAATTTCCTCGGCGCATTCATTTTCGGGATCATGGGCACCATCTGGTTTGCGGTTCAGGGAAAGGACATGTCGGGGTAGCGGTGGCCCGACGGGATGCACGTCGCTGCGGGATGCTCGTGCCCGGCGGCTCAGCATGACCAGTCCATGGTGAGTAGTGGCGATAGCCCTGCAGGTAGGGCAGGAACTCCGAGACCGCGGCATCGAAGGTCATGCCCCTCTTCGGCCGCCGTTTGCGGCTGCGTGGACTCCCCCAAGGCCTGCTCTTCCATTGCCTGACTGACTGCCGTTGTGACCTCCTGTAACCTGGTGTTCTGTCGCAGTACATGGGTCACTCAGGAGCAGCCGGAAGTCAAGAGGGTTCAGGACGAATCTTGGGGGAATCTTCAGCCTGCTATGGCCAGGCTTTCGCGTCGCACCATGGTCTTGTTCCGGTCCGCGATGTAGATTGTCCGAATGTCCTGCAAGGTGTATGATCGGCAGGAGCGATTCGGAAGGGAAGCATTATGAATCCCGTCACAGCGCCAGCGGGGGGCGGCGAGCCTGAGGAATACCGGCTCGACGAAGCCACGACACTCACGCGCGAAGCCGTGTCGGAAGCTAAGCGGCTGGAGATGGAGGAGCTCGCTTCAAGGCTGAAGGACTTGGTTCTTTCACAGCCGCCTCAGGGATTGCTAGGTTACTTGTGGGCTGTCTTCCTGATGGGTTCCATTGAAGGATCGGCACCAGGCGAGACTCCGGACTCGAAGGCTGAGACTCACAGGGATTTGGTGCTGTTCGCACTGGAATACGTGCACGCGATCTTGAGCTGTTTCGGCACGCAGTTCCAAGGCTCGGCTAGGCTCCAAGAGGATGCGGCTGCAGGGCTGGTAGCCGTGGCCGAGCGCCTCAGGGAGGCTACCATACTCTACTGTATGGCAAGCTCGCGCCCCGGGCGTGAGGCAGAATTCGGAGATGAAACTGCTAACGTCGAGTTCGATGCCAAGACAAAGTGGGTGCTCATTCGGGGCAATCGATATCCCGTACTTGAAGAGGAGTTCTTCCGCTTCATTCTTGAACCCCATGACGGCGCGCTACGTCGCGCCTACGGAATCGGGGCGCATGAAGTAGCTACGGGCATACAGGCGATTGCCGACGCCACGCGCAAGGGCTTTGCGCGCGCCAAAGAAGAACTCCACCAGCGGACGGAGGCCATGTGCCGCCTCGCGGACGAGCACAGGATATCCCTCGAGAAGGCGATGGAGAAGGCTAAAGCGGAGTCACCTGAGGTCATCTCTGCCATCGAGAGTACGTATAGGGATCTGCTATATGGCGGACTGTGCAACCTGTCGCGCCACACGAAGCTCCCCGCGACATTCCTTGAAGACCTTTCCTTCAGACGAGGCGAGAACACCGAGTTCTTCGCGCCTGGGCCGTTCTGTGGAACTCCACTCCGGACGCTTCCGGCCCGCATCAAGCCGCTAGTTCAACTGGATGATGGCTTCTACGCAACGGATCCTTTTTGGGTTCGTGATGCCGCCTATCGAGCCGTACAGAGAGGCTTGGTGACCCGCTTGCCGGAGTATCGGGAAGAGTGGAACCGCAGGCAGAAGACTCTTACTGAAGATGCATTCCCGCGTATCTTCAAGAACCAGCTTGAGGGAGCCTCTGTCCTTACCGAGGTCTGGTACCGTGACCCAGCCACCGGGCAATGGGCCGAAAACGACACTTTGATTCTGCTCGACGATGTGCTTCTTCAAGTCGAAGCCAAGGCCGGCATCGGCGCGATGCACTCACCGGCGACAAACTTTCAGGACCATGTCCGCGCTATCCAAGGGTTAGTGGTCACGGCTTACATGCAGGCGAAGCGTTTCTTCGACTACCTGGCCTCCGTGCCCGAGGTTGCCTTACATGAGCTCCGGGGTGGCCAGTACATACAAGTACGACGTGTACGCCTTTCCGACTACAGACTGGCAATACCAATCGGGCTGACGGTGGAGTCGTTTTCCCCATTCTCAGCGATGTGCAAGGAGCTTCCGGAGGTTACGCCGCTCCTTGGCAGATACCCCTTCGTGTCGATGTCGATTGACGACCTCTTTGTCCTCAACCGATTCCTGCCAGCCGCAGGGGAGTTGTTTCACTATCTGCAAGTGCGCCAAGAGGTCGCGGGAATCCGAGGGGCGCGCATCTTTGACGAGCTGGAACACCTCGGTGCATACATCAAGAAGAACAGATTTGACATGGCGATACGTGCGCAACTCGCTCAGGGAGCGGACGTGGCCATCTGGGATGGGTTTCAATCTGGAGCCGGGATTGACCAGTACTTCGAGGGGGACCGATGGCTGCGTCAACCGCCGCCCCGCCAATCTTACCCAGACGAACTGGAGCGCCTGCTGAAGGCGCTTACCAAAACGCGCGCTCCTGGGTGGCTCGGAATGGATGCGATGATTCGCGACTTTGGAGATGAGGCGCGATCAAAGCTTGCGGGGTTGCTGAGGAAACTGGTTCCATCGCTGAGAGAATACGACCGTAGATACTTCGTCCTCAATGGCGAGCGGTGCCTACTTGTCTGGCTATGCAAGGCCGAAGCCCGGTCCGAACTGGATGATGTGGTCCGCCAGGCAGAGATCGCCGCCCTCGCCACGAAGTCGAGCGAGATGCAGGTGCTGCGAGTATCAGTGACCGCCGGGGGCGAATTTACCGACGCGCGGGGAGTATCCGTCCAGGCGCCACCTACGACAAGGTCAGATTATGGGGAATTGGCGGGCAAGGCCCAAGCGTTGTGGCAACGAATGAGAAGCGGTAGGTCAGCAGCCACACCTGATGCTCCGACGAAGGCTCGCAAGAAGCCTAGGCCGAATGAGCCCTGCTGGTGCGGGAGTGGGCGAAAGTACAAGAAGTGCCACGGCTCGCGCTAGCCGGAGATGCTCGACGGGAACAGTGACCGCAAGTGGGACGAATCTTCAGGCCGAAAAGCAGCGGAAAAGCGGGCCTGTAATACTGCAACTGTCGGGTGTTGTGCGGAATGGCGACAAGTGGACCAGCAGATTCGCGCCACAAGGGAGCATCGCCGCTATATGTAAGATGTGCCGCGGAGGGGCGGCTGTGTCAGCGGCAGGACAAGAAGAGAAGAGGTAGGAGCGGGCCTGTAAGCCGGATTATGTTTGGGATGCCAACTCCCAGCTATCGCTTGCCGTAGTTGGGGGCGTCCTTGGTGATGATGATGTCGTGGGGGTGGCTTTCCCGCAGGCTGGCGGAGGTGATGCGGATGAAGGTGGCCTTGGCCTTCATCTCGGCAACGTCCTTGGCTCCCACGTAGCCCATGGCCGCCCGCAGGCCGCCCACGAGCTGGTAAACCACGTCGGCCAGGGGGCCCTTGTAGCGGGTGATGCCCTCAATGCCCTCGGGCACCAGCTTGGCGGTCTCGTCCACGCCCTCCTGGAAATAGCGGTCCTTGCTGAAGCCCCGCTCCCGCATGGCGCCCAGCGACCCCATGCCCCGGTATTCCTTGAAGCGCTCGCCGTGGTAGTAGACAATGTCGCCCGGGCTTTCGTCGGTGCCAGCGAAGAGGCTGCCGATCATGGCGCTATCGGCGCCGGCGGCGACAGCCTTGGCCATGTCCCCGGAGTAGGTAATGCCGCCGTCGGCGATGATGGGAGTATCGGTCTTGGCCGCCTCCTCGGCGCAGGAATAGATAGCGGTAAGCTGGGGCACGCCCACCCCAGCCACCACCCGGGTGGTGCAGATGGAGGAGGGGCCGATCCCCACCTTGACCGCATCCGCCCCGGCCGCCACCAGGTCTCGCACTGCCTCGGTGGTGGCGACGTTGCCGGCGATCAGCGGCACGTTCAGGGCTGCCTTGAGCTTGGCCACGGTGGCCACCACGCCGCTGGAGTGACCGTGGGCGGTGTCCACCACCAGCACGTCCGCGCCCGCCTCCACCAGTGCCTGCGCCCGCTGCAGGCTGTCGGCGCCCACCCCCACTGCGGCCCCGGCGCGCAGCCGCCCTTGCTCATCCTTGGTGGCCAGGGGGTACTGGATGCGCTTGCGGATGTCCTTGACCGTGATCAGGCCGCAAAGCTTGCCCGCCCCGTCCACCACCGGCAGCTTTTCCACCTTGTGACGGCGCAGGATCTCAGCCGCCTGGTCGAGGGTGGTGCCCACGGGGGCGGTGACCAGGTGGTCCTTGGTCATCAGGTCTCCCACCCGCTGCGAGAAGTCGGTCTCAAAGCAGACGTCGCGGTTGGTGATGATCCCCACCAGGATGCCGTCCTGGTTGGTGACCGGCAGGCCGGAGATGTGATACTCGCTCATCAGCTCCAGGGCCTGGCCGATGGGGGCGCTGGGGGGCAGGGTGATGGGGTCGGTGATCATGCCGGATTCCGACCGCTTGACCTTGTCCACCTCAGTCACCTGATCCTGGATAGAGAGATTGCGGTGGATGACGCCCAGGCCGCCCTCCCGGGCCAGGGCGATGGCCAGGCGCGCTTCGGTCACGGTGTCCATGGCGGCGCTGATCAGGGGCAGGTTAAGGTGCAGGGTTCTGGTCAGGCGCGTGGCTACCGAGACGTCCGCGGGCAGGACTTCGGACTTGCCGGGCACCAGCAGCACGTCGTCAAAGGTGAACCCGGCCCGGGAGAACTTGTCGCTGGCCATGTATGGTAATCCCCTATTATGGATTCGCGCCAGGTGGAATGGTGTCTGTTACAGGTTACCGGCATCGGGCTGCCGCTGCAAGCGGCGATTTTTCCCGGCCAGGTAATTTTCCAGAGTTACCAGGCCACCAGCGCTTTCTCCTGCCGGCCGCGAGGATATTTTCTGCGGCTGCCAGCAGGAAGAGGGGGCGGCCTGGGCCCAGGCCGCCCCCTGGGGTGGGGGGGATTGCTCAGCGCGTGACCATGACGGGGCTGGCTGCCCGCATCAGGGCCGAGAAGTGGCTTTCCAGGTTGCCGCACATGCTCTGCTCGTCCCGCAGGTTATCCTGCAGCATGTTGGCGATGTCGTTCTCGCCGAGCTGCTTGGCCACCTGCATCATGCCGTTGTAACTGGACATCTCCATGTGTTCGACCTCGTCTGCTTCCAGGGCATGGTGCAGGTCAACGATCTCCTGGGGCGGGTGCATGTCCATAAAGGTGCGGTGGGCCTGCATCAGGGCCTGGCTGACCGCGTTCTGCGAGGGCCCCAGGTGACCGCCCAGCCGCTCCATCACCCGCTCCAGGTTACTGATCTGGCGTTCGGTGGGGTCGCCGTGGCGCTGCAGCATCTGCTTCAGCTCCGGGTGCTGCGTCTGGCTCGCCATTTCGCTGTTCATCTGCCGGATGTCCCTCTCCATGAGCAGCATCTGGGAGGCGCGCAGGCGCAGGTAGTCCCTCATGCTCATCTCCATTCGTGCATCCCTCCTTTTGGCTGTAGTCGCGGCCAGTATGCGCCCTGGGCGGGCGGCAGTGTGCCCGAAGGGCGCACACGCGCCGGGCGGTGGGCGAGGACCGAACACGAGGAGGCGAGCCAGGGAACTGACCCCCGGCTTGCCCGGCGCATGGTATGATTGGCCCAGCACTTGCAGAGGGAGCAGTATGTCCAGCATTGGTGTTGAGGTGTTGCTGATTGTGGCTCTGGTGCTTGCCAACGGCCTGTTCGCCATGTCGGAGATGGCGCTGGTGGCGGCCCGCAAGTCGCGGCTGCAGCAGCTGGCCAACGAGGGCAGGGCCGGGGCCCAGGTGGCCCTGGAGCTGGTCAAGGCGCCAGACCATTTCCTCTCGACCGTGCAGATGGGGGTGACGGTGGGGGGGGTGCTGGCGGGGGCCTATGGCGGCGCCACCATTGCCGAGAAGCTCACCGCCTATCTGGCGGGCTATCCCGCCCTGGCCCACTACGGCCAGGCGATCAGCCTGGGGATCGTGGTGGTGGGGATCACCTACCTATCGCTGGTGGTGGGTGAGCTGGCGCCCAAGCGGCTGGCTCTGGCGAACCCGGAACGCATTGCGGCGGTGGTGGCCCGGCCCATGCGGCTGCTGTCGGTGCTGGCCTACCCGGCGGTGCGGGTGCTCTCGCTGTCCGCGCAGGTGGTGCTGCGGATGCTGGGAGTGCGCCCGTCAGGCGAGCCCCCGATCACCGAGGAGGAGATCAAGATTCTGCTGGAGCAGGGCACCCAGGCGGGAGTCTTTGCCGCCGCCGAGCAGGACATGGTGGAGCGGGTGTTTCGCCTCAGTGACCGCCGGGTGAGCTCCCTGCTTACCCCGCGCACGGAGATCGTCTGGCTCAACCTGGAGGACCCGCCGCAGCAGCACCGGCGCCAGATCATCGAGAGCCGCTACCGGGGCTTCCCGGTGGCGCAGGGCAGCCTGGACAACGTGTTGGGGATGGTGGAGGGGCGGGATTTGCTGGCCCGCGCCCTGGCCGGGGAGCCCCTGGACCTGCGCGCCAGCCTGCGGGAGCCGCTCTTTGTGCCGGAGAGCAAGCCGGCCATGCAGCTGCTCCGCCAGATGCGCGCGGCGCAGGCGCACTGCGCCCTGGTGATAGACGAGTATGGCGGGCTGGAGGGGCTGGTGACCGTTGACGACCTGGTTTCCGCCATCATTGATGACGTGCCCCTGGTGGGCGACAGCTCGGAGCCCCAGGCAGTGCAGCGGGAAGACGGCTCCTGGCTGCTGGACGGTCTGCTCTCCCTGGAGGAGCTGCGGCAGCTCTTTGACCTGGAGCAGCTCCCGGACGAGGGCCAGGGGTGCCAGACCCTGGGGGGGCTGGCGATGGCCACCATCGGGCACATTCCCCAGGCAGCCGATACCTTTGAGTTGGCGGGCCTGCGCTTTGAGGTGGTGGACATGGACGGGCACCGGGTGGACAAGGTGTTGGTGAAGCCCCTGCCGCCCGCCCAGCAGGCGCCCGGCCACGAATGAAAAGGAGCCAAGATGCCAAGCGAGGACGACGGCGCCGGCCGGGCGCGCCTGGTGGTGACGCCGGCCTTGGCCAATGCCCTGGGCTGGGGGCTGCGGGGGCAGTTTGGCGGGGAGCTGGGGGCCACCGTGCCCGGGGCGCTTACCGGCCTGGCCCTGGCCAGCGCCAGCGGCGACCCGGCGGTGGCGGCGCGGGCAGGGAGGCTGGGGGCGCTGGGGGCCTTCGGCTTTTCCTTCGGCGGCACGGAGACCTACGGCCAAACCCTGGCGCTGAGTCACGATTCCCGGCTGCGGGAGCGCTGGTACTGGTGGGGGCTGCTGGGCTGTGCCATCAAGGGCGGCGTCTGGCTGGGGCTGGGAGGCGGCTTCCTGGGGATAGCCCTGGGCAACCGGCGCCATACTCCCCTGCACATGCTGGCCCTGGGGGCGGTGCTGAGCCCGCTCTTTGAGCTGGGAGTGCAGCTCTGCAATCGGCCCATGGAGCCGCCGCACCGCCTGCCTGCCATCTACTTCTCCAATTTCCACCATCCCCAAGACCCGCAGGACCCGCCCCGCTCAGAGGCGTGGGGTGGGCTGGGGCTGGGACTGCTGGGGGTGATGGGTTACCTGGCGCTGCGCAGAGATTGGCCGGCCCTGCGCCTGGCGGCAGGCGGCATGCTGGGGGGCGCCTGCGGATTTGCCGGCGGCCAGGCAGTGCAGGCGGCCGGCAACCAGCCGGGCCGCTTTCCCGAGCGGGTCAACCGGGTGGCCGACTGGTGGAAGGCGATGGAGATGACCTTTGGCCTGGTGGGCGGGGCAGGCCTGGGCGCCAGCTGTCCCGACCAGGCGGGCGAGGGGGACCCGCCGCTGGGCGCCGCCAACCGGGCGGCGGCCCGCCTCTCGGGGCTGGCAGCGGCCCTGATCCTGGCGGGGGCCTTGCGGGAGCGCAAGTGGGCCTGGAGCCTGATCGAGCATCCCTTCAGTTGGGGCTGCCTGGGCATGGCTGCCGCCCTGGGGGACGATGAGCTGGCCTGGCAGTGGGTGCTCTCCGGGGTGCTGCTCACTACTACTGCCAATGTCTCCCGCCACTGGGCCCAGTCCGGCATGGAGCAGTACCTGCGGCCCCTGTGGGCGGCTGCCCTGGCCCTGGCCGGCCTGGGGGCCTGGTGGGCGCACCTGCTGGCCGACCGGGACCGGGCCCGAAGGCAGGCAGCAACGGCCCTGGGGGCGGTGGCCTGGAGCCAGATTGCGCTGAGCCAGGCCAAGAGCCTGCTGAACCGGGACAGCCTGGCCCTGGACCGGCCGGAGCAGGCCCAGTTGCCCCTGGCGCGGCGGGTGTGGCAGCGCCACCCGGGGGCGGTGGTGACCGAGGGCATCTTCACCGTGCTGGGATTTGCCCTGGGCGCGCTCACCGCGGGGCGCGCTGACCAGTAGGTCGCTGGCCGTTACCTCTGCAGGTCCTGCCACAGGGCCTGGCAGTACTTCATGACCCCGATGGGGTCGGCGCTCTCCCGGCCCGATTCCAGCAGGGTGTAGCCCTGGTAGCCGGCACCCCGCAGCAGGCCCAGCAGCTCCCGCCAGGGGTAGTCGGGCTCGTAGAGGTCCCGGATGTGCACCAGGCGGATGCGGTCTCGCAGCAGGTCAAAGTGGGGCTTGATGGTGCCCCCCTCCACCTCCCGGGCGTTGGAGTTCCAGCAGGCGTAGGCGTGCTCACCGGCGATATCCAGGATGGTGCGGATGTGGGGCGGGTGACTGGTGCCGCCGCCGTGCACCTCCAGGCGGATCTCCACGCCGTGGTCGGCGGCGAACTGGCCGCATTCCCGCAGGGCCAGGCCGATCTGCTCCAGGGTTTTCTCCTTGGGGATGCCCTGGTCTTCCTGGAAGCCGTTGGGGCGCACCTTCACCCCCGGGCAGCCCAGGTCGGCGGCCAGCAGCACCCAGGCCTTGGTGGCCTCGATGTTCTCACGCACCACGGCCGGATCGGCCCGGTGATATTCGCATACGGTGCCCAGGCCGGCCAGCTCCACTCCGCTGTCCGCGAAAAGCGCCCGCACCGCCTGCCGCTCCCGCCTGGTAAGCGTAGGCTCCACGCCGTGGGCGTGCGTGGTGCGCAGCTCCACCCCCGCAAAGCCCGTCTCCTGGCAGCGCTGGATGATGGTGGGCAGGTCCCAGCTGCGGGCGATATTGTAGGTGACCAGGCCAAGTTTCAACTGGCGAAACCTCCCTTGGCAGTTGGCTTCCCCTTCGCTCGCCACACCCCCCGGACCTGCCGCCGGCTATCCTTGCGGCAGCGATCCCAGGAACCTGCGCTCCTCGGCGTCGAGCTGGTCCAGCAGCCGCTGCCGGCGCAGGTCAAAGCAGCGGCGGGGGCGCTGGTCGGGGCCGTCGGCCTGCTGGCCGTTGTGCAAGCACCAGCCGGCGGCGCCGCCGGCCCGGGCCTGCGCCAGGTCGGCCTGGAAGTCGGCGGCCGCGGGCTCCCAGTGGCGGGGCTGGTAGCCCCGGCGGAAAGGCTCCTGGTAGTGCACGGGCACGGTGCGATCCAGCGCCTCCAGGGCGGCCAGGTAGTCGCGGGTGGTCGCCGCGGTCTGGGCTGGGGAATCCGCACCGCGGGGCCGGTGGGGGGCCAAGAAGTCCAATCCCGCCTGCACCAGGTAGCTTGCCAGCTGCTCCCGGCCGATGTCGCCCCCGGCAGAGGCAGTCACCAGCCGGCGCCCATCCAGCCGCTTGGCCTCGTCGCGCAGCAGGCGCAGCTCCGGGAAGCTGACATAGCGGGCGTCCCGCACATTGCGTTCATTGGCCAGGTCGAGGTACCAGTTGCGATAGGGCTGCAGCGCCCGCACCAGGGTGACCACCGCCCGCCGGTGGGCGGCCAGGTCGGGCAGCAGCTCCCCGCGGGAAAGGGTGACGTCCACCACCATCCCCCGCCGGTCGCACTCCGTCACCAGCCGCCGCAGCCTGCCCAGGAAGGGCTCGCGGGGGGCGCCGTCCCGGCCTACCGCGGATACGTCGTCGCCGAAGGCCTGCCAGGTGGCCCATACGCGCACCCAGCGAAACCCCAGGCGGCGCAGGTCATCCAGATCCTGGCGGACGAAGCGCGGAGGCGCCCCCAGGCCGCCGTAGTAGCTGCAGCCCAGCAGGAAGGCGGGCTTGCCGTCCAGGGTGAACCGGCTGCCCTCGATGCCCAGCTCCGTGCCCCGGCCTGGGCCCGGCCAGGCCAGCACTGCCAACACCAGCATCATCATCACCGCTCGCATCACCCTTCAGTATGCATCCAGGCGCCGCACTTGCCAAGAGGTTGCCAGCGCCGCAGGAACCGGCGGCAGGGCTGTCGTAAACCACCACCCTGTGCCCCTGGGGCCAGTACACCATAGGAGAAGAGGATGCCAACCACCCTCCAGCACCAACAGGAAGACAAAATCGAGCGAGCTTGCCGCCAGATGGCACCCATCGTGTATCCCGAGCGCCTGCCCAGCGCGGGCTGGCAGATGCGGCTGGGCGGGAGCAGCCTGCAGGGCCTGCCCCCGCAGAGCGGCCGCTGGCGGTCGGTAAGGCTGGGCGACCGCTGGGGCGAGCGGGACCAGACCGCCTGGTTCCGCGCCAGCCTGCAGATACCCGCGGCCTGGCAGGGCAAGCAGGTGGTGGCCCTGATCAACGTGGGGGGAGAATGCCTGGCCTTCCTGGACGGCCAGCCGGTGCAGGGGTTGGACGGCAACCGCCCGGAAATCCTGCTCACCCCCAAGGCGGAGGGCGGCGAGCGCTTTGACCTACTGGTGGAGGCGTGGGCCACCCTGAGCGGCCAGCAGCAGCAGTTCACCCAGGCGGAGCTGGCGGTGGTGGACCCGCTGGTGCGCGATTTCCTCTATGACGTGCGCACCGCCCTGGAGGCCCTGCGCTGCCTGCCCGAGGATTCGGCCATTCGCCTGCGCATGGCCAACCTGCTTAACGATATCGTGCTCCTGGTGGACCTGCAGCACCTGGGAGAACCTGCCTGCCGGGAGAGCATCGAGCAGGCCCACCGGCGCCTGCAGCGGGCGCTGCCTGCCTGCGGCGGCAGCCATGGCTACGGCCGCATGGTGCTGGCCGGCCATTCGCATATTGACACCGCCTGGCTGTGGACCCTGGAGGAAACCAGGCGCAAGTGCGGCCGCACCTTTGCCAGCGTGCTCAAGTACATGGAGGAGTTCCCGGAGTACCACTTCAGCCAGTCGCAGCCGCAACTGTACAAGTACGCCAAGCAGCACTACCCGCAGGTATATGAGGGGATCAAGCGACGGGTGGCAGAGGGGCGCTGGGAGACTCTGGGCGCCGCCTGGGTGGAGTGCGACTGCAACGTGCCCTCCGGAGAGGCCCTGGTGCGCCAGTTCCTTTACGGCAAGCAGTTCTTCCGCCGGGAATTTGGGCAGGATTCCACCGTGGGCTGGTGGCCGGATGCCTTCGGCTACTCCTGGGCCCTGCCCCAGATTCTGAAAAAGTGCGGCATGGAGTACTTCGTCTCCACCAAGATCGGCTGGAACCAGTACAACCGGTTCCCCTACGACCTCTTCTGGTGGACGGGGGTGGACGGCAGCCGGGTGCTGGCCTGCTTCCCTTACGTGAACTACAACGGCAATCCCATCCCCCGCGACCTGCGGCAGCAGTGGGACAACTTTCTGCAAAAGGACCGGTGCGACCAGATGATCTTCTCCTTCGGCCACGGCGACGGCGGGGGCGGCCCCACCAAGGAAATGATCGAGTACGGCAAGCGCCTGGGCAACATGCCGGGGGTGCCCCGCTGCAGCTTTGGCACGGTGGAGCAGTGCTTCGAGCAGGTGAGCCAGGAGGTGGATGGGGAGCGGCTGCCCGTGTGGAATGACGAGCTCTACCTGGAGCTGCACCGGGGCTGCCAGACCACCCAGGCCCGCACCAAGCGCAATAACCGCAAGTCCGAGCTGCTCTACCGCGACGCGGAGATGCTCTCTGCCGCCGCCTTGCTGGTGGGCGGCCGTTACCCGCAGGCCGAGCTGCAGGAGGGCTGGGAGCAGCTCCTGTGCAACCAGTTCCACGACATCCTGCCTGGCTCGTCCATCAACGAGGTGTACCGGGACGCCGACCGGGACTACGCCTGGATCCTGGAGCGAGGCAAGCAGGCCCGGCAGGCGGCCCTGGCCACCCTGGTGGGCGAGATTGACACCAGCGGGCCGGGAGTGCCGGTCCTGGTGTGTAACACCCTTTCTTGGGACCGCACGGACGTGGCCAGCGTGCGCCTGAGGTCCCGCGCCGCCCGGTTTGCGGTGGTGAACGCGGCCGGCCAGCAGGTGCCTTGCCAGGTGACCGCCCGGGCCAAGGGGGAGGTGGAGATCATCTTCCTGGCGCAGGAGGTGCCCCCGCTCGGCTACGAGGTGTACCGGGTGCTGCCTGGCGTGGCGCCCCGGCGCTTCCCCGGCCTGCGCGCCTCCAGGACCACCCTGGAGAACGCCCTGGTGCGGGTGAAGCTGGACCGGGTGGGGCGGGTGCGCAGCCTATATGACAAGCGCGCGGACCGGGAGGTGCTGGCCCCCGGGGAGCTGGGCAACCGCCTGCAGTGCTTTGATGACCGGCCCCTGGGCAGTGACGCCTGGGACGTGGAGGCCTGGTTCGAGGAGAAGGGATGGGAGATCACCAAGGTGATGCGGGCGGAGCTGGTGGAGGCGGGCCCGGTGCGGGCGGTGGTGCGCTTTACCAAGCGCACGGAGAAGTCGGAGCTGATCCAGGACGTGATGCTCTACCGCCACAGCCCCCGCCTGGACTTTTGCACCGGCGTGGAGTGGCACGAGAAGCGGGTGCTGCTCAAGGTGGCCTTCCCGGTGGACATCCTTTCCTCCCACGCCACCTACGAGATCCAGTATGGGGCCATCGAGCGGCCTACCCACCGCAACACGAGCTGGGATGTCGGCCGCTTCGAGGTTACCGGCCACAAGTGGGCCGACCTGTCGGAGGGCGGCTATGGGGTGAGCCTGCTCAATGACTGCAAGTACGGCCACGACATTAAGGGCAACGTGCTGCGGTTGTCGCTGTTGCGCTCGCCCGTCTCCCCCGACCCCCATGCCGATGAGGGCCGCCACCTGTTTGCCTACGCCCTCTACCCCCACCCGGGCTGCTGGCGGCAGGCGGGGACGGTGCGCCAGGGCTACCAGTTCAACGTGCCCCTGGTGGTGAGCGCGGCGGCAGCGCACGGCGGCTGCCTGCCTGCCCGCGCCAGCCTGGCCAGCGTCAACCAGGCCAACGTGGTGATTGACTGCCTCAAGAAGGCGGAGGACTCGGACGACCTGGTGCTGCGGCTGTACGAGTGCTGCGGGCGACGGGGGAAGGTGCAGGTGAAGCTGGGCATAGATCTGGCGGGCGTGGTGGAGACCAACGCCATCGAGGAGGGCGCCGACCCGGTGGCCTTTGCGGAGGGCACCCTGCACCTGTACCTGAAGCCCTGGGAGCTGCGCACCTTCCGCCTGAAGCGGGCCTGAGCCGGTTGCCTCACCGGCAGGCCGGTGCTATACTACATGTGGTAAGCCGAGGCCGCGCACCAGGGCGGCCTTGCCTTTTGCTGGAGGGTCCGGTATGCCGATCTACGAGTACGAATGTACCCTCTGCCGCCAGCGCGTGGAACTGATGCAGCGCTTTTCCGACCCGCCGCCGGGCAAGTGCGAGTGCGGGGGAGCCATGCGCAAGCTTTTGTCGCCTCCCGGCATCATTTTCAAGGGCTCGGGCTTCTACACCACGGATTACGCCCGCCAGGGGCAGCCCAAGGAGGCGGAGAGCGGCGGCAACGGGGCCAAGCCGTCGCCCACCCAGACCGAGGAGGCGAAGAAGGATTAGCCCCGGGCCAGCCAGAGCTGGTAGCGCCCAAATTGACCGGCAGGGGCCAGACGCCCGGTGAGCGCTGGCAAGGGCTCCAGGGCTTGCAGGCTGTCGCCGGGGCCCTGGGTGTCAATCACCAGGGCCTTGGCGCTGCCGCTGGCCACCGCCCGGCGCAGGCTGGCCACCGCCGCCTGGTCTAGGTCCCAGGGGGCCGGCGCCGCCAGCCGGGTGGCGGCGGTGCGGTGGATCACGAAGTAGAGCGCGGGGGCGCAGGGCAGCACCAGGATGCGGTCCCGGTAGTGGGTTTCCTGCTGCACCCGGTGCGCCAGGGCCCGCACCGCATCTGCTTCCGCCGCGGGGGCCTGCAGACCCCCGGTGAGGCTGCCCAGGTGCAGTGGACGCAGCTCCTGGGGGGCAGGGCGGCTCCAGGCCGTCTGGCCGCCGCAGCAGCGGTATAGGAGCGGCCAGGTTGCCACCACCAGCACCAGGGCGGCCACCTGCGCTCGCAGCAGCGCCCGCACCCGTCCTCCTTGCAGCAGCGCCTGCCATAAGTTGCCCGCCGCCCAGCCCACCAGGTACCCGCCCAGCAGGTAAATGGGGGCCAGAAACCCCGCCCCCGGCACGGGCCGCAGGGTGAGCACCCCGGCGGCGATGAGCAGGGTGAGGGTGAGGAAATCCTGCTCCCGCCACTGGCGGGCAGACAGCCGCACCAGCAAGATGGCGGTGGTGACCAGGCCAAAGAGCATGGCACTGATGGTGTCCAGCCGGGCGGAGGCGGCCAGCACCCCGGCCCAGCTCGCCGGCTGGCCGAGCAAGGGGAGCACGGCGACGGTGGAGATGGTGGCCGGCTCCAGCGTGCCCCAGGGATGGGCCCGCCAGTCGGCAAGCATGAAGCCCCAGGCGCCGCTCGTGCGCAGGGCGGTGGCGGCAGAGAGCAGCACCACCAGCAGCAGCCCCACATACCAGCGCAGGGTGGGCCAGTCCAGCCCCAGATCTACGCCTGGCCCGCCCAGGCGGCGGCGCACGGCCCCCAATTGCCGCACCCCCACCATCAGCACCAGGGCATAGACCGCAGCCAGTCCCAGGGCAGGGTCACAAAGCAGGGCCAGGCCGTTGAGCAGCCCGGCCAGCCCCCAGGCTGCCTCCCGCCGCCAGCCCCGGGCAAAGGCGGAGGCGATGGCCAGCATGGCCAGGGTGAGGCCCAGGGGCATGGGCAGCACCAGCACCAGCAGGGCCACCAGAAAGGCCACCGGGGTTGAGGTCACCATCTGCCCCAGGCCGTAGGCAGCCCACACCCCGGCCACCTGGCAGAGGGCAAGCAGCCACTTGCCCAGGGGCAGGGAGGGGCCGGCCAAGCGGTAGAGCAGGGCGAGCAGGTAGGGTAGACCCGGACCGCTGGGATAGTGCACGTCCCGGTAGAGCACGCCCCCTTCGCTCAGGCGCTTGGCGGCGTAGAAGAGCAAGCTGTCATCAGGAGTGCCCAGGCCGGGATAGCGGAACAGCAGATAATGGCGCACGCTGAGCATGCCCAGCACCAGCGGGGCGGCCACGGCACCCAGCAGCCAGCGGATGGTATCCAGGCGGGTGATCTGCCCGGGCGGCGCCGCCTTGCCCCCCGGGGAGAGCATGGCCGCCTGGCACCAGAGGATGACGCCCAGGGCCAGCAGCCGGTAGAGATCCACCATGCCCTGCCCCAGGGCGGCGAGCAGGCCGGGAACCGCCAGGGGCGCTGCCGGCAGCCAAGCCGCCGCCTGCCTCACCAGGGCGAGCTTCCACCCCCGGCGGCGGGCGACCACCAGCGTGGTCACTGCCGATACTGCCAACACCCAGATCAAGGTACCCTCGCGGCCGGGCAGGCTGGGGCAATTATACCACGACAGCCTTTCCTGCCAACGAGAGCGGCGGGGCCAGCACCTGCCTGGTTAGCCGCGTTCGGGCCGCAGCACGCTCCATATCAGGCTGGCCAGCGCGGCCCGGTTGATCTCCGCATGCACGGTGGCCTCAAACCCGCCCTGGCCCTCTTCGTCCACCACGTAGCACAGGTTGCTGCGGGGTATGAGGGCGTTTACGGTCTCCAGCACCCGCTGGCGCTCGCTCTCCGTGGCATTGATGCTGCAGATCCTGGCACGCACGGCGTCTCCCCCTGTGGCGCAGGCATGCCCTATTCTGCGGCCGCCGCCGGGGGTCGGAAGTCTTTCCGGAGGCAAATGTCGAAGTAATCGGCCCAGTCACCGCCGAAGGAGCTACTGGCATGCTCAAAGCAGGCTTCTCCCGCCTGGAGATCACCCCCCCGCCAGGCACCTGCCTGGCCGGGTACTTTGGCCCTCGCTATGCGGCCGGGGCAGCGGACCCGCTCTGGGTGCGTGCCCTGGCCCTGGATGATGGCGAGCGCCGGGGGCTGCTGCTCACCTTCGACCTGATCTGCCTCTCCGGCCCCCAGGCCCGGGCCATCCGGGCCGGGGTGCGCCGCCAGGGCTTGCCGGATGCCGCCGTGCACCTGTGCGCCAGCCACACCCACACCGGGCCGGCCACGGTGGCCCTGCTGGGCTGCACCGAGGAGCAGGCCTACCGGGACTTTCTGATCAAGCAGACCCTGGCGGCGGCGGCGCAGGCGCTGGCGGCCCTGGGGCCGTGCCGGCTATCGGTGGGGACAGGGCGCGGCACGGGGATCGCCTTCAACCGCCGGTTCTGGATGCAGGACGGCCGGGTGCACACCAATCCCGGCCTGCGCAACCCGGCCATCGTGCGCCCGGCCGGTCCCGTGGACGAGCAGGTGATTGTGCTGCTGGTAGAGGGGAAGCAGGGCGACGTGGTGGTAGGCAACTTTGCCCTGCATCTGGACACCGTGGGCGGCAGCAAGGTGAGCGCCGATTACCCCTACTGGACCGGCCGTACCCTGGCTGCAGCCTGGCCCCGGCCGTTGGAGTTCATCTTTGCCAACGGCGCCTTTGGCGATATCAACCACCTGGATGTTACCGCGGAGCAGCGGGCGCCCACCCGGTCCATCGGGGAAAAGCTGGGGGAGGCCATGCTGGCCGCCTTGGCGCGGCGCCGGGCCGTGCGGCCCCGCCTCGCCTTTGCCGCCGGCGGGGTGGTGCTGCGGCGGCGCCAATTGCTGCCTGCCGAGCTGCGGGAGGCAGCGCGGGTGGCAGCGGCCGCCCCGACTGATTCCTACCAGGTGGAGCATGTTTATGCCCGGGAGCGGCTGGCCCTGGCCGCCCTCCCCCGCACCCTGCGGGCGCGGGTGGGGGCAGTGGCGCTGGGCACCAGGCTGCGCCTGGTGTTCCTGCCGGGCGAGTGCTTCGTGGAGCACGGGCTGACCATCAAGGCGGCGCTGGGTGGGATCACGGCAGTGGTGGGAAACGCCGACGGCAGCGTGGGGTACGTGCCCACCGCCCGCGCCTACCAGGAGGGCGGCTACGAGGTGCAGGCCGCCCGCTCCAGCCAGTTGGCACCTGGCTCGGGCGAGCGGCTGGTGGCGGCGGCCCTGGCGCTGGCCCGCGGCCTTTAGCCGGCGGGGATGCTGGACTCGCGCAGGGCGCGGGCGGCGTCCTCGGGTGTGGTAGTGTTGATGTAGAGGTCGGAGCCCAGCTCGAACCCGCCCGGGGTGGTGACCCGGGGGAAGATTTCCAGGTGCCAGTGGAAGGTGCTGTCTACCCCCGCCCCGGCCGGCCCGGTGTGCAACGCGTAATTGTAGGAGGGGAAGTTGAGGGCCCCGGCGATCCGCCCCAGGGTGTCCCGCAGGATGGCAGCCAGGCTGGCGCGCTCGGCATCGGTGGTGTCCCGGAAGTGGGGCTGGTGGCGCCGGGGGATGATCCAGCTTTCATAAGGGAAGCGGCCGGCAAAGGCGGTGACCGCTACGTAGCCCTCGTTTTGGGAGATCAGCCGCTCCTCGGTGGCCAGCTCCTGGGTGATAATGGCGCAAAAGGGACAGCGCTCGATGTATTCCCAGTAGCGCTTGATGCCATCCACCTCCGCCTCGATGTAGTGGGGCACCACGGGGGTGGCGATGATCTGGCTGTGCGGGTGGGCGAGCGAGGTGCCTGCCCCCAGGCCGTGATTACGAAAGATCAGCACATAGCGCACCAGCGGGTCCTGCTCCAGTATGATGAAGCGCTGCCGGTAGGCATCCAGCACCGCCTCCACCTGCCCCTGGGACATCTGCCAGATGTCGAGGTTGTGGTCCGGCGATTCGATCACCACCTCGTGGGAGCCGTTGCCGGAGACGCTGTCATAGATGCCGCTTTCCTTGCGGGTGACCTCGGCCTTCCAGATCAGGGCAGGGAACTTGTTGCGCACCACCCGCACCTGCCAGCCGGTGGGGCCGTCGGGGAGGGTGAGCAGGGTTTCCGAGGCTCCCTCGTTGCCGGGGCAGAAGGGGCAGGTTTCGGTGGTGGGCGCGCCCTCCGGCACGCCCACCGGCAGGTCGGTGGGGCGGCGTCCCCGGCCCCGGGAGATGATCACCCATTCCCGGGTGATGATGTCCTTGCGCAGCTCGGGGATGAAGGGCTGCATTGAAGGCGCTTCCGACATAGACGTTCCTCCCGCGGTCGCCAGGGCGCATAAACTGTGCAGGCGCAACCCGCCCGGTGGTGCAATTATTAGCGCATGGCCTGCGGGCGGCCAGCTCGCCCATATTGCAGCATACGCCACGGCCGCGGTCAAGCGGCAAGGCACAACAGAGGCGGGCCCGTGTCGGGCTTGCCCACCAAAGGCGTTTCCCTGCCCCTGGCCCGGCCCAGGGGTAGGCGGGTAGAAGCCGAGATGCCATCCGAGCACTACTACACGCCTCGTCCCAGCGCCCGCTCCCGGCCGGGCCAGATCTTGGTGCCGGCGGGTGGGCGCACCCTGGTGTTGGCTACGGAGGCCGGGGTGTTCTCCCGCAGCCGGCTGGACGCGGGCGGCCAGCTGCTGATGAAGGCGCTGGCGCCGCTGCTGCCGGCCAGCCGGCGCCTGATGGACCTGGGCTGCGGCTACGGGCCGGTGGGCCTGTGGGCCGCAGCCAGCTTCCCCCACCTGGAGGTGGTGCTTACCGATATTAACGAGCGGGCGGTTGGCCTTTGTCGCAGGAATATCGTCGCCAATGGCATAAACAATGCCACAGTGCGCCTGGGGGACGGCTACCAGCCGGTGGCGGGGGAGGCATTTGACCTGGTGGCGACCAACCCCCCCATTCGCGCCGGGATGGCCGTAGTGACTGCCTTCATTGCCGATGCGCCTGCTCACCTGCGGCCGGGGGGGAGCCTGCTCCTGGTGGCACGCACCCGGCAGGGGGCCCGCACCTTTGCCCGGATCATGGGCCAGTACTTCCCGGTGGTCGGCGAGGTGGAGAAGGGCGGCGGCTACCGCGTTTACCGTGCCGATAACCCCCAACAGGGAGGATGACCGTGGAGGATCTGGCAAGCTTCATCCTGGACCGGGCGCTGCGAGCGGGAGCCTCCTATGCTGACGTGCGCATACTGGACCGGCGCCAGGAGTCGGTGAACGTGCGCTGCGGGCGGGTGGAGGCCCTGCAGAGCACCACCGAGGCAGGGGTAGGGGTGCGGGTGATCGCCGACGGCGCCTGGGGATTTGCCGCCAGTGCCGATCTCTCTCGCCAGGCGCTCACGCAGACCGCCGAGCTGGCGGTGCGCATCGCCAAGGCCAGCGCACAGGTGAACCCCCAGCCGGTGGTACTGGAGCCGGCGCCGCCGGTGCGGGACCAGTGGCAGTCCCAGTTTCGCACCAACCCCTTTGACGTGCCGGTGGAGGACAAGATTGACCTGCTGCTGGACGCCGACCGGGTGCTGCGGGAGCGGGAGAAGATCACCGTGTCCGGAGGCTCTGTCTCCTGCCGGGAGGAGCAGAAGGTGTTTGCCTCCACCGAGGGCAGCTTGCTGCAGCAGCACAAACTGGAGACGGGGGGGCAGGTATTCGCCACCGCGGTGGAGGGCCCCGAGGCCCAGGAGCGCTCCTACCCCTCCTCCATGGAGGGGCTGCACGCCGCCGCCGGGTACGAGCTGATCGAGGAGATGGACCTGATGGGGGGCGCGCAGACCATCGGCCGGGAGGCGGTAGAGCTGCTGTCGGCGCCCCGCTGCCCGCAAGGGGAGATGCCGGTGATCATTGACGCCAGCCACATGGCCCTGCAGATCCACGAGTCCTGCGGGCACCCTATCGAGCTGGACCGGGTGTTTGGCAGCGAGGCCTCCTATGCCGGCACCAGCTTCCTCACTCCCGACAAGCTGGGCAGCTACCGCTATGGTTCCGACCTGGTGAGCATCTACGCCGATGCCACCGTCCCCGGCGCTCTAGGCACCTTTGGCTATGATGACGAGGGCACTCCCGCCCAGCGCTCGCCCATCGTGGTGAACGGTGTTTTCCAGGGCTACCTGTCTTCCCGGGAGATGGCGGCTCGCCTGGGACGGCGCAGCAGCGGCGCCATGCGGGCGGAGGGCTGGAACCGCCTGCCCCTGATCCGCATGACCAACATCAACCTGGAGCCGGGCGACTGGAGCCTGGAGGAGATGATCAAGGACACCCGGCACGGGCTCTACCTGCAGACGACGCGCTCCTGGTCCATTGACGACCAACGGCTCAACTTCCAGTTCGGCTGCCAGGTGGGGTGGATGATCGAGAACGGGGCCATCACCCACATGGTGTCCAACGCCAATTACCAGGGCGTGACCCCCCAGTTTTGGGCCACCTGCGACGCCATCGGCCACCGCGACGAGTGGCGGATGTGGGGGGTGGTGAACTGCGCCAAGGGCCAGCCCGTACAGCTCATGCATGTCGGCCATGGGGTCGCCCCCACCCGCTTTTCCCGGGTGCGGGTGGGCATGTAGGAAAGGAACATCCGATGCTCGGCAAGGAGAGCGCGCTGGAGCTGCTGGAGCAGGCGGTCCGCCACTCCAGCGCGGACAGCGTGGAGGTGGTGATCGAGGGGGATGACCGGCAGGTGACGCGCTTTGCCCGCTCCGCCATTGACCAGAACATGGCCGAGTCCAATGTGCGGGTTACGGTGCGGGCAGTGCTGGGGAAGCGCCTGGGCTATGCTTCCACCAACCGGTTGGGAGCCCGGGGAATACTGGACGCGGTGGAGCGGGCAGAGCACCTGGCCTCCCTGCAGGCGGAGGACCCCGCCTTTGTCTCCCTGCCCGGCCCCGCGCCCCTGCCCCAGGTGCGCACTTTCCACCCCGCCACCGCGGCCAGCAGCCCCGAGCAGCGGGCAGAAGCGGTGGCGAGCATAGTACGGGCGCTGGGCTCCCTGGGCTGCGAGGCCAGCGGGTGGCTGTCCGCGGAGTGCTCGGAGCTGGCAGTGGGCAATTCCCTGGGCATCCGCGCCTATGCCCCCCTCACTACCGCCCGCCTGGTGCTGGTGGCCTCCAGCGGCGACGCCTCCGGGTATGCCCAGTGGGAGGGCCGGGACATCTCCGTCCTCGACCCCTCGCAGGTGGCGGCCCGGGCGGGGCGCAAGTGCACGGACAGCCGTAACCCCATCGGCCTGGGGCCGGGCAGCTACCCGGTGATCCTGGAGCCGGCGGCGGTGGCCGACATGCTGCAAACGCTGGCCTACGTGGGCCTGTCTGCCACCAGCCTGCAGGAGCAGCGCTCGTTTCTCTCCGGCCGCCTGGGCGAGCAGGTAGCCAGCCCCCTGGTGAGCCTCTGGGATGACGGCGAGGACGAGCGCACCCTGGCCATGCCCTTTGATTTCGAGGGGGTGCCCAAGCAGAAGGTGACCTTCATCGAGGCGGGGGTGGCGCGGGGGGTAGTTTATGATTCCTACACCGCGCACAAGGAAGGGCGCAGCTCCACCGGGCACGCCCTGCCCCCGCCCAACGTCTGGGGTCCCTACCCGTTGAACCTGGTGATGGCGGCCGGGGACACCTCCGAGCAGGCCATGATCGAGGGCATGGAGCGCGGCCTGCTGGTGACCAGCTTCCACTACAGCAACGTGCTCCAGCCCAAGGAGACCTCCTGGACCGGGATGACCCGGCACGGCACCTTCCTGATCGAGGGCGGGCGCATCAGCCGACCCATCCGCAACCTGCGCTTTACCGACACCATCCTGGGGGCGCTCAATCGCCTGGAGGCGGTGGGGGACCGGCAGGAGCTGATCGGGGGGATGCTCTGCCCAGCGCTGGCGATCTCCTCCTTCACCTTCACCAGTTGAGGGAGCGAAACGGGAGCGCAGCCCGGCTGAGCCGGGCTGCGCTGCGTATGGAGCATGCTTGACTTGAGAGCGGCCCCGGTCATCGCCGGGGCATCTATGTCAACCGCTTATGCAGCGGGTAGCAGGGACACCGGGAGCTATTTGGCGGCTTTCTTGCCTTCCTCGATCAGCCGCTTTACCTTCTGGCCCCCTTTGTGCCCGATCTCCTCATAGAACGGAGTGCCCCGCTCGGCCTTGACGGTTTCGCCACCTTTCTTGCCGATCTCCTCGTAGAACTCGTGGCCCCGCTGGGCCTTCACGGTTTCTCCGCCCTTCTTGCCGATCTCCTCATAGAACTCGTGGCCATACTCGGCCTTGACGGTCTCGCCACCCTTCTTGCCGATCTCCTCGTAGAACTCCGGCCCGTACTTCTCGCGGGTGGTCTCGCCGCCCTTGCGGCCGGCCTCGGCCACGGTCATTTCGCCTTTCTCATGCTCGGGTTTCCTCATGCTGCTCACCTCCCCTCACGGGGCAGGGAACGGCCCCTACTCGCCGGCGGCTTTCTTGCCTTCCTCGATCAGCCGCTTCACCTTCTGGCCGCCCTTGTGGCCGATTTCCTCGTAGAACTGCGGCCCGTAGCGCTCCTTTACGGTTTCGCCGCCGATCTTGCCGCCCTTCTTGCCGATCTCCTCATAGAACTCGGGGCCGTACTTTTCCCGGACGGCCTCACCGCCTTTCTTGCCGATCTCTTCGTAGAACTCGGGACCGTATTTCTCGCGTACCGTTTCGCCGCCCTTGCGGCCGGCTTCACGCACGGTCATTTCGCCTTTTTCCTTGCGTTCCGCCATGCCAACTCACCTCCTGGCGGCTACTCCGCCTGTCGCTTGCCTTGCTCGATCAGTTGCTTCACCTTCTGACCGCCCTTGTGGCCGATCTCCTCATAGAAGGGAGTGCCGTACTTGCGCTTCACGGTCTCTCCGCCCTTGCGGCCGGCCTCGCTTACGGTCATTTCTCCTTTTTGCCTGCGCTCCATTGCTGTTCACCTCCTCTGATTGCGGACTGCTATCAGGCGCCTGCCGCTCGCTTGCCTTGCTCGATCAGTCGCTTCACTTTCTGGCCACCCTTGTGGCCGATTTCCTCGTAGAACCCCGATCCATACCTGGACTTGGTGGTTTCCCCACCCTTGCGGCCTCCGATCTCGCCACCTTTCTTGCCGATCTCCTCGTAGAAGGGACTGCCGTAACGCTGGCGGGTCGAAAGGCCGCCTTTCCGGCCAGCTTCACTTACGCTCATCGCGCCTTTCTCTGCTTGCCGCACTGCTATCTCCCCTCCTTACCGCCCCGCTATCTCCCCGCTTGCCCTGCCTGCACCCGGCCCAGGGTATAGCGCACGATGTCCTCTGCCATGTCCCGGCCCAGTGCCTGGTAGATGCCCTGCCAGAGGGGGGTGCCATTCACCTCCAGCACCACCGGGCCCTCCGGCCCTTCCAGGATATCCACCCCCGTGTAGTCCAGCCCCACCGCCCTGGCCGCCGCCAGGCTGAGCTTGCGCAGGTCGGCCGAGAGTTGGCAGGGGACCGGGGTGCCCCCCAGGTGGATGTTGGTGCGCCATTCCCCCGGCGGCGCCATGCGGTAGATGGCGGCTGCCACCTCCTCACCCACCACGAAGGCCCGGATATCCCGGCCATCGTTGCGCACGAACTCCTGCAGGTAAAGCGCGCCATGCCGCCCTACCAGCTCCCGCATTCTCCTTTCCCCTGCCGGCGTGGCTGGCAACCGCTCGATTCCCTTTCCCAGGGAGCCAAACAGCGGCTTGCACACCACGTCCCTTAGGTGCAGCAGGGTTTGCACTGCTTCTGCCGGGTTTTGCGTCACCACCGTCTTGGGGGTGGGCAGGCCCGCTCGGCGGAAGGCACAGGTGGCCTGGAACTTGTCCATGGCAGCCATAATGGCCCCGATGTTGTTCACCACCGGCTTGCCCATGCGCTCCAGGAGCCGGTAGGTCTCGATCTGAAAATCGGGATTGCCCTCCTCCCCCAACCCCCGGGCGAGGATGAAGGCGTGGTAGCGGCTGGCATTCTTGCCCTTCACCCGCACCAGGGGACCGGCGGTACCGATCTCCACCGAGAAGTCCACCGGGTTCAGCACCATGACCCGCCCCACCCGCTCGCCCGCCTCGATCAGGCGTTGGCTGTGCCAGTCCTGCGTCGGAAACGCAGTCACGATGCCCAACCGCACCATCTTGCTCCACTCCGCATACCACTGCCATGATCAAACCCCCGCTGCCGCGGGCCCAGGGTAACCCCGCCCCACTCCCGGGTGGCTGCTATCCCCGGCCTGCAAGCGTATTATAGGCTTGCCCCTCCCATGGTCAATCACAGCGTGTGCGCGGATGTTAACATGAGTTCGTGGACAAGGGGGCGCGTTGGTGCGGCAAACACACATCGGCCTGTGATTATCTGCCGACCGTGTCCGTTTTGGCTACCGGCAATGAGGGAGTACTATCCCCGCGTGCGGGGCCTTGTCTATTCCCTCGCCCAAAGTGTGCGCTTGCTCGCAGTGCCGGCTGGCCGCAGACTTGCCTGTCCAGGAGGCGAATGCAGACAAAGCAAGGGGTGGGCGGGCGAAGGAAGTGGCCGGGGCAGGCTCAGTACTTGGTGGACATCACCTCGACCACTTGCTTGAGCGTCCGGCTGCTGAGGGTGGGGGAGCTGATAGACACCCGGGTTATCATGTAGTCAAAGGAGACGGTCATCCCCTCCCGTCCAGGCTGTTCCACCACCTGGTAGGGGCCGACCATCTCGACATGCAGGGTCTTACCCCAGCGGTCCACGGTGGGCAGAGGGCCGGCCCGGTCTGCCGGTTGCTGCCGGATGATCATCTGGTCGGGCCCGGACATGAACCTCATCACCACCTCGGTCACCTTATCCCGAGGGACGCCTTCTGGCAGGTAGGTAACCTCCTCCAGGGTAAAGCCGGGAGGCATGGGGTCGGGGAAGGTTACGGTGAAGGCCACGCCGGACTGCACGCGGGCCAGCTGAGAGCGGTGGGAGGTAGCCAGCTTGTAGGCGATGAAGATCACGCTGACCACTACCAGGGCTACAATCAGCCGGCGGCTCACCCGGCGCACTGCCTGGGTTTTGTCCTTGCCTCGTTTGATGGTCACTTTCCTACCCAACGCCAGCACCTCCGGCAGGGGGATAATAACGCTGCATTTTATTATAGCGCATAAATCCCGGCTGGCGGGGCCTGGGCCCGATGGTGCTCGCCTGGGCCACCGCTGGTGCCGGCCGGGTAGTACCATGTCCGCGGAGAGCGGCCTTTGAACGTGGGGGCGCAGATCCTCTACCAGTTTGCCATCATCATCACCGCGGGCGCGGCCGCTGCCCTGCTCATGCGCCGGCTGGGGGTGCCCACCATCGTCGGCTACCTGCTGGCGGGGGCGCTGGTGGGGCCCTACGGCCTGGGGCTGGCCCGGGAAACGGCCAGCCTCACCCTGCTCGCCCAGGTGGGGGTGGCCCTGCTCATGTTTGCCCTGGGGGTGGAGCTTTCCCTCTCTCAGCTCAGCGCCGCCGCCCGGGCGGCCTGGATCGCTGCCCCCCTGCAGATCGGGCTGTCGGTACTGGTAGGGATAGGGGTGGGTGCCGCCCTGGGCTGGATTCCCGCCGAGCGAGTGCTGCTGGGGTTTGCCCTGGCCCTGAGCAGTACCATCCTCATCGTCAAGGTGGTAGGCGATGCTGGCAAGCTGAGCACCCTGCAGGGCCAGGCACTGATCGCGGTTTCCCTGGTGCAGGACCTGGCGGCGGTGGTCATGGTGGCCCTGGTGCCGGCCCTGGGCCAGCTTTCCGCGGGCACCAGCCAGCTCCCGATGCTGGCGGTGGTGCTGCTGAAGGGGATCGTGTTCGTGGGGGTGGTGTGGGCGGTGGCACGCTGGGTGGTGCCGCCCCTGATGCAGACCATCGCCAACGCTTTCAGCCGGGAGGTTTTCCTGGCGGCGGTGACCGCCCTCTCCCTGCTGGGCGCCATCGCCGCCGAACTGCTGGGGTTCTCCCTGGCCCTGGGCGCCTTTCTTGCCGGCCTGGCGCTGAGCGAGTCGCCTTACAACCACGAGGTGCTGGCGGAGGTGCTGCCCCTGCGGGACGTGTTTGGCATCCTGTTCTTTGTCACCCTGGGCACCCTGCTCGACCTGGGGTTTGTGGCCAGCCACCTGCGGCAGGTGGCGCTGATTGCGGCTCTGGCGCTGGTAGGCAAGCCCCTGCTGGCGCTGGTGGGGTTCTCGGTGGCTGGGTATCACCTGGGGGTGGGGCTGCCGGCGGCGTTAGGGCTAGGGCAGCTGGGCGAGTTCTCGTTTGTGATTGTGAGCGCCGCCTTGGGGCAGCATATCGTGGGTGGCAGCTTCTACTCCCTGGTGATGGCGGCGGCAGCGCTTACCATCCTGCTCAGCCCCCTGCTCTATTCGCTGGGGCCGGTGCTGGCGGGGGGGCTGGCGGGGCTGGTGCGGATGCGAGAGCTGCCGGTAAGCGTGATGCCCGCCCTGTTCGCGCACTTCATCATCATCGGCTATGGGCGGGTGGGCCAGCACATCGGCGATGCCGCGCGGGCGGTGGGCATCCCCATCCTGGTGGTGGACCTGAACCCGGAGCTGGTGGCAGAGCTGCAGCGGGAGCAGGTGCCGGCCTTGTATGGAGATGCGGCCAGCGCCAAGCTGCTGGAGCAGGCGCTGCCGGAGCGGGCGACGGCGGCGGCAGTCTGCCTGCCGGATGCGCACAGCAGCGTGCTGGCGGTGCGCTACCTGAGGCGGGCCAACCCTAACCTGCACATCGTGGCCCGGGCCCATACCGCCTCCGAGGTGGACCTGCTCTATGCGGCCGGTGCCGACCACGTGATCCAGGCCGAGTTTGAGGCCGGCCTGGAGATGACCAGGGAGTCGCTGATCCACATGGGGCATCCGGCGGCCCAGGTGCAGGAGATGGTGGACCGGATGCGGGTCGCCCGCTACGGCACCTTTACCGAGCAAGGCGAATACCCGCTGCCCGGCGAGGCGGAGGGCGCAGAAGAGAGCTGAAGGGGGAGGACAATGCTGGTATCGGCGTATGGGGGGCGACTGCGCTCCAAGGTGGAGGCGCTCCAGGACCTGCTGGAGCAGCGGCACTGCTTTGAGGGGCTGGTGCTGCCTCGGGTGATCCTGCCGCCGCTGGGGAGGGACGACCACCTGACCGGGGATCTCTCTGGCGCCTGCCTGGCCACCGGACAGTACCTGGCGGCCGCCTGCTTCCAGGAGCGGGCCGCGGGCGGCCAGGCCCAGCAGCGGGCCGCCGCCAGCGCCGGCGCCCTGCTGCGGCTGCAGGAGATCACCGGCCAGCCGGGGGTGCTGGCCCGCGCCTTCAAGGCGGCCGCGGGCCCCACCTGGGACGAGACGCTCTATCCCGGTCCCTGGCACCAGATGGGCGTTTATCGCTGGCTGGGGGCGCCAGATACCCCGGCCCTGGTGGGCCGCACCTTTGGGCTCTGCCTGTACCACGACCTGGCGGCCGATGAGCCGCAGCGGGGGCGCTTGGCGGCTGACCTGGCCGCGGTGGCAGAACGGGCGCGGGAGCACGGAATGCGGCTGGTGGATGAGCGGGGCGCGGTCACCACCTCCCTGCACGACGGCGCGCATGTCCTGCTCGGGCTGCACCTGCTCAAGTGCGCCGATCACCTCCTGGGTGAGGAAAGGTTCCAGCGCCACTACCTGGAACTGGCTACCGAGCAGCACCTGGCGCAGGTGGCGCAGGCGGGACCGCCGCCGTTGGTGGGGCTGATGGCGCTCTACCACCTGCTGGCCTACGAGCAAGATCCGGACCTGGCGGCCTATTACCGCATCGCCCTGGAGCAATACTGGCAGGCGCCGCGGCGGGAGGAGTGCCCCCTGGTTGACCTGGTATACCATGCCTACCAGCCCCAGGCAGAGATGAGCCCGGCGCTGGTGGACTACTTCCGGGCCTACCAGCCCCCCCGGCACCGCTTGGCGCTGCAGCCGGAGGGGGGCGAGGCGGTGGAGGCGGCGACGGAGGACTCCCCGCACCTGCCCCTGCTGTGCTACTGGATGGCCCGGCATTACGGGTTCCTGACCGAGGAGGCGTAGGGTGGAGCTAGAATCGAAGGCGGCGGAGCTGGAGGCCCAGATCCGGGAGCGGCACTGGTGGCAGGGGCAGATCCTGACCCTGGTGGTGCTCCCCCCGCATGGCCGCCCGGACTGGCAGACCGGCAACTTCGAGAGCAATGCCCTCAACACCGGCCAGTGGTTGGCCGCCCTGTCTTTCAAGCACGCGGTGACCGGGGATGCGCAAGCCCTCGCTGAGGCCCGGGAGACGGCGGGAGCGTTGCGGCAGCTGCAGCGGGTGACCGGCACCGAGGGGTTCTTCGCGCGGGGGTGGAAGCAGGCCGATGGCCCCAGCCCGGACGAGCGCTGGTTCTTCTTCTGGCGGGAGTGGCACCAGAACGGCCCCTATCGCTGGCTGGGCGACCCCAGCTCCGACAGCCTGGACGGCATCATGCACGGCTATGCCGTCTACTGGGAGCTGGTGGCCGACGCCGCCGAGCGGGCCCGGGTGGCGACGGAGGTGGACCGGTTGGTGGGCGAGGTGATGCGCAACCGCCATCGCATCATTGACCTGGACGGGCGCATCACCCTGTGGGGCAACTTCAATCCCTGGATCCTGGAGGAGAACATCAACTCCCTGGAGGCGCTGAGCAACCTGAAGGCCGCCCACGTCATGACCGGCCGGCCGGAATACCAGGCGGAATACGAGCGCCTGATCCGGGAGCACGACTACGCGGAGAAGGCCGCCCTGGCCAAGATGCTGCCCCACGGCTCCAGCCCGCTGTACGATGACAACCTGGCGCTCAATGCCCTGTGGGCCCTGCTGCGCTGGGAGCAGGATGAGGGCCTGCGCCGGCTGTACCGGGCCAGCGTGGAGCGGCACTGGATCGGCGACCAGACGGAGGCCTTCCCCTACTACAATATCGCCTGCAAGTACTTCCTCCCCGAGATCGAGATGAACCCCGCCCTGTGGCAGTGGTTTGCCACCTACCAGATGCCCTGCCGGCAGATTCAGGTCGGCGGCAACCCGGAGAGCGGCCCCCGCCAGACGGTGACGGTGGAGGGCGCCTCCCTGGAGGGGCCGCACAACTGGCTGCGGGCCTACTGGATGGGGCGCTGGGCCGGGCTGATCAAGTAAGGGCGGCCGTCTCCGGCTGCCCGCGGCTTTTTCCCGTTGCCCCTGCCGTGTGCGCCTGCGGGCGGCCACGCGTGTGCCCGGTTGGGGGCAACCCGCGCTGGGCGGCGGTCCCCGGCGGCGCACAATGAGGTGGGAGGCGGCATGGCGCAAGCGGGCGAGCGGGGGATGGCGGTGCTGGACTGGCGGGCGGGGGGCGTGGCCTGTGCCCGCGCCTTCCTGCTCGAGCACAGCCCGGCGGGGAAGCTGGTCCTGGTTTTCCACGGCGACACGGACGGCTGCACGGCGGCGGTGATCCTGGTGGAGACGCTGGCGGCGGGGGGTGCCCCGGAACCCTTGCTGCTGCCGCCCGGCAAGGGGGAGAACTGCTTCACCCCCGGCTTCCGGGAGCGGCTGGAGGCCCGGCAGCCGGCCTCGTTGGTGGTGCTGGACATGGGCAGCCGCCCCCAGCCCATCCTGCCCCGGCCCATCCTGGTGCTGGACCACCACGCGGTGGAGGGGACGCCGCCCGGCGCAGTGCTGGTGACCAGCTACCGCACCCTGGGCTTCTCCACCCCCACCGCCGAGCTGGCCCGCGTGGTAGCCGAGGGCCTGCCCGGCTACCAGGCAGAGCGGGCGCAGTGGCTGGCCGCCCTGGGCGTGCAGGCCGACGCCGGGGCCGCCGCCCCCGTGCCTGCCCTGGCCGCTGCCAAGGCCCGCTATGGCACCCGCATCATGGGCCGAGCAGCCGCCCTGGTGAACGCTCCCCGGCGCTCGGCCGGGTTCAAGGTGATGGCCGCGGTGGCGGCGCTGCAGGCAGCCGACTCTCCCACCCAAATTGCGGAGTTGGCCCTCCCGGAGGCCAAGCAGTTGGAGGTCTACCGGCAGGAGGTGGAGGGGGAGCTGCGGCGGGCCCGGCGTGCCGCCCCCCTGTTCGCGGGGCGGGTGGCCCTGCTCAAGTTCTCCAGCCCCTGCCAGGTACACGGCATGGTGGCGGCCTCCTGGGCACGGCGGCTGGCCGGGTACGTGGTGATGGCGGCCAACGTGGGCTACCTGCCGGGCAAGGTGAGCTTTGCGGTGCGCGCCTACGAGCACGTGGATCTGCTCCACCTGTTGCGGGGGCTGGAGTTTGAACGGGCGGAGCCAGACGAGTATGCGCACGGCCACCGGGCGGCCACCGGCGGTAGCCTCGCCTGCGCCTCCTTCAACCGCATGCTGGCGGCGCTGGGCTTTGGCCCGGAGGCCATGGTGCCGGAGCAGCCATGATCGGTTTCGCGGTCAAGGTGCTGGGGGAGCCGGGGCTGCGGTCGCATGACACCCGGCGTTGGCAAAGCGGCCCTCACCTGGCGCAGAGCCTGCGCTGCCTGCGGGAGGTCTTTGCCTACCTGGACCGGGTTGACATCCGCATGTACCGCATGGCCTCTGGGCTGGCGCCCTACCTTTCCCACCCCGACCTGCCCCAGTTCCACCGCCAGGTGGAGGAATGCGCGCAGGAGCTGGCCCAGATGGGCGAGTACGCCCGCACCCTGGGGCTGCGGCTGAGCTTCCACCCCTCCCAGTACGTGCTGCTCAATGCGGAGTCGGAGACCATCGCCGCTCATGCGGCGGTGGACATCAGCGGCCAGGCGCGCATCCTGGAGGCCATGGGCCTGGGGCCGGAGGCGGTGGTGGTGACCCACATCGGCGGCCTCTACGGCGCCCGGGAGGCGAGCCGGGCGCGCTTTGTCGCCCGCTGGGAGCAGCTCCCCGAGGTGGGGCGACGCCGTCTGGTGCTGGAGAACGACGACACCAGCTTTGGCGTAGGCGATACCCTCTGGGTGCACCAGCGCACGGGCATCCGGCTGGTGTTCGATTACCTGCACCACATGCTGGTGAACCCGGAGGGGATGAGCGTGCGGGAGGCGGTGGCACAGTGCCTGGGCACTTGGGGCCAGGTGCGGCCCAAGGTGCACTTCTCCTCCACCCGCACCGAGCTGCGGGCGCCGCCGCCCAGGCGGGCGCGCACCCTGGGCCAGCTTTCGCCCGCCCTTTCCGACCATGCCGACTTTGCTAACCCCTTTGAGCTCATCTGCTTCCTGCGGGAGGCGGGGGAGGTGGAGTTTGACCTCATGCTGGAGGTGAAGGCCAAGGACCTGGCGGTGCTGCGGCTGCGGGAGTTCCTGCGCTCGCCGGCAGGGCAGCTTGCCTGCCGGGTGGTGGGGCTGGAGGCCGGCGTGGCGGCGTTCAAGCCGGTGGCCGGGGCTGGGTGATGATCCCGTAGAGCTCGGGACGGCGGTCTCGCAGGTGGTTGTCGTCCCGGGCCCGGGCCAGATCCAGGTCACATACCAGCACACCCGGCTGCTGCTCCTGCCGCTTGGCCTCCAGGCTGCCGTCTGGCCCCACCAGGAAGGCGACGCGGGGGTGGACGAAGGCCACGAAGCACTGGTTCTCATAGCCCCGGGTGCGCATCCACCATTCGTTGGCCTCGTGGTGCATGCCGTAGCTGGGGATGAGGATGAGCCGGGCCCCCTGCAGGCGCAGGGTGCGGGCCGCCTCCGGCCAGCGCCGGTCGGCGCAGATGAGGATGCCGATGGATCCCCAGGTGGTGGGCCAAACGGGGAGGGCTGCGCCCGGCGCGTACTGCAGGTCGTGGCTTTGCAGGTGTGTCTTGTGATAGACGCCGATCAGTCGCCCCCGGGCGTCCCACAGGCCGGCGGCATTGTGCAGCCGCCCCCGCTGCCGGGAGCTGAAGCCAAAGCAGAGGTGCATTTTGCGGGACTGGGCCTCGGCCGCCACCCGGCGCAGGTAGGGGCTGTGCCGCAGGGGCTGGGCCACCGTCCGCAGCTTCTCGGGTGTGCACGCCTGGTCGGCGGCGGCGTAGCCGTCCAGCCAGGCCTCCGGGGTCACCAGCAGCTCGGCGCCTGCCTCGCTGGCCCCGTCCAGCAGGCCGAGGAACAGGTCGAAGTTGGCCTGCAGCTGCCAACGGGCGGGCACGGCCTGCAGTAGGGCCAGGCGCAGCTGCGAGCGGGCCATGGCGCTAACCTCCCCATTGCCGCAGGTGCGCCCAGGCGGCCGGCGCCTGGGCGGGCGGCATCTCGAAGGTGATACCCAGGCCGGGCCGCGCCCAGAGCGTGGGCCAGATGGCCTGGTAGGGAATGGTGCCCTCCGGCGGCGGCCGGTGGGAGTCGTCGCGGCCGTCGTTATCGCTCAGGTGGACATGCTCGATGTGCGGGGCATACCTGCTCCACCACCAACCGAAATCGCGGCGGGAGAAGCAGTGCGCGTGGCCCACATCCAGGCACATGCCCACTTGCCCCTCCCAGCCGGCGAAAATGCGGTCGAAGAGCGCTCCGTCCCGCTCCCACACGTTCTCCACCAGCAGGCGCACTCCCAGCTTGCCCGCTTCCTGCACCAGCCGCTCAAAGCGGCCCAGGAAGGTGGCAAGCCAGGGGTCGAGCTTGTGGGCCGGGATGGTGGGCAGCAGGTAGGTATGATAGACCGCCCGTTGACACCCCAGGCGGGCGGCCGCCTCCACCCCCCGCCGGGCCACGGCCAGGGAGAGCTCGCCGATGCTGCCGTCCTTGCAGCCGAGCTGCACCCCGTAGTTGGGCAGGTGGGCCAGGCGGGGCTGGTGCCCGGCCAGGGCGCGGTCCAGAGCCGCCACCTCCCGCAAGCTGTCGAGGAAGAGGGCCGAATTGTCGAGCTGCAGCTCCAGCCCCCAGCCTACCTGCCGCACTCCCTCCAGCCGCTCTCGCCAGCGGGTGAGCGGCAGGCGCAGGTAAAGCCGGTCGGCGCCCTCGTCCATGCTGCCTTCCCTCACGGGCGCACTCAGCCCACGCGCTCATAGATCACGGCCGCGCCCTGCCCCAGGCCCACGCACATGGTAGCCAGGCCATAGCGGGCACCCCGGCGGCGCATCTCGTGCAGCAGGGTGGTGGTGATGCGGGCGCCGCTGCAGCCCAGGGGGTGCCCCAGGGCCAGGGCGCCGCCGTTCACGTTGACGCGGGCCGGATCCAGCCCCAGCTCCCGGATGCACACCAGCGCCTGGGAGGCAAAGGCCTCGTTCAGCTCTACCAGGTCAATGTCGGAGAGCTGCAGGCCCGCCCGTGCCAGCGCCTTGCGGGTGGCGGGGATGGGGCCGATGCCCATGTACATGGGGTTGACCCCCACCACCGCCATAGACACCACCCGGGCCATGGGGGCCTGGCCCAGCTCCCTCGCCTTCTCCTCGCTGGTTATCAGCAGGGCGGCGGCGCCGTCGTTGAGAGTAGAGGCGTTGCCGGCGGTGACGGTGCCGTCCACGGCGAAGCTGGGGGTGAGGGCGGCCAGCTTCTCCAGGCTGGTATCCGGCCGCGGTCCCTGGTCGGCGGTGATGGTGATGGCGTTCCCCTCCAGGTCCTGGCCTGGCAGGGGGATGATCTCGTCCTGGAAGCGGGCGGCGGCGGCCACCGCCCGGCGGTGGCTCTCCAGGGCGAAGGCATCCTGATCTGCCCGGGTTACCCCGTACTTCTTGGCCACCGCCTCCGCGGTTTGCCCCATGATGAGGGCCCGCATATCCAGCAGCCCCAGCAGGGGGCCGGGATCGGCATCCTTGCCCATGGGCAGGTGGGTCATGCTTTCCACGCCGCCCGCGATCATCACCTCGCCGCAGCCGGTCATGATGGCCTGGGCGGCATGCATGATGGCGGAGAGGCCGGAGGCGCAGAGCCGGTTTACGCTCTCCCCTGCCACCTCTTCGGGCAGGCCGGCCAGCAGCACCACGTTGCGGGCGATATTGAGCCCCTGCTGCTCGGCCTGGGTGGCGCAGCCCAGGATCACGTCCTCAATATCCGCCGGCGGCACCCCCGAGCGCTCTACCAGCGCCTTGACCACGGCCGTGGCCATGGCGTCCGCTCGCACGTTGCGAAACACGCCCTTTTCGCCGGCGCGGCCGATCGGGGTCCGCACCGCATCTACCAGCACCGCATTCCTCATGCTGTTCCTCTCTCCAAAGCCAGGCTGGGCCCGCAGCGGGTCTGTTCACCTGCTTCCCCGTGCCGGCGCGCCAGTCCTGCCGCAACGGGCCCCTTGGCGGCGGCAGCAGGAGCTGCGGGGTGTTGCCCCGAAAATTGACTAATTAGGTGTTTTAGCCCGACGTCACGGAAAGGTAAGCAACATGGCCCATAGCTGGTACCTGCCCAGGCCCCGTGTCACCCCGCCCTTGGATGAGGGCTTCATGCCGCTGGCCCTGGCGAGCGACAGCTTCCTCAACGCGGTGCGTGCCTCCGGCAAGGGTGTGCCCCTGGTGATCGGCCTGGAACGGGAAGATGATCACATCAGCAACTATCCCACCGAGGTGTTTGCCCACGACGCCCCGGAGGCGGCCGCCAATTATCCCTTCGTGGAGCGGCTGGTGAAGACGCTGCTCTGGCAGCGGGGGGGCTGGCGGCTGATCGTGGGGGGGCCGCCGGAGATCGGCGAGCACCTGAAGCAGGCGTACAGCCCCCAGGGCGAGCGTGCCTTCGACGCCCAGTTCATGGGCGGCGTGTACGAGCACCCCTTCACCGTGGAGGTGACCGACCCCGATGCCATGCCCGCCTCCAAGGAGCGCTCGGTCTTCCTGGGCCGCCACCTGGAGGGCTGCCGCATCGGCTTTGACGCTGGCGCCAGTGACCGCAAGGTGGCGGCGGTGATAGACGGCGAGGTGGTCTTCAGTGAAGAGGTGGTGTGGCAGCCGCGCACGCAGGGCGACCCGGAGTACCACTACCGCGAGATCACCGCCGCCCTCAAGTCGGCGGCTGCCCACCTACCCCGGGTGGATGCCATCGGGGTGAGCGCCGCCGGCATCTACGTGAACAACCTGGTCCGGGTGGCCTCCCTGTTCCGGGGAGTGCCCAAGGAGCTGTTTGAACCCAAGGTGCGGGACCTCTTCCTGCGCATCAAGGCGGAATGGGGGGGCATTCCCCTGGAGGTGGTGAACGACGGTGAGGTAACCGCCCTGGCCGGCGCCATGAGCCTAAAGGACAATGCTGTGCTGGGCATCGCCATGGGGTCCTCCGAGGCAGGGGGGTACGTGGATACCAAGGGCAACCTCACCACCCGGCTCAACGAGCTGGCCTTTGTCCCCTTCGACCTCAGCCTTACCGCCCCGGTGGACGAGTGGTCGGGGGACCGGGGGGTGGGGGCGCAGTACTTCTCCCAGTTGGGGGTGGTGCGCCTGGCGCCCCAGGCCGGTATCGAGCTGGATGCCGGTCAGACCCCCGCCGAGCAGCTGGCCCAGGTGCAGGCGCTGCTGGCCCGGGGCGACCGCCGAGCACGCAAGGTGCTGGAAACCATCGGCTGCGAACTGGGCTATGCTATCGCCCACTATGCCGACTTCTACCACTTCCGGCACGTGCTGATCCTGGGCCGGGTTACCTCCGGCGAGGGCGGCCCCATCATGTTGGAGCGGGCACAGGAGGTGCTCCAGATTGAGTTCCCCGGCCTGCGCGACCGCATCTCCTTGCACCTGCCGGATGAATCCAACCGCCGGGTGGGCCAGGCGGTGGCCGCCGCCAGCCTGCCCGCCCTGGAGAGCTGAGCCCCGCCCGCGCGGGTTGCCATGGAGCCGATCATGCAGCTGCGACATGAAGGAGCAGAGATCTTTGTCCCCGACGGCCTGGCTGCGGTGCCGGCCCTGGCCCGCAGTACGCATTGTGCGGTAGCGGCCCACCCTGACGACCTGGAGATCATGGCCTACCACGGCATCCTGCAGTGCTTTGGCCGCTCCGACCAGTGGTTCCTGGGGATAGTGGCCACCGACGGCGCGGGCAGTCCCCGGGACGACCTTTACGCCCACCATACCGACCAGCAGATGCAGACGGTACGCCTGGCCGAGCAAAAGAAGGCGGCCGTGATGGGGGAGTATGCCGCCGTGGCCCTGCTCAACTACCCCAGTGCCGCCGCCAAGGATCCCGCCCGCAAGGAGCTCAAGGACGACCTGAAGGACCTGCTGCTGGCCGCCCAGCCCAGCGTGGTGTACACCCACAACCTGGCCGACAAGCACGACACCCACGTCGCCGCTGCCCTGCGCACCCTCCAGGCGCTGCGGGAGCTCCCCCCGCAGGCGCGCCCGCAGGCGCTTTACGGCTGCGAGGTGTGGCGCGACCTGGACTGGATGGCGGACGAGGACAAGGTGCCCTTTGACGTAGCCGGTCATGAAAACCTGGCCGCCGCCCTGCTCGGCATCTTCGACTCCCAGGTGTGCGGGGGCAAGCGCTATGACCTGGCCACCCTGGGGCGCCGGCGGGCGCACGCCACCTACTATGCTACCCACGGCACCGATGAGACCACCATGCTCACCTTCGCCATGGACCTCACCCCGCTGCTGCAAGACCCGGGCCTGAGCCCGCGCCAGTACCTGCAGGGCTTCCTGGAGCGGTTCTCGGCCGACGTGCTGGACCGCCTGGGGCGGGTGGGGTGACCAGCGCCGGGCGCGCACACTTTCTTCCAGGAACGGGGCGCTGTCCTCCAGCAACTGCCGCGCCTGCCAGGTGGTGCCCGCATCCACCAGGTGGTCGAAATCGTGAAAGTAGTGGGCGGGCCGGGGCGGCAGGTCGTTGTAGTCCACCAGGGGCATCCCCGCCTGCGCAAACACCCCCTTCACCACGCTCATGTTGCGCTGGTACTCACCCTGCACCCACCCTGGCTCCATCACCGGCTGGTTGAACACCGCGGTGTAGGTGAACAGGGGGAGGCGGTACTGCCTTGCCAGCGCCAGCGTGCGCCGCACAAATGCCAGATTGCGGTTGCCGCGGGCGATGGGCGGGCAGTGGTAGTTGAGCCGGGCCTTGCGGGCGTAGTCCTGGCGCAGCCGGGGCGGCAACTCCAGCCACTCCCGGTTCCAGAACCGGTGCTCCCAGGCTTCCTGCCGGTTGCTCGCCAGGCGGGCAGCGGCGGCCGGGCGGTGCTCCCGGCCCGTACCCTCCAGCCAGCTTTCATAGGCCTCGTAGCCGGCAGTGGCCGGCGTCTGCTCGCTCCGGTAGAACAGGGCGCGCAGTGCAAATCGGTCCCGGTACAGGGGCCAGTGCTGGGCCAGCCAAAGGGAGCAGGCGGCATCCCAGGTGAGCTCCCGCTCTGCCCATTCCCCGCCCAGGTCGCGCCGCTCCTGGGCGCTGGGCCATCGCCCCAGCAGGGGCACCAGCCAGGGATGCAGGTCCAGCCAGCCCCGCTGGGCAAAGGGGTAGTAGTGCAGCTGCCAGTAGGTGGCGGTGGCCACCCCGGCCACCGCCCGCAGCGTATAGTAGTCCCCGGCCGCGGTGTTACCCAGCAGGCACAGATTGAACACCCGGGCCCGGGAGAGCGGCCCATGGCGATAGCGCTGGCGCAGCAGGGTGCCGAAGGCCTCGGGAATGGCCTTTCCCCGGCTGGCTGCCGCCCCCCAGGCCGTAGAGGGGCCCAGGAAGACGATGATGGGCCGGTCCGGGTGGGCACGGTGGAAGGCCTGGATCTGGGCCACGCAACGGGGCAGCGACCACCAGCCCGGGCGGTAGAAGGGGTCGTCGCCCCGGGGCGGGAGCACCAGGCCGAGCAAGCGGTCGCCTGCCACCAGCAGCAGTCCCAGGAACAGGCACCGGCGCACCAGCCGCTGCCAGCGCAGGCCGGGGCCCTCCGGGCTAACCGCGCCCGGGGTGCCTGCCTGCCTTGCCCCCCGCAAAGCGCGGGGCCACCACCTGCTCCAGGAACTCTTTGCTGTCATCCAGTAACGCCTGCGCCTGCCAGGCCGAGCCGGCATCCACCAGGTGGTCGAAGTCGTGGAAGTAGCGCTGGGGCTGCCGGGGCAAGTCGTTGTAGTCCACCAGGGGCACTTTGGCCTCCTCGAAGGCCTGCTTTACCACCCGCATGTTGGGCTGATATTCGTTATGCAGCCAGTCCTCCGTGGGGCCCATGATCGGCCGGTTGAACACCGCGGTGAAGGCAAAGATAGGCACACTCGCCTGCTGGGCTACGGCGAGCATACGTTCGGTGAAGCGCAGGTTGCGGTTGTAGCGATTGAGCGGCGGGCAGTGGAAGATGATGCGGCTCATGCTGATGCCCCGCTGCACGTGGGGCGGCAGCTCCGTCCAGGGCACCACCCAGTAGTACTCCACCTGGTTCATCTTGACCTGCCGCAGCAGGCGGTCCTGGGTGAGGAACCGGTGCTCCAGGCCCAGCAGCTCAAACCAGTTCTCATACCACTCGTAACCCATTTCCGCTGTGCCTCGGGGCTCGCCGTAGACCGCCTCCCGCAGGGCGAAGCGGTCCCGGTAGAGCGCCCAGTGCTGGGCCAGCCACAGGCTGCAGGAGACCTCCCAGGTGCGGGGCCGGGACAGCCACACCCCCGCCATGAGCCGGGTCTCCTGCTCGTCGGGCCACTGCCCGATCCCCGGCAGCAGCTCCGGGATCATGGTCAGGGTTTCCCGTTCGGCAAAGGGCCGGTAGTGCACCTGCAGGTACACCGCGTCCACGTAGGGCAGCAGCGCCCGCAGCTGGTAATACTGGGTAGCCAGGTTGATCGCCACCAGCGAGGCGTTGAACACCTTGGCCCGGGAGAGCGGCCCGCTGCGGTAGCGCCGGTGCAGGGCACGCTCGAAGTCATCCGGGATGGCATGGCCGGGGCTGGCCGAGATGCCCCAGGTGGTGGAGGGACCCAGGAAGACGATGATGGGCCGCTCCGGGTGCAAGCGCCGGAAATGCCGCAGGTAGGCCAGGTAGCGGGGGAAGGTGGCCCACCGGGGCCGGTAGTAATGCCCATATTCCCGGGTGGGCAGGGGCACGCTGAGCAGCAGGTCCCCCACCACCAGCAGCGCGGCCAGCAGCAGCAACCGCCGCAGCAGGCGGGGCCAGGATATCGGCTTGGGGGCGGTGTCGCCGCCCGGGGCCTTGGTTTCTGCTTCCATCATGGCTAGGGCGCCCTCGCCGGCGCCGGGCAGGTAGGGGGGTGCCGCTTCCCCGCCTGCTCAGAAGTCAATGTAGATGAACTTGCTGGGGGCGCCGGAGAAAATTACCAGGATGGTGATGATCAGCCACCAGAGCAGGGCCACCCCAAAATCCTCGAGCCATTCCCTCATTTCACCATCTCCAGAAGAGCTTGGGTACGACAATGGCCACGCGGTCCATGGGCATGACGAAGAGCAGCCAGCCCAGCGTCACCAGGAAGAAGGTAAAGGCGATGGAGACCCCGGCCGCTGCCTGCCGGGCAAGCGGGCGCCGGGGCACGAAGGTGAGCTTGCTCAGCCGGAACAGCCGGTAGAGGCAGAGCAGCACGCCGTGGTAGCAGCCCCAGAGCACGAAGTTCCAGGCCGCGCCGTGCCACAGGCCGGAGGCGCTCATGGCGATCAGGGTGTTGAGCAAGGTACGGCGCAGGGCGGTGCGGCTGCCCCCCAGGGGGATGAACACGTAGTCCACGATCCATCGGTACAGGGTGACGTGCCAGCACTTCCAGAAGTTGGCGATGTTGTGCTGAAAATAGGGCTGCAGGAAGTTTTCCGGCACCTTGATCCCCAGCAGGCGGGCGCTGCCGATGGCGATGTCCGAGTAGCCGGCAAAGTCCATGTAGATTTTGATGGAATAGGCGAAGATGGCGATCCACAGGCCCAGGCTGCTCATGATCTGCACTTCGCTGTTGGTGTTCAGGTGCCGGGACCAGTAGTCCAGGCTGTCCGCCACCACCATCTTCCGAAACAGCCCCACCAGGATGCGGGTGATGCCGGTGCTGAAGTTGTCGGCGCTGAGCCGGGCCTGACCCACGCGGGGGGTGAAGTCCTGGAAGCGCTTGATCGGCCCGGCCACCATGGTGGGGAAGAACATGGCAAACGCCAGGAAGTCTATCAAGGTGTGGGGGGCGATCAGGCCCTTACGGCAGTCCACCACGTAGTGCACGAACTCGAAGGTGAAGAACGAGATGGCCAGCGGCAGCACCAACTGCCCCACCAGCGGCTCATAGTGCCAGCCCACCAGGTTAGCCAGCCCTGCCGCGGTGAGGGAGAGCATGTTGCGATACTTGAAGTAGCCCAGCGCCCCCAGGGTCACCCCCAGCGCCCCCAGAAACATCCACCTCTTGCGCTGGATCTCCCGGGTGAGCAGCCAGACGAAGGCGATCTCCACCGCGATCAGCACCAGGAACACGCGGGCGTAGTAGGCATAGAAGGCCGTGCCCATGATCACCAGCCAGTAGGGCCGCCAGCGAATGGGCACCAGGTAGAAGATGAGCACCGAGGGAAGCAGGAGGAGCGCGTATGACAGCTCGTTAAAGATCATGCCGTTGCCTCGGTGCCCTTTTCCCGGGGGTTGGATGGCATAACTTCCGCCCAGCGCCGGTTGGCACCTGCTCGGCGGCGCTCGCCTCCCTCGTCACAGCGCCAGGGCGGCGCAGGCCCCCTCTACCCCGGCCGCGGCCAGGGCTGCCCGCGCCGGCTGATCCAGCATCCGCGCCTGGAAGCTGATCCCCAGCGCCGTGGCCTGCAGCAGGGCGTCGATCAGCATGTAGCCCACCTCCCAGAGCGCCCGCTTGAACTTCTCATTCACCGCAAACACCACCAGCCACCCGCCCGGCCCCAGGCCCAGCTCCCCCTGCGGCGCCGGGCCTTGCGGCTGCAGGGAATGGGTGGGCCGGTCCGCTTCCCAGTTGAGGTAGAGGCTGGTGCTGGCACCCTCCACCACCCAGACCCGGGTGTAGTCCTGGCCGCCGGCCCAGGTGGGGATGGTGAGCCCCCATTCTCGGCCCCACACCAGGTGTGGGGTGCGGCCCCGGGCCGCCCACAGCACCTGGGAGAGGTCCGCCCGGCCCGCGGTGCGGCCTGCTGCCTGCAAGCTGGCCTGCTCCCGCGCCGGGAAGAAGCTCACCCGGCCCCGGCGGGCGGGATCGGGCAGATTGCCTGGACGCCAGGGGTGCTCGCCGGCGGGAGCCTGGTCGGTCCAGCGCGCCCCCTGATAGCCCGGCCGCAGGCCCTGGATCAGCATGCGGGCGGTACCCAGCTCGCCGCCTTCCCCGGGGGTGCCGTCCTTACCCAGGTTGAAGAGGCAGGCCCCCAGCCCCAGGGCGGCGCAGGCCAGGAAAGCGGCCTGCTGCTGCATGCCGCTTTCCACGTGCAGGGCATCCCCTTCCTGGCCGGTGACCCCGCCCTCGATGGCAAAGCGCAGGTAGTCGGTCCAGCCCACCAGGAGCTGGTGGCGGGTGAAGCGAGGCACCAGGGTGGCCGAGATCACTGCTTCCCGCTCCTGGTCGCGCAGCGGCCGGGGGTCGAACTGGCCCCAGTGGGCACGGGTGGGGTCGCCGTCGCTGTCACTTGAGCAGCGGCTGTTCAGCACGGTCTCCAGCGAGACGCTCATCTCCATGTCAGTGTACCCCGCTGTGGCTGATGCTGCGCTTCTCTTCCCCACCCGGGGGGTGATTCCTGGCCCGTCCAGTCACGCTCCGGCAGGGAACATGGAATAAGCCACATGGCAGGCGGAGCTACTCTGCTTGCTGCACCTTGGTGCCAGAGGGACCAACTATGGAGGAGGTAGCAACTGCCAGCTCCCTGCTGGAGCAGGCCGAACGACTGCGCCAGGAGCAGCAGTCCGAGCTGATCGAGGAAATGCTGGACCTGGTGGTGTTCCGCCTGGCCGGGGAGCACTACGCCCTGCCTGCTGCCAGCATCCGGGCGGTGGTGGGCAAGTCGCCCATCACCCCGCTGCCCGGCACTCCCTCGCACCTGCTGGGGCTGACCAACCAGCGCGGGGAGATTCTCAGCGTGCTCGACTTCAGGCCCCTGCTGGGCCTGGGGGAGGCGAACGGCGAGTCCGATTTCCTGGTGATCACCCAGGTGGGCGAGCATGCCCTGGCCCTGGTGGTGGATTCCTGCCCGGACTTGGTGCGGCTGCCCGCCTCGGCGCTGCAGCCGGTGGGTGCGCAAACCGTGGGCGCGGCTTATCTCCAGGGCCAGTTGGCCGCCGAAAGCGGCCTGGTGTTCCTGCTCAACCCGGCGGCTGTGTTCGAGGCTTAGGGAGGGCCCTTGGGAGCAGATACCCTGGAACTGGTGCTGTTTACCGCCGGTGGTCGCCGCTATGCCATCCCGGCGGGGGCGGTGTTGGCGGTGATGGCGGGCAGCCAGGAGCTGCCGGCCGATCTGCCCCGCTTGGACCTGCGCCCCGCAGGCGGCGAGGGCGCGCCCGCGCCCGTGTACCTGGTGCTGCGAGGACCGCGGCAGCCTGCCTGCGGCCTGGCGGTAGAGGAAGTAGTGGAGGTAAGGCGCCTCCCCCTCTCCCGGCTCTACCGCCTGCCCTGGCCGCTGCCCGTGGCTGCCCCGGGGCTCGGCGTTTTTGGGGTGTACCTGGCGGGGGAGCAGGCGGTACCGGTATACGATCCCGAGTCCCTGTGCAAGGCTGCCCGTCGCCGGCGGCGCAGCAAGAGGCAGGCTCATGAGCCAAGCGTTTGACCTGTCGCGGTTTCTGGATACGTTCGTGGCCGAGGCGCGAGAGCGGCTTGACCGCTTCGAGCAGGGCATCATCGCCCTGGAGGCCAGCCCGAGCGACGAGCACGTCATCCGGGAGCTGCTGCGGGAGGCCCACACCATCAAGGGTTCGGCGCGCATGGTGGGCCTGGAGCGGGTGGACGTGCTGGCTCACCGCACGGAGAGCGTGCTGGGAGCAGTGCGCGACCAGCTGCGCGCGGTGGACGGGCAGGTGATTGACTGCCTGCTTGCCGCCACCGATGGCCTGCGCACCCTGGTGGATGAGGCGGCCGGGGACAAGCCCGCTGGCAGCTGTGACCTGGACCAGCTGGTGGCCCAGCTGGCGCACCTGCTTGAGGCGAGTCCGGCCCGGGAGGAGGCGCCCCGCGCCGGCCGCGCCCGGCCTGCCGCCAAGCAGCCGGCGGCAAAGCGCAAAGAGCCGGAGCCCGCCCGGCGGCAGGGCGAGCCCATGGTGCGGGTCAACCTGCGCAAGCTGGAGCAGCTCTCCAACCTTACGCTTGACCTGTCCACTCACCGGGAGCAGGAGAAGGACCTGGTCAGCCACCTCAGCCAGTATCTGGTAGAGCTGAGGCGGGCAGAGCGCACGCTGCATTATCTCTCCGGCCGCATGGCCAACCTCTGCCAGGCCCTGCACCAGGTGAGCCCCGCCTGCTTCGAGGAGGCAGGCGAGGTGCGCCGGGCGGTGGAGCTGGTGCTGGCGGAACTGCGCTCGGTTACCGAGCGCGCTGGCGCCAGCTTGCAGGGGCGCGCCAACCTGCGCCGCCGTGACCTGATGCTGGCCGAGGAGCTGCGCAACCTGGTGGCGGAGCTGCACCTGGTGCCCATTTCCACCATTTTCGATGCCTTTCCGCGGGCGGTGCGGGACATTGGGGCCGAGTGCGGCAAGGACGTGCAGCTCCGCATCGAGGGGGGCGATACCCAGCTTGACAAGAAGATCGTGGAGGAGCTGGGCGAGCCCCTGCTGCACCTGGTGCGGAATGCCATTGGCCACGGCATCGAGGCCACCCAGGAGCGGCTGCAGGCAGGCAAGCCCCCCCGGGGCACCATCTGCCTGGAGGCGCAGCCGGTAGGTGACCGCATCCAGGTCCGGGTGAGCGACGACGGCGCGGGCCTGGACCTGGCCGCGCTGCGCACCAAGGCGGTAGAGCGGGGCCTGGTGAGCGCCGATGAGGCGCTGCTGCTTCCCGAGCAGCAGGTACGTAACCTGATTTTCAGCCCCGGCTTGAGCACGGCCCGCATGATCACCGATGTCGCCGGCCGCGGCGTGGGCATGGACATCGTGGAGTCCACCGTGCGCCGGCTCAACGGCACCATCAGCATGGAAAGCGAACCGGGCCGGGGCACCACCTTCATCATGGACCTGCCGCTGACGGTGGTGGTGATGAACGTGCTCCTGGTCCAGGTGAGCGACGGCGTCTTTGCCGTGCCCACCAGCTTCGTGCGTCACGTGGCCGGCATCCGTGCCGAGCAGCTGGAGCTGACGCAGGGAGGGCGGGTGCTGCGCCTGGAGGAGACCCCGGTGACCGTGGTGGAGCTGGGCGACCTGATAGGGCTGCCCAGCGTGGGCTGGAACGGCCGCTCCCGCCCCGTGCTGGTGGCCGGCACCAGGGGCGAGGCGGTGGGCTTTGCCGTGGACGAGGTGCTGGATGAGGACCGGGTGGTGGTGAAATCGCTCGCCTCCTGCCCGGTGCGCCTGCGCCTGGTGATGGCGGCCACCATCGGCCCGGCAGGGCGGGTGGTACCTATCCTGGACGTGGCCGGGCTGGTGGAGGCCAGCCGCACCCCGGTGGTTCCCCCCGCCGGAAAGCCGGCTGCCCCCTCCCGCGTGCGCCGGGTGCTGGTGGTGGACGATTCGGCGGTGACCGGCGACCTGGAGCGCAACATCCTGGAGGGCGCCGGCTACCAGGTGCAGGTGGCCAATGACGGCATGGAGGCCCTGCTCATGCTCTCCCGGGAACCCTTTGACCTGGTGGTATCCGACGTGGAGATGCCGCGCTTGGACGGCTTTGCCCTGCTGGAGCGGCTGCGCGCCGACCCCCAGACCAAGGCCGTGCCCGTGGTCATGGTTACCTCCCGCCACCGTGCCGAGGACAAGCAGCGGGGCCTGGACCTGGGGGCTGATGCCTACCTGCTGAAAGCCACCTTTGACCAGTCGCACTTGCTCGATACTGTGCAGAGGTTGATCGGATGAGAAACAGGCGGATACGAGTGCTGGTGGTGGATGACTCCCGCACCGCCCGCGAGGTCATCCGCTCCTTCTTTGAGGGCGAGCCGGATTTCGAGGTGGTGGGCACCGCCGGCAACGGCGGGGAGGCGGTGCAGATGGCCTCCGCCCTGCGCCCGGATATCATCACCCTGGACCTGGCACTGCCGGATATGGACGGCCTGGAGGTGGCCGGCCGGGTGATGGCGCAGGCGCCGACCCGCATCCTGGTGGTCTCCCGGGTGCTGGACCGCGAGGAGCCCTTCTCCACCAGCCAGGCTCTGCAGGTGGGGGCGCTGGACGCCGTGCACAAGGGGTCGCTGATCACCCTCGAATCGAAGGAACGCATGCGCCAGGACCTGCTGTCCAGGGCCCGTGCGCTCTGCCGCATCAAGCCGCTGCTGCACATGCAGGGGCGGCCCTTCCCGCGGCGCAACGGCCAGCCGGTCCCCCGGCCCCTGCGCCTGGTGGTCTTCGCCAGCTCCACTGGAGGCCCGGTGGTGCTGCGCGGCGCGTTCTCCGGGCTGCCCGCCGATTACCCCGTGCCCATCCTGGTGGTGCAGCACCTGACCCCGGGCTTTGAGCAGGGGCTGGCGAATTGGCTGGCGGCCGCTACGCCCCTGGAGGTGCGGGTGGCCGCCCAGAACGACCGCCTGCGCCCGGGCCGGGTGCTGATCGCGCCCCAGGGCCGGCAGCTGGCGGTGACGCCTTACGGCTGCATTTCCCTGCACCGGGGCACACCCGACCGGCTGCACTGCCCATGCGCCGACTACACCCTCACCCTGGCCGCCGACCACTACCGCTGCGCGCTGGCGGCGGTGGTGCTCTCCGGGCTGGGCAATGATGGCACCGCTGGGATGGCCGCAGTGAAGGCTCAGGGGGGGGTCACCTTTGCCCAGGACCCCGACACCTGCGCCGCCCCCAGCATGCCCCGGGCTGCCCTGGCTGCTGGCCTGGTGGATGCGCTGCTCACCCCCGATCAGATTGCGCCTGCTCTCCTGGAGGTGAACCAAGAGGAGGTGCCCATATGAAGGGCCGAGTGCTGGTGGCGGATGATAGCACCACGGTGGTGGAAATGATGCAGGCGGTGCTGGGGGCGCGGGGGCACGAGGTGCTCACCGCCGAGGACGGCATCCAGGCGGCCGAGGCGGCCTTCCGCTGCCTCCCCGACCTGGTGGTGGCCGACGTCACCATGCCCGGCATGAACGGCTACCAGCTTTGCCGGCTGCTCAAGAATGATCCCGCCACCGCCCATATCCCGGTGGTGCTGCTCACCTCCCGCGACCAGGCCCGCGACCGCTTTTGGGGTACCAAGTCGGGCGCCGACCATTACCTGATCAAGGACGGCGGCCTGCAGGCTATCGCTGCCACCCTGCAGCAGCTGCTGGAGGAGCATTCCCGCCTGCCCCGCCCCGCCGGCAGGGAGCGGGAGGCCGGTCTCCAGACCGACATCATGTACCGGGTCAACGAAATGCTCGACCAGAAGCTGTTCGAGGCCACCGTACTCAACGAGGTGGCGCGGTCAGGCCATTCCAGCGAGAACTTCGAGCAGTGCGCCGATGCCGTGCTCTCTATCCTGGGCCAGTTCATGGATTTCGACCTGCTGGGCGTGGGCCTGGGGGGGAGCGAGGGCAGGGTGGAGGTGGCGATCCGCGCCAACCGCCAGGTGAGCAAGGAGGTGCTGGACGGCTTCCGCCAGCGGCTGGTGGAGTCGCTCTCTGCCGCCTACGGCCGGCAGCTGGCGCCCGAGCAACTGAACATCTCGGTAAACACGCCGGTATGCGAGGGGGCCGTGGTCACCAGCCTGGGCAACTTCCGCACCCATCCCCTGCAGGGCGGGGGCAGTACCACCGGCCTGCTGGCCACCGCGGGCGGACCCCAATTCAGCCGGGAGGAGCAGCGGCAGTTCCTTTCCCGGATGGCGGACCAGGTGTTCCTGGTGCTGGATAATGCCCGGCTCTACCACAAGGTGCGCGTGCTGGCGGTAAGCGATGAGCAAACGGGGCTGTTCAACCTGCGCCACTTCCGCGACCGGCTCTCCTCGGAGGTGGCCCGGGCCGCCCGCTACCACATCCCCGTCTCCCTGATCATGCTGGACGTGGACCACTTCAAGCTGGCGAACGACCGCTACGGTCACCCCTTTGGCGACCTGCTGCTGCAGCAGATCGCACAGATCCTGCGCCAGCAGATTCGCGACTCTGACATAGCCGCCCGCTATGGCGGCGAGGAGTTTACCATCATCCTGCCTGCCACCGGCCTGGAGGCCGCCCGGGAGGTGGCCGAGCGCCTGCGGGCCAGCGTGGAGGGGGCGGTGCTGGGGGATGCTGAGCATGCCGAGCATATCACCATCAGCCTGGGGGTGGCCACTTTCCCGAACTCCGACGTTGACGACATGGACGCCCTGGTGAAGGCGGCCGATGCCGCCCTCTACCAAGCTAAGGCGGCCGGCAAGAATGCGGTGCGTACGCACCAGGTGCGGGAGGGTGCGCGCACATGACGCCTGCCGAATTCGCCACCTTCCAGTCCCTGGTGGAACGGCGATTCGGGCTTTTCCTGAACCCGGAGCAAGGGCAGGCGCTGGAGGAGGCCCTCCAGGCCCGCATGCAGGCACTGCGCCTGGACTGCCCGCGCCACTACCTGCGTTACCTGGACTGCGCCGGCGACGAGCGGGAGGCGCGGCGGCTGGTGAGCCTACTGGCCAATACCGAGACGCATTTTCTGCGGGTGCCGGAGCATTTTGAGGTGCTGCGCATGCACCTCATCCCCGCCCTGGTGCGGCGGGGGCGGCGTGTGATCCGTATCTGGTCGGCTGCCTGCTCTACCGGGCAGGAGCTGTATTCCATCGCCATGGTGGCGCGGGAGTACACCCTTGCCTGCCCGGGGGCGGTGGATTTCGACCTGCTGGGCACCGACCTCTCGGATGCCAACCTGCAGACGGCCCGGGCGGGCTACTACAGCGCCCGCTGTCTGCGGGGACTCGATGGCGCCCGCATCGAGCGCTACCTGGTGCGGGAGGGCGAGGGCTACCGGGTGAAGCCGGAGCTGCGGGCCATGGTGCATTTCTGCTATATGAACCTGATGGACCACCCTCTCCCCTTCCCCAGCGACCAGAAGTGGGACATCGTCTTCTGCCGCAATGTCCTGCTCTACTTCCGCGAGGCACAGGCGTGCAAGGTGGTGGCCGAACTGGAGAAGGTGCTCGCCTCCGACGGCTACCTGCTGGCCGCGCCCTCCGAAAGCATGCGCAACCTGAGCTCCCGCCTGCGCGTGCAGCAGGTAGGCGGGGTCTTCATCCATGGCAAGGCCAAGACCTGGGGCGAGGGGATGCTGCCCAACTTGCGGCTGCCCCGGCTGCTGGCTGCCCGCCGCCTCCCGGAGGCCGCACCGGCCCCGGCCCGGCCGGCAGCCGAGCCTAGCGGACAGCAAGACTATGCCCGCTGCGCGGCCCTGGTGGCGGCGGGGGCATTGGAAGGGCAGGGGCTGGAGGAGATCGAGCGCTGCTGCGACCAGGAGCCGCAGCAGCCCCAGTGGGCCTTGCTCCTCGCTCGGGCCTGCCTGAGCAGCGGGGAGGCGGAGCGGGCACAGCGCCTGTGCGAAACCCTGGTGGAGGCGCACCCCGTGCTGGCGGCGGCGCATTTCGTGCTGGGCCTGGCCCTCGCTCACCGGGGACCAGTGCGCTTGAGCATTGAGCACTACCACCGGGCACTGTACCTGGACGAGAACTTTTTCCCTGCCCACTACCACCTGGCGCGGGCCTACCGAGCGGTGGGCGACTACCGCCGGGCCCGCAACGCCTACCGGCATGCCCTGGCGGTGCTGGAGCGGGTGCCTTACGCGTCGTGGCAGGAGCATGCCGAGCAATTCAGCTATGAGGAGTGGGTGTTTGCCTGCCGCCAGAGCTTGGATGCAGTGGAGTGCTCACTCAGCCGGGAGGTGGCAGGCCTTCCTGCGTAGCCGCCCGGCGCTGCGGTGGGATTGCCGCGATTTTGTGGAATAGAACCACCACAGGACATCCCGGCGGCCGACCGCAAACCGGCCGACCACACTGCACAGCCTTGCTGCAGGGCCTGCCTCCGCCCCGGGTGCGGGCGATGGAGAAAGGGTCAAGGTTCCGGATGGAAGCAAAGCGTGCGCTGGCACGTGCCGCAGCCGTGGTGATGTTGGTGCTGTGGGGGGTGGTAGGTGCCTGGGGGGCGGATACGGTGGCGGTAGTGCTGAGCCGTGATCTGCCGGCATACCAGGCGGCAAGGAACGGCTTCGCGGCTACCATCAAGGAGCGCCAGCCCGGCCTCAAGCTCCACTACCTGGATGCCAGCCAGACCCGCTCACTGGCCGCCGTGGTGAAGGCTAAGGGGGCCAACCTGGTATTCGCCATCGGCACCGAGGCGGCGCAGGCGCTCAAGTCCTGCGGCCTGCCCATGGTATTCGTGATGGTGGTTGACCCCGCCCAGGCAGGGCTCTCCGGCAACTGCACCGGGGTGACCCTGAAGGTGCCGGTGAGCGAGCAGTTCCGCCTGATCAAGGCGACCCTGCCCAAGGCCCGGGAGGTGGGGGTGCTCTACAATCCCGCCCGCTCGGGCAGCATAGTGCGGGAGGGGCAGGCGGCAGCGGCGAGCTATGGCCTGCACTTGCGCTGCATCGAGGTGGCCTCCGAAAGCGACTTGCCCCGAGCGGCGGAGAAAGTGAAGGGCGTAAACCTGATCTGGGCTACGCTCGACGCTACGGTTTACGGCAGCCATTCGGCCAAGTATGTCCTGCAATTTGCCTTGCGCAACAGCATCCCGGTGATGGGCTTCTCGCCCAATATCGTGGAGGCGGGCGCCCTGTTTGCCGCCTACCCCGATTTCACCGATATCGGCCGCCAGGGGGCCGGCCTGGTGCTGCGCGTGCTGTCGGGAGAACCGGCGGGGGCGATTCCGGTGGCCGCCCCCAGCCGAGTGGCCACCGCGGTGAACCTGCGCGTGGCCGAGTCGCTGCACATCAGCCTGCCCGCTGCCTTTACCAGGCAGGCTGATGTGCGGTACCAGTAGGCGGAGGGTGCAGCAGATGTTCAGGAAGTCCTCCCCCCGAGCCAAAGACCTGAGGGTGAAGTGGATCATCACCACCATGCTGTTGGTGACGATCATCACCGTCGCCTTTAGCCTGATCGCCATCAACGAGCGTCATAAGACCACCAAGGAGTCGCTCTCCAAGATGGGCCGGTCCCTGGCCCGCCTGGCCGCCTCCTCTGCGGAGTATGCGGTGGCGGTGCACGATCTGCCCACCCTGCATTCCCTGGCCGAGGGCCTGGCCGCCTCTGGCGACATCGCCTTTGCCGCCATCTGCTATGAAAACGGCGAGGTGGCTACCAGCGTGGGGAAGCTGGCCGATAAGGCGCCCCCCCTGGCCCGGCGTGATTGCTCCCCCGACGTCATGCGGGTGGAACAGCTCGAGCTCACCGACGGCAGCCGGGTGCTGCAGGTGCTGGCGCCCATTCGCAAGTTCGGCACCGCTGGCGAGCCCGCGCTTTTCTACACGGCGCCTCCCACCGCCCAGCCGGTGGGCTGTGCGGGGGTGGTGCGGCTGGCGATCTCCCTGGAGGAGATGCAGCAGCGAATCTGGGCGGCCAACCTGTGGACTGCGGGCACCGCCCTGCTCATCCTGGTGTTCGCCGTGTTGGGCGCGCTCAAGCTGGCGGCCAGCGTTACCGCCCCCATCAACCAGTTGGTGGCCGCCACCCACCAGGTGGCAGAAGGCAACCTCAACTGGTCGGTGCCGGTGACCCGGGAGGATGAGATCGGCCAGCTCGCCCGTACCTTCAACACCATGGTCACCAACCTGCGCACCCTGATCAAGCGGGTGCGGGACGGCGTGGTGCGCATCAGCGCCGCCAGCAGCCAGCTCGCCGCCATTTCCGAGCAGCAGGCCACCGGCTATGCCGAGCAGGCCGCCTCCGTGGAAGAGATTACCGCCGCCATGGAGGAGCTGGCAGCCTCTGCCGCCTCCATCGCCGACAGCTCGGAATCGGTAGTGGACATCGCCGAGGCGGCGGTGAAGGCCTCCACCAACGGCTCCCGGGCTGTGGCCGACGCCATCGAGGAGATGGAGCGCATCCGCCAGACGGTGCAGAACGTTGCCAGCACCGCCCTGCGCCTGGGCGACCGCTCCCAGAAGATTGGTGAGGTGGTGAGCTTCATCCAGGATATCGCCTCCGAAACCCACCTGCTGGCGGTGAACGCCGCTATCGAATCCGCCGCCGCCGGCGAGCACGGCAAGCGCTTTGCCGTGGTCGCCTCCGAGGTGCGCCGCCTGGCCGAGCGTTCCCGTGCCAGCGCAGAAGAAATCAAGGCCCTGGTCACCGAGATCCAGACCGCCATCAACGCCTCGGTGATGGCCACCGAGCAAGGCACCAAGGAAGTGGAAAGCGGCGCCACCCTGGCCCGCAGTGTGGAGGTGAACCTGCAGGAGATCACCTCCCTGATCGAAAAGACCACCCAGACCGCCAAAGAGATCTCCATGGCCACCCAGCACCAGCGCTCGGCCAGCGACCAGATCCTGGCGGTGATCAGGGGTATCGCCGACGGCGTGCGCACCAGCGCCAGCGAGATGCGTCAGGCCTCCGCCTCCGTCTCCCAGCTTACCGAGCTCGCCGATGCCTTCAAGGAAGAGGTGGAGCGCTTCGTGGTGGATTAGCGGACGTTCCCCCGGCCATCCTCACCCCCCTTCCCCGCCCCCCGGGCGGGGAAGGACTTTTCGTGCGGCCCCTGGTAGTTGTTGACACGAATTCCGACAGCCTGGGAGTGTTGACTTGCTGCCACGCCGACCCCTGTTGGCCGCCCTGCTCTTGCTCGCCCTGCTGCCCGGGTGCGCCCGGCGTGAGGACCCGGTGCCGCCGGGGCGCACCCTGATCACCGTCTGGTCGGGCTGGACCGGGCACGAGCAAGGGTATTTCCAGGCGGCGGTCAAGGCCTACAACCGCAGCCAGAACCGCATCTTCGTCAAGAACATGTCCACGGAGATGGACGACGGCAAGCTGCTGCGGGCGCTTACGGCAGGCGTGCCGCCGGACCTCTTCTTCCTCTGGGAGCCATCCTACATCGGGGCGCTGGCAGCCAACAACGCCATCCAGCCCCTGGACCTGTTCATCAGGAAATCGACGCTGAACCTGAAGGACCTGATCCCGGGCTCCATCAACCAGGGCTACTACGAGGGGCACTACTATGCCATGCCCTTCCTGATTGATGCCTACGGCCTGTACTGGAGCAAGAAGGCCTTCCGCGAGGTGGGCCTGGATCCGGAACGGCCACCCCGCACCATGTCGGAGCTGGAGGCCTACACGAAGCGGCTGCTGTCCTGGGAGCGGCCTGGGCAGCTGCGCCGCCTGGGCTTTGAGATGCCGGGGTTGAACCTGTTCATGGTGCTCTTCGGGGGCAGGTTTTACGACCCCGCCACCAAGCGCATCACCACCACCGACCCCCGCAACGTGGAAGCGCTGGCGTTCTACAAGCGCCTGTACCAGATACAAGGCGGCGCGCACCGCATTGACGCCTTCAAGCAGGGGTTCGGCGAGTACAACAGCGCCAATCACCAGTTCTTCGTGGGCAAGGTGGCGATGATGATCAGCGGCCAGTGGTGGTCCAGCTACTGCCGCAAGTACCGCCCCGGCATGGATTTCGGGGTGGCGCCCCTGCCCTACCCGGACCAGTACCCCGGGCTGCTGGGCACCACCTACCTGGGGGGCAACTTCGCCTGCATCCCCACGGAATCCAAGCATCCCCGGCAGGCCTGGGACTTCCTGCGCTGGATGCAGACCTACCCGGCACAGCTGCTGTTCGCCCAGAAGATGCGGGGGGTGCCCAACTACCGACCGGTGCTCAGCGACCCCTCCCTCACCCAGGGTGACCGCTGGAGCCGGGCCTTCGGCGTGGTCTGCCAGATTGCCAACCACCCCAACGCCCGCTTCTTCCCCGCGCTGCCCGTGAACCTGCTCTACATGAATGAGCTGGACAACGCCGCTCAGTACGGCGCCCGGGGTCGCAAAACCCCCTACCAGGCCCTGGCCGACGTGGAGCAGCGCGTGCAGCAGGAGCTGGAGAAATACCCCGAGTACCGGATCGCCCGGCGGCCGGGAGGCAAGCCGTGACCACCGCTGCCGCGCCGCCTACCCGCCGTGCCAGCTATGCTGCCCGCGCCGAGCGCCGCCGCCTGGTCACCGGCCTGCTTTTCATCAGCCCCTGGATAGTCGGCTCCCTGGTGTTCACCCTGGGGCCGGTGCTGGTCTCCCTGTACCTGAGCTTCTGCGACTACCGGGTGCTCACCCCGCCCCACTGGCTGGGCGGGGAGAACTACCGGCAGCTCCTGGCTGACGAGTACTTCTGGCGCTCCCTGGGCAACACCGCCTTCATGTTCATCGAGCTGCCGCTGGGGATCGTGATCGGCATCGCCCTGGCCATGCTGCTTAATGCCAGCGTGCGCGGCCAGCCTGGTTTCCGCACCCTGTTCTACCTGCCCTCGGTGGTGCCGGTGGTGGCCAGCGCCATGCTCTGGCTGTGGATCTTCAACCCCGACCCCAAGATCGGTTTGCTTAACGGGCTGCTGGGGATGCTGAGTACCGCAATGGAGGGCCTGGACGCCCTGCTGCACGGCCTGCTGCCCGTGCTCCCGGCCTCCCTGCATCTGCACCTGCCGCCGGAAATACCCTGGCTGGTGAGCGCCACCACCGCCAAGCCCTCCATCATGCTCATGGACCTGTGGGGGGTGGGCGGCGGCATGATCATCTACCTGGCGGCCCTGCAGGGCGTGCCTCAGCACCTCTATGAGGCGGCCGACATTGACGGCGCCAGCTCCTGGCAGAAGACCTGGCACATCACTCTGCCCAGCATCAGTCCCGTGATCTTTTTCATGGTGGTCACGGGCATGCTGGGCGTCTTCCAGTACTTTACCAGCGCCTACATCATGACCTCGGGCGGCCCTGAGCACTCCACCCTGTTCTATGCCCTGTACCTGTTCCAGAACGCCTTCCAGTACTTCAAGATGGGCTATGCCTGTGCCATGGCCTGGATTCTCTTCCTGATCAGCCTGGTGCTCACCCTGGTGGTGTTCCGCTCCTCGGCCCGCTGGGTGTACTACGAGGAGGAGCGCTGATGAAGCGGGGCTTGGCGATAAAGCGCGGCTTCACCTACCTGGCGCTGGTGGCGCTGGCGGTGGTTTTCGCCTTCCCCTTCGTCTGGATGCTCTCCACCAGCCTCAAGTACGACTGGCAGATCTTCCCCAGGGAGGGCCAGCCGTTCTCCCTCAACCTGTTCCGCTGGCCGATGCGCTGGGGGAACTATCCTCGGGCCCTGGAGACCTTCCCCTTCCTCAACTACCTGTACAACACCCTTTACATCTGCCTCTTTAATGTGATCGGCACCGTGGCCTCCAGCTCCCTGGTCGCCTACGGCTTCTCCCGGGTGCGCTGGAGAGGGCGCAACGCCATCTTTATCCTGGTGCTGGCCACCATGATGATCCCCTACCAGGTCACCCTGCTGCCGGTGTTCATCCTGTTTCGCAACCTGGGCTGGATCGGCAGCTACAAGCCCTTGATCGTGCCCGCCTTCTTCGGCAGCGCCTTCTTCATCTTCATGCTGCGCCAGTTCTTCATGACCCTGCCCGGGGAGCTCTCCGACGCCGCCCGCATTGATGGGTGCTCGGAGCTGGGCATCCTGCTGCGCATCGTGACCCCCCTGGCCAAGCCCGCCCTGGCCACGGTGGCCCTGTTCACCTTCATGGGGTCCTGGCTCGACTTTATGGGCCCCTTGGTTTACCTCAACGATGAGCGCCTCTACACCCTGGCCCTGGGCTTGCACGCCTTCCTGGGCCGCCATGGCGCAGACTGGTCCGGCCTGATGGCGGCAGGCACGGTGGTGGTGGCCCCCATCATCATCATCTTCTTCTTCACCCAGCGCACTTTCATCAAGGGCATCGCCCTCACCGGCATGAAAGGCTGAGCCGGCACCGGCATATGGAACAAATGGGTGAAGGAGACCGGAGCCTGTGACTGAGCTCGCGCTTCCCCAACTGTGGCAGGCGGCGGTGTCAGCCGTGCTGGTGCTGGCGCTGTTCGGCCTGTTTCTGTGGCGCTTTGCCCGCCGCCCCTGGGGGTTGCTGGCCTGCCTGGGGGCCCTGCTGGTGGACCAGACGGCCAAGTATTGGCTGATCCTGGCCCTGCCCCAGCGCGGCCTGGTGCTGTGGCAGGGCCATCTTCACCTGGTGCTGCTGGTCAACCCTTACCAGGGATTCGGCAGCCGTTTCTCCGAGCTGCTGCTGGCCTGCCTGGGGGGGCTGAGCCTGAGCCTGGTGCTCTACCTGCGCCTGGAGCGGCTGCACTACCGCATGTCGCGCTGGTCGGAGGTGGCGATGGGGCTGCTCATGGGCGGGCTGGCGGCGATCATGGTGGATCGGCTGCGCCTGGGCGGAGTGATTGACTTCCTGCAGTTTGGCCGGCACGCCTACGTGTACAACCTGGCCGACCTGTGCGTGCTGGTGGCCATGCTCATGCTGGGAGCGCGGGGGGTGCTGCTGCTGGCCGAGTATGCGCACCACCCCCTGGACGGCCCGCTGGACATTCAGCCGGAGCCCTGAGCGGCCGCCATGCGCAGCAGCATGCCCTCCAGCGCCAGGTCCACGTTGGCGTTGCGCTGCAGGTAGCGGCGCGTCTGCTCCAGTGCTGCCAGCACCCGGGCCACCTGCTCCGGCTCCAGGCGGGCCGCTTCGGCCGCGATCCCCTGCTCCCGGTCTGTGTTCACCACCAGCTCCACCGCCCCCGACTGCCAGGCGAGCACGTCCCGATACCAGCCCATGGCCAGCTCCAGCAGCTGGGGCAGGCGCATGCGCAGCATGCGGTCACGAGATAGCTTCGGCTTGGCCTCCCCTTCCGGGGGCTCCTCGTCCTCGTCCGGCGCCACTTCTGCCTCCACCTCCTGCGACCAGGTGGCCATGGCCAGCGCTTTCAGTTCCGCCGTGCTCCGCAGCAGCGACTTGGGCTCCTGGCTGGCCAGGCCTTGCAGGAAGTCGAGCATGCGCTCCCGGGTGGCCAGGGTTTCCGGCCGCCGCCAGGCGGTAAGGGCCCAGCCCGGCCGGCCCCCGGACAGCCTGGCCAGCAGGGCGGCCCGCCCCGCCTCCACCCCCCGCGCCTCCAGCAGTGCCGCCACCGCCGCGGGCGCGGCCAGGTGGAACTGCACCTGCTGGCAGCGGGAGATGATGGTAGGCAGCAGGGAGGCCAGGCGGCTGGTGATCAGCACCAGGCTGACCTCTGGCGGCGGCTCCTCGAGCAAGTGCAGCAGGGAGTTGGCGGCCTCGGCATGCAGCCGGTCGGCGGGGTCCACCAGGTACACCTTGCGCCGGCCAGAGTGGGGGCGCAGGTAGGCGTCCTGCAGCAGGGGGGGCGGGGTCTGCCGGGGCTGGTCGGGGCGGTGGCGGATCTGATCCAGGGTGATGGTGGCCGCCTCCCCCAGGGCGTCCAGCAGCTCGGCCGGGGCATCGGGGGGCAGCTTGCCGGCGGGGGTGATCAGGCGCACATCAGGATGGCTGCCGGCCTCGATCGCCGCGCAGGCGGGGCAGGCCTGGCAGGCCTCCCCGGGAGCGGGCGGCTGCAGGCAGTTCAGGGCCTGGGCGAAGGCCAGGGCGGCCGTGCGCTTGCCCACGCCGTCCGGACCCACAAACAGGTAGGCGTGGGCCACCTGCTGGCGCCGGATGGCGTTGGCCAGCACTGTTGCCGCGGTTTCCTGTCCCACCAGTTCAGATAGTGTCACTGGGCCTACAGCTTGGCGAACTCCTCGACGTCGAGCACAAAGACGATGGCCCCGCCCACGGTCACCTTCACCGGGCTGGGGATACAGGCGCCGATGGGCTCCATGGTGGGCGGGAAGACGTTCACATACTGCTCCCTGGTCTTGGAGCTGCGCTCCAGCAGGCTGATCACCTCCGCTACCTGCCCCGGCTCCACCCCGATGAGGAAGGTGACGTTTCCCTCCCTCAGGAAGCCACCGGTGCTGGCGACGTTGGTGAACTTGTAGCCGCTCTCCAGCAGGGCATCCATCACCTTGCGCTTATCCTTGTCCTGCACCACCGCGATTACCAGTTTCACGCCCTTGCACCTCCTTCCCAGATACCTGCCTGCCGCAGCCGGGGGACCAGCGCCGCCTGCAGCAGGGCAAATGTCTGCTCAGCCCGGGGTTGGGAGGGGATGACCAGGAACCGCCGCGGGGCGGCGGCAGCCAGGAGGCGGTAGCCCGCCGCCACCCGCTCCAGGAAGGCCAACCCTTGCTCCTCCAGCCGGTCCAGGTCCCCCCCCAGGCGCTGCAGAGCCACCGCTGGCGCTACCTCCAGCAGCACCGTCAGGTCGGGCTGCTCCGGCCCCGCCAGGCGGCAGCAGCGTTCCACCTGCCACCGCGCCAACCCTCGCCCAAACGCCTGGTAGGCGATGGTGGAATCATGATAGCGCTCGCACACCACCACCTTGCCCGCGGCCAAGGCGGGCCGGATCACCTGGTGCAGGTGCTGGGCGCGGTCGGCCAGGTAGAGCATCAGCTCGGCCCGGTGGTCAAGCTCCGCCCCGCCCGCCAGCAGCACCCGCCGCAGCCGCCTGCCCAGGGGAGTGCCTCCCGGCTCCCGGGTGTGGCGCACCGGCAGCCCTGCCTCCCGCAGCCAGCGGGCGACCAGCCCCGCCTGCGTGGTCTTGCCACTGCCGTCTATACCCTCAAAGCTGAGGAAATAGCCCTTGCGCACGCTCATGGTAGGCTCATGACCAGGGGCATCTGTGCCTGGCTGGGATCCCGCAGCGCCTTGCCGTAGCGCCCCCCGCCCCCCGGCAGCAGGGGCAGCCGCCCCTCCCGGGCAGAGATGATGGTGCGAGCAGCGGCGCTGCCTACCACCAGGGCCAGCTCGTGCTCCGCCGCCTGGTGCAGCACCGCCATCTCGGTACCAAACTGGTTGAGCAGCTTGGCCAGCGCCACCGGCCCGATCTGGGGCAGGAACTGGAGGGGCACCTGGTAATGGTAGGGCGGCCGGTGGCTGGGCGGCCGGGGCGCGGGGTAGTCGGCAATCTCAACTAGCCGGTCCAGCACCCCCTTGGTGACCTTGGCGCTGCCGCAGGCCCGGCACTCGGCCACCGGCGGTTCGGCGCGCTCGATCCACCCGCATTCGGGGCAGGCGGTGCGGTGGTACTTGCCCAGCCGGGGGTCCAGGCCGTAGTTGGCCACCACCCGCCGGCCTTCCTCTCGCTGCAGGGCCAGCAGCAGCTCCCGAAATGTGGGCTGCTCCATGGCGATCACGTTGTACTCGCGGCCGATCTTGGGCAACGAATGGGCGTCCGAGTTGGAGAGGAAGGTCATCCCCGCCAGCTCGCCGATGCGGTCGGCCATGCCCGCATCGGCGCTCAGCCCCAGCTCCAAGGCGGGTATAGCCTCGAGGGCGGCAGGGGAAAACAGGTCGGCCAGGCGCCGGGCGCAGTTGCCGTAAACGCTCTTGTGGGGGGTGAAGGCATGCGCCGGCATCAGGGTGCCGCCCGCCCCGGCGCAGATCTCCCACAGCGCCTGCGCCGGCACCCGGCAGCGCTGGCTGCTCAGCTCCAGGTTGGTGACCAGCCGCCCGGCCTCCCGGCTGAAGCCCTCCAGGGCCTGCAGGGTGGGGAAGTAGCAGACGTAGTGGCCGCCCCGGCCGTCCCGCTCTGCTGCCTCCAGCTCGCTGCCCAGGATCACCGTCACCCGCTGCTGGTAGCGCAGCCCGCCCCCCTCTTGCTCGGTCATCTCCCCCCGCGCCAGCAGCTCCCCAATCTCCCGGATCACTCCCGGGGAGGCACAGTCCACGATGCCCGCCACCTCGATCCCCTTGCGCTGGGCGCACTCCCGGGCGATGTGCCCAAAGGTGAGGTCCCGGGCAGCGGTGATCTTCACCGGGCGGCCGGCGGCGGTTCTGCCGATATGGATGTGCAGGTCGCAGTAGTAGTGGCGCATGTATGGTGGCGCGTGGCTGGTCAGGGGTGCAGATGGTTGGTTGAGTTCTGCCGACGGTCCTGCCTTCCTGCCGGCGGCACCCACCATTAGCAGTATAGCGGTTTCAGGCCGTCGCGGCCAGGGCCCCCGCGCTGCGAGCTTGAGCGGTTTTGTGGAATAGATTGAAGGCAGGCGGGCATGCGCCAAGCACCCCGGGCTGCTACCAATTGTTGTCGCCATCATCATCGGAGAAGGGAACATGAACAGGCTTCCCGTGATCCTTTTGCTTGCCCTGATGCTGCCTGTCGGCCTCCCGGCTGCCGCCCAGGAGGAGGCCCTCAGCGTGCAGCAGGTGGCCGCCGCCGCCGATGAGCAACTGCTCTTCCAGGCTATTCCCACCGTCTTTACCGCCTCCAAGAAGGAGCAGCTTGCCACCCAGTCGCCCTCCAGCGTGACCGTGATCACCCAGGAGGACGTGCGCCGCTCCGGGGCCACCAGTATCCCGGACCTGCTGCGGCGGGTGGTGGGGGCCGACATCTTCCAGGAGACGGCCAGCCAGTGGGAGGTGAACCTGCGGGGCCTGGCCCAGGCGCTGAACTCCCGCACGCTGGTGCTGATTGACGGCCGCACGGTCTACAGCGACATCTTCGGCGGCGCCGTCTGGTACTTGCTGCCGGTGGTGCTGGAGGACATCGAGCGCATCGAGGTGGTACGGGGCCCCGGCTCGGCCCTCTACGGTGCCAACGCCTTCTCCGGGGTGATCAACATTATCACCCGCTCGGTAGCCTCTGCCGCCGGCACTACTATCTCCGCCACCCGGGGGGCCGAGCTGCAGCGCAACGCCCTGGTGTACGGTAATGCCACCGCCAGCCTGCCCTATAAGATCACCGCGGGCTATGATACGGTGGACGAGTGGGACCGGGATGTGCGCTCGGGCCAAGTGGGCAAGTTCACCTTCCTGATCGAGCCCCCCACCCGGGGCCGCACCACCGCCTCCTTTGGCGGCGGGCTCACCCAGGGCAATACCCGCATCCGCTTCTCACTGATTGACCCCGTGCCCATGCGCGTGCACGACCAGTCCAAGTACCTGATGGGCAGCTTTGAGAACGGCACCGCGAGCGTGCGCGCCTTCTGGAACCACAGCGACCAGAACATTGACTACACCGTGGACCCCCGGCCCGGCCCCTTTGAAACCGACGTGCTGGACCTGGAAATCCAGACCAACCGGGACTGGGGCCGGCACTCGGCAATCATGGGCGCCGGCGCCCGCCATACCACGGTGCGGGCCACGCCCATCTTCGACGCCCCTGCCCATACCGAACGCCTGGTCTCCTTGTTCGTGCAGGACGAGTACCGGGCTGGTCCCCAGCTCACCCTGGTGGCAGGCGCTCGCTATGATCGCACCAACCTGCTGGGCGGCCGGCTCAGCCCCCGCCTGGCCGCGCTTTACCGGCTCACCGCGGCCCAGTCCCTGCGGCTCTCCGTGGGCCAGGCCTTCCGCCGGCCCACCTTCCTGGAGTCCTTCATGTGGCTGGGCCAGGAGTTTCAGCCCGGGCTGAACTACGTGCTGCACGGCAACCGGCGGCTCAATCCCGAGGTGCTGCGCTCCCTCGAGCTCGAGTACCGCGCCAACTTCGACCGGGTGAAGCTAACCGCCGAGGCCTACCGTTATCGCATAGATGGCTTCGTGATGGACACCCGGCTGTCCGGGGAGCCGCCCCTGATCGAAGACAGCATTGACAACCTGTTGGATGTCCGCGCCAGCGGCCTGGAGCTGTCGGCCGATTACCTGATCTCCCCCCAGTTTTCGGGCTTTGCCAACGCGGCCTGGGAGCGCACAGAGGACCGCAGCACGGGTAGGGACCTGGACGGCGTTCCGGGCCACAAGCTCAATGCCGGGCTGCGCTTCACTGGCAGCCGGGGCCTGCAGGCTGACCTGTACGTGCACCACGTGGCCAACACCCGCTGGGTCTACGACTACGACCCCGAGGAGACGCCGACGCCCGCCTATACCATCGTCAACGCCCGGCTGGCGCAGCTGCTGTCCAATGACGACCTGTCGCTTGCCTTCTCGATGTTCAACCTGCTCAACGACCGCCACCAGGAGTTCCCGGACGCGCCCAGGATCGGGCGCCGGGTGGCCGTGACCGCCCTCTACCGCTTCTGAGGCCGCCAACGTGAGGGTGATGCCGAGCGCCCACCGTGCTGCCGGCATTCCCGCCCATGAGCGCCAGGTCGGCAGGCCTGGCGCTCCCATTTCCTGCCCTTGGGGTACCGGAGAGACAGCAATGGTAAAACGTCCAGCAGGACCAAGGGCCAGGCCGGGGAATTGAGTGGAGCCTTGTCCTGCGGACAGATAAGCGTATCGCTCCATCAGACAACCAGGCGCTGGCAGGGCAAACCATTGTAGGGATGCTTAAGGAAATTTTCCGGCACCTGTTTAGAGGTCAAAGCGGGGTGGGTATTACTGACCAGGCGACTCTTCCCAAGGTTCGTTTCGTGGGAAGCCCGGGCGGGTGAAAAACCGGGCGGCTCGGCTTCAGTGTGCTGTGCCTCTCTCTCCCCCCTGCCGACTGACAAAGCCATACGCTTTGCTGGGTGTGCTGCAGGAGTGCTCCCCCCCCCCACATCCTCGGCCACCCAGCAAATAACCAAAAGAGACGGGCGGCGCTTGGCCGCCCGTCTCTTTTTCGGCCGGGGGCTCCCTACAGGATCTGCTCCAGGCCGTACACCAGCCCCGACAGGGAGCCTATCTTGCGAATTGCCGCCAGCACCCCGGGCATGAACGATTCGTGGTGCAGGGAGTCGTGCCGGATGGTAAGCGTCTCGCCCCCGCCGCCGAAGATCACCTCCTGGTGCGCCACCAGCCCGGGCAGCCGCACGCTGTGGATGCGTACGGGACCGCAGGTGCCGCCCCGGGAGGGCGCCTCGCCTATCCCCGCTGGCGCCAGGGTCGAGCCCTCCGCCTGGCACATCATCTGGGCGGTCTTGAGCGCGGTGCCGCTGGGGGCGTCCTTCTTGCCGGCATGGTGCAGCTCGATGATCTCCGCCGCCCCAAAGTAGCGGGCGGCCCGGGCTGCAAACTCCATCATCAGCACCGCCCCCAGGGCGAAATTGGGGGCGATCAGCACCCCCACCCCCGCCTCCTGCGCCCAGCGCGCCACCTGCGCCAGCCGCTCCTTGTCCCAGCCCGTGGTCCCCACCACGCAGGGCACCCCGGCCGCCAGCGCCAGGCGCACGTTCTCCATCACCGCCGCCGGGGCGGTGAAATCGGCCATGGCGTCCGGCTTGGCCGCCAGCGCTGCCGCCAGGTCGCTGGTGATGACCACCCCGCAGGGGCCGCTGCCCGCCACCACGCCCGCATCCTCGCCCACCTGGTGCAGGTCCACCGCGCCCGCCAGCCGCAGGTCCGGCTGGCTGGCGAGGGTTTTCACCAACTGCCGGCCCATGCGCCCGGCCGCCCCGACCACCAGCACCCCCATCTGGTTCCTCATGCTCCCACTCCTATGGCTCGAAAGGTCCGATGGCGACATAGTTGAGCTCGTCGCCGGCGAACAGGCTCCCCGCTACCTGGTGCACCTGCTCCACCGTCACCGCATTCACGCGCTCCCGCACCTCCTCGAAGGGCATTAGCCGCCCCCAGTACATCTCCGCGGTGGCGTTACGCCGCATGCGGTAGCCGGTGTTCTCCAGGGCCAGGGCCATGCTCCCCTTCAGCTGCTCCTTGGCCCGCTGGCACTCCTGCTGAGTGATGCCGCGCTCGCGCAAGGCCGCGATCTCGGCCCGCACCAGCTCCAGCACCCGCGGGGAGTTCTCCGGGCTCACCCCCGCCGTCACCGCAAACAGGCCGCTGGTCTGGTAGGAAAGACAGTAGGAGCCGATGCTGTACACCAGGCCCCGCTTTTCCCGCACTTCCTGAAACAGGCGGCTGCTCATGCCGCCCCCCAGCACCGTGTCCAGCACCGCCAGCTGATAGCGGTTTTCGTGGGTTTGTGCATAACCCCGGGTGCCCAGCACAAAGTGCACCTGCTCCGTGGGCCGGGAAATGGTGCGCCAGGCAGGCCGGTAGTTGGCCGGGGGCTCTGTGTCCGGGGCTGCCGGCGGGCACGGCCAGCCGAAGGCCTGCGCCGCCTGCGCCGCCAGCCACTCATGGTCCACCTTGCCGGCGGCCGCCACAATCATATGGGCGGGCTGGTAGTGGCAGCGGAAGAAATGCAGCGCCTTCTCCCGGTCCATGTCCTTGATCACTGCCTCCCGCCCCAGGAGCGAGCGGCCCAGGGGATGCCCCTGCCAGATGGTCTGGGCGAAGAGGTCGTGCACCCAGTCCTCCGGGTCGTCCTCGTAGCGCTTGATCTCCTCGATCACCACCTGCTTTTCCCGCTCCAGCTCATCGGGATCAAAGACGGAGTTGGTGAGCATGTCTGCCAGCACGTCCATGGCCAGGGGCAGGTGGTCGGCCAGGACCCGGGCATAGAAGCAGGTGTATTCCCGGTTGGTATAGCCGTTTAGCTGGCCGCCCACGCCGTCCATGGCCTCGGCGATCTCCTGGGCGCTGCGGCGCTGCGTACCCTTGAAGAGCAGGTGCTCCAGGAAGTGGGTGGCCCCCTCCCAGCCGGGCTCCTCCTGCTTCACTCCCGACCTTATCCACATCCCCAGAGAGACGGATTCCACCCGGGGGATGTATTCGCTCACCACCCGCAGGCCGTTGCCAAGCACCCGCCTGCTGTATTGGCCATGATCGCTCAAGCCTGCTTGGTCTCCCCTCTAACAGGTGTTGGGACAAACCAGGCAGGACCCGGGGGCCCTGCCTGCTGCTGGAAGGCTATCGCCGGGCGCTCACCGCCGGCGTCCGCCCCGGCCGCCGCGCCGCTCCCGGTGCTCGCCGCCGCCACCGCCGCCGCCTTCGCTCCCCGCGGCCTCGCCCTGCAGGCCGCGGCGGGTGAGGCGCACCTTGCCCGTGGGGTCCACTTCCAGCACTTTCACCATCACCTCGTCCCCCAGCTTGAGCACGTCTTCCACCCGCTCCACGCGCTCCCGGGAAATCTGGCTGATGTGGAGCAGGCCGTCCTTGCCGGGCAGCAGCTCCACGAAGGCGCCAAAGGGGGCGATGCGCACCACCTTGCCTACGTAGGTCTCACCGACGGTGACATCCTTGGTCAAGTTCTCCACCGTGCGCAGGGCTGCCTCGCCGCTCTCGCCGTCCACGGCGGCGATGAACACCCGGCCGTCTTGCTCCACGTCAATGCGCACATTGAAGTCAGCCTGAATCTTCTTGATCACCTTGCCGCCGGGGCCGATCAGGTCGCCGATCTTGTCGGGATGAATCTCCAGGGTGAAGACCCGGGGAGCATGGGGGGCCAGCTCGGGGCGCACGGAGGGCAGGGTCTCCAGCATGGCGCGCAGGATCTGCTGGCGCGCCTCTCGGGAGCGCACCAGGGCCTCGGTGAGCACCTGGTGGGAAAGCCCGCCCACCTTCACGTCGAGCTGCAGGCCGGTGACGCCGTGCTGGGTGCCGGCCACCTTGAAGTCCATGTCACCGGAGAAGTCCTCAATGCCCTGAATGTCGGTGAGCAGCACATAGCGGTCGCCGTCGCTTACCATGCCCACGGAGATGCCCGCCACCGGCTCCCGGATGGGAACACCGGCGTCCATCAGGCCGAGCGTGCTGCCGCAGACGCTGGCCATGGAGCTGGAGCCATTGGACTCCAGCACATCGGAGACCACGCGGATGGTGTAGGGGAAGGTATTCTCGTCCGGCAGCACCGGCAGCAACGAGCGCTCCGCCAGGGAGCCGTGGCCGATATCGCGGCGGCTGGGCCCCCGCATGGGGCGCACCTCACCCACGCTGTAGGGCGGGAAGTTGTAGTGGTGCATGTAGCGCTTGGTTTCCTCTTCCGGGCCCAGGCTGTCCAGAATCTGCTCCTCGCCCACCCCGCCCAGGGTGACCGTGGAAAGCACCTGCGTCTGGCCGCGGGTGAAGAGCGCCGAGCCGTGCGCCCGGGGCAGCAGCCCCACTTCGCAGGTGATGGGGCGGACCTCCTCCGGCCGGCGGCCGTCCGGGCGGCGCCCCTCGTCGAGCACCATGGCCCGGAACACCTGCTTGATGAAGGCCTCCACCTGGCCGGGGATGGCGGCGAACTTGTCCGGGGACCGCTCCAGCAGCTCGCTGACGATCTCGGTCTGCAGCAGGGCGGTAGCCGTCTCCCGGGCGGCCTTGAGCGGGTTGGCGAGGGCCTCCTTGACCCGTGCCCGGTAGTGCTCCAGCGCCTGGGCGATCTCCAGGTCGGTCTCCTTGGGCGGCACCTCCGTCTTGGGCACGCCCACCTGGGCGCGCAGCCGCTCCTGGGCCTCCAGGATGGGCTGCATGGCCTGGCTGGCGAACTCCACCGCCTGTACCAGCACCGATTCCGGCACCTCGCTGGCGCCGGCCTCGGCCATGATCACCCCCTGTGGGCAGGCGGCGACTATCAGGTTCAGGTCGCTCAGCTCCAGTTGGTCCCGGGTGGGGTTGATGACAAAGCGCCCTTCCACCCGGCCCACCCGCACCCCGGCCACTGGGCCTGCCCAGGGGATCCGGGAGATGTGCAGGGCCGCCGAGGCCCCGACCATGCCCAGCATGTCCGGCAGGTTCTCGGGATCGGTAGAGAGGGTGGTGACGATGATCTGCACCTCGTTGCGCAGGTGCTTGGCGAAAAGGGGGCGCAAGGGCCGGTCAATCAGCCGGCAGGTGACGATGGCTCGTTCGCTGGGCCGGCCTTCCCGCTTGATGAAGCGGCTGCCCGGGATCTTGCCGGCCGAATACAGCTTCTCCTCGAAATCAACGGTCAGGGGGAAAAAGTCGATGCCTTCTCGAGGCTGTGCCGAGGCGGTAGCGGTGGCCAGGATGATGGTGTCGCCATATCTCACCGTGACTGCCCCGTCGGCTTGTTTCGCTAATTTCCCGGTTTCAATGACGAGCGGCTTTCCGCCAACCTCCACTTCGATGGTTGTCAATACTGCTCCTATTTCCGCGGACCGACGGTATCCCTGATGCCAAGCTTGCTGATGACAGCCCGGTAGCGCTCGACGTCGGACTTGCTCAGGTAAGTGAGCAAACGGCGCCGGTGGCCGATCATCACAAACAGGCCGCGCCGGGAATGAAAGTCCTTGCGGTGGACCTTCAGGTGTTCTGTCAACTGGTTGATGCGGGCACTCAGCAGCGCCAACTGCACCTCGGCTGAACCGGTATCCAGTTCATGCTGCCGGTGCTGGCCCATGATGTCCCGCTTCTGCTCACTTGACAAGGGCATGCTTTCCCTCCCGCGTGCGGTTACCCGCGCGGTTCCCGTCTCCGCATTAAGATGGGCGGACTCCCTACGGGTCGGGGGTAACCAGGTCGTAGGACCCGGCCCAGATCCGACCACCTGGCTGCCCCTGCCTGTGTAGGAGTCCGTCGGCGCTTATTCTAACACGTCCCCCCGCCCCTGTAAAGAAGCCAATGTCTGGCGGGCTTCGGCCACGTCGCGTGCCATCTGCGCGACCAGTGCCCCCGCGTCTGGGAAGCGCCGCTCCCCCCGCAGCCGGGCCAGGAAGCGTACTGCCATCTCGCGGCCGTAAAGTTCACCCTCAAAACCAGGCACAAAGGCCTCTATCACCAGCGGCCCCCCACCAAAGGTGGGGCGGCGGCCGATGTTCACCACCGCCAGGTGCAGCAGCTCGTCCCACCGGGCCAGCCCCACATATACCCCCACCGCCGGCACCAGGCGCTCGCCGCTTACCGCCAGGTTGGCGGTGGGAAAGCCCAGCCGGCGTCCCCGGCCCTCCCCGGCCACTACCTCGCCCCTCAGCTCGTAAGCCCGGCCCAGCAGGCAGTTGGCACGCGCCACCTCTCCCGCCAGGAGCAGCTCCCGGATCAGGGTGCTGCTGGGTTCCTCCCCATCCACCAGCACCGGGCCCACGCATTCCACCTCCAGCCCCACGCTGGCCCCCACTTCCCGCAGCAGGGCCAAGTCGCCCCGGCCGTCCTTGCCAAAGCGGGCGCGGTGCCCCACCACCAGGTGGCGGGCCCCCAGCCGCCCCGCCAGCACCCGGCGCACGAAATCGGCGGGCTCCATCTCCGCCAGGCGCTGGTCAAAGCGGGCCCGCACCAGGGCCCAGATCTCGAAGCGGCCGATCAGGGCCGCCTTCTCCTGGGCGGTGGTGAGCAGGGCGGGCTCCTGTCCGGGTCGCAGCACCCGGTCCGGGTGGGGCTCAAAGGTGAGCACCACCGGCCGCCAGTCGCGCTGAGAGGCCACCGCCACCGTGCGCTCCAGCAGGGCGGCGTGGCCCAGGTGCACGCCATCAAAGGCGCCCATGGTCACCACCGCGCTCTCCCAGGGCCATGCCAGCAGGCCGTCTATCACGAACATGGCGCGTCCTCGAACACCATCTTGGGCTGGGCCCAACCCTGGCCCGCCTGCGCCGCCGCCAGCAGCCGCCCGCCGTGGTAGAGCCGCACCCAGCCCTCCCCCGCTGCCGGTACCGCCCCGCCATGGCAGGCTCGCCTGGCCTCCACCGCGGGCAGCTCCACCGCCGGCCACGCGGCAAGCGGCCAGTCCAGGGGCAGCACCGGGCTGCGCCCAGCCGCCACCGCGTCGCCCACCTCCTCCGGGGTGAGCGCCTCCTCCAGCCCAAACTCGCCTGCCCGGGTGCGCAGCAGGAAGGAGAGATAGGCTGCCGTGCCCAGCGCCTCCCCCACCTGGGCGGCCAACACCCGCACATAAGTGCCCCGCGAGCACGTTACCTCCACCAGCGCCCGCGGGGGCGGGCCGGGCTGGTAGTCGAGCAGCTCAAAACGGCTGACGCGCACCCGCCGCGGCGGCACCGCCACCGCCTGGCCAGCCCGGGCCC
>Ga0315294_10000069_pt1 | contig 98275 bp, 97 predicted proteins | sample YL17G13_40_MG_FD_203626 | JGI IMG/M metagenome (GOLD analysis project Ga0315294, IMG submission 203626) | Sediment microbial communities from Yellowstone Lake, YNP, Wyoming, USA - YL17G13_40 | ecosystem: Environmental > Aquatic > Freshwater > Lake > Sediment | place: USA: Wyoming | collected...
GCTTGGATTCCCATAAGAAGAAGTTGATCCGCCCGCGCCTCAAGCGCAGGCACTTGCTCACCTGAGGACAAGAAAGTGTTACCTATGTCCTCGGTCTATATCGTTACCTATGTATCGGTCCGTACAGGTTCGGGGAGAGGGAGTGGGCAGGAGGGGGGAGGGGGAGTGGGCAGGAGGCGAGCTCCTGCCCTACGGGGGGAGGGGCGGGCGGGCGCATGCCATGCGCCCCTACGAGGGGGGCGAGAGGGGAGCGGGATTTCTCGTCGGCCGCGGGGCGGCCTCCTCGAAATGACAAGAGAGGCGAGGCGACCCAACTTCTCTCCGCGGGTGCCCCCACAGCGAGGGGCCGACCACCCGTAACAGCGGGGCCAGGTACAGAAGCTGCTCAGCGTTCAGCCTGGCTTCTGCAATTCAAACAGGGGCTGGCCCGGGCACGCACGCAGATCGGCGGGCGAGCAAGCAGGACGACGGGCCCCTCAGGAGTTGCCAGTTACGTGCCGGAATCCGGGACGGGGGCAAGGAGACCAGGCCAGAAACAGGGAAATCGCCACTGGAAGGATGGAAGAGCTGGTTGATATGGGGAATCCCGGGTAAAGACGTCGACCGGCAACCGGAGCAACAGATCTTTGCCAGCAGGACAAAAGCTTTCGCATGCCGTGAGTCTCCAGCCGGGAATGAGGGGAGGATTCCTTGGGCAAAAACGCGCAAGCTATCTCCGAGCAAGACGAGGTCAGGGATGCCGAGCGAGTAGCGCGTCGAGCCCTGCACGGACCTCTCACCATCACGGGCTTGATGATCATCGTGCTTCACTTCCTCAGCATGTTTCTCATCGGGCTCGTAGGTTTCCCTCTCTTCTTCCCCCTCAGCGCCTGCGGTCTGCTAACGGTGGTGCCCATCGCCGCCGTCTCTCTCTTTACTACATTCTCCCGTCATGGGCAGCGCATGGGCAATCGGCGACGCCTTCGGATTCTTGGACTCATGATATTCATGGCACTAGCGGTCATTTGGGGACTGCCCCGCGGCGGTTTCCTGGCGGCGGATCTGGGGCTTCGCCATCGGGTTGCTTCAAAGGTCAGCATTTCTGAATTGCAGTCTTGGGCGGCTGGCCTTGTCAGGATCGAGGCGGCGAGACTAGAAAAAGGTAAAGTGAGCACGCTGTTAATACCGGGCAAGTCGGACTACATTGAGCTCGTCCCAAAGTCAGTTCAGAACCTTGATCCCTCTGGTATCGTTGTATGCGTTCGACCTGACATGAGATCCGTTACTGTTGAGTTTGGTGGCGGATTCTACCATTACGGGGTCCGCATCTGCGAACCCCAAGCAGTGCGTTCGTGGAGCCTTGACGAGTTCCGATGGCGACCAGGCGTCTATGGCTACCATGATTGACTGAGTGAGCGATGCCCATTTGGGGAGCCGACCGCGCCCTGCCCTCCCCAGAAACCCGATCCCGGCGTTCTGATCGGTGGCTAAAGGTCCATCGGAGAGAGTCGGCGCCGCCTCACATTGCAGTTGTGACAGAACCAAGCTCTTGCCCGACGGGGAGGAGGGCGGGCGCATGCTATGCGCCCCTACAGGGGGACCCGGGGAGAGGCCTAATCGTTGCGGATCTCCACCCGCCAGTACACGATGTCCAGGTCGTCGTTGGGCAGGCCACCGGTGGGGGCGCTGTTTTCATAGGTAGCGTTGGGGCCGGTGGGCACGGAGAGGTAGGGGTCCACCGCGGCGTCCACGTCGAGCGGGGTCAGGGGATCATCAGACGGGATCAACTGGTTGGCGGTGACGAAGTTGAGCTGCAGGGAGGTCACGGCCGGGTTGGCCAGCCGGCTGCGGTCCAGGGTAATGCTGATGGTGTCGCCATCCCCGCTGGGGGGCGCGTACTGGTAGGGCGGGCCGACGAAGCGGCCGCTGCGGTAGTGCTGGAAGACGCCGCCGTGGAAGACCACGTAGTCCGAGGGCGGCACCACCGTGTCCGAGATCACCAAGGGCACGCCGCTGGCGGGCATGGGGGTGGAGGGGGTCATCACCAGGGGCACGGGGCCGTCGTCCAGGTTGCCATTGGTGTCAATGGCAAAGAAATAGTAGAGCCCGGGGTCAATGCGTCCCGCCACCCGCATCTCCATCGCCAGCCGCTGCCGGGGCCGGTTATCCAGGCGCTGGGCGGGGGAGCGGGCGCAGCCGGCAAGCAGGGGCAGGGAGAGCAGGATAATCAGGCGCCGCAACGGAACCTCCCAACAGCACGTTCACCTGATTATACCTCCCCCCGCCGGCCTTGCATAGCAGGGGCGCCAGGCAGGCAGCCATGGAAGAGCTGACCCCGATGCTGGCCCAGTACCGGGCCATCAAGCAGGAGCACCAGGACGTGGTGCTCCTGTTCCGGCTGGGCGATTTCTACGAGATGTTCGGCGAGGACGCCAAGCTCGCCGCCCAGGTGCTCGACCTCACCCTCACCAGCCGCGAGATCGGCAAAGGCCGTCGCCTCCCCATGTGCGGGGTGCCCTACCACGCGGTGGACCGCTACCTGGCGCGCCTGCTGGCCGCCGGGCACAAGGCCGCCATCTGCGAGCAGGTGGAGGACCCCCGCCAGGCCAAGGGCCTGGTGAAGCGGGAGGTGACCCGCATCCTGACCCCGGGCACGGTGGTGGAGGAGTTTCTGCTCGAGGAGCGGCGCAACAACTACCTGGCGGCGGTGAGCGGAGGCGAGGCAGGCTGGGGCCTGGCGGTGGTGGACAGCTCCACCGGGGAGTTTCTGACCACCCAGGTGGAGGGGGAGGGGGCGGAGGACCGGCTGCTGGAGGAGCTGGGGCGGCTGGGGCCGGCCGAGGTGCTGGTGAGTGCGGCAGAGGCGGCACAGGCAGGCTTCACCGAGATGGTGCAGCTGGCCTGCCGCTGCCGGGTGACCAGCCTGGAGGAGGACGCCTTCCTGCTGGAGGCGCCCTACCAGGTGCTGACCAGGCATTTTGGGGTGGCCTCCCTGCGCGGCTTCGGCTGTGAGGAGCTGCCGCTGGCGGTGGAGGCGGCCGCCATGGCCCTGCATTACCTGCAGTCCACCCAGAAATGCGCCCTGCGCCAGATCCGCAGCCTGAGCACCTACTCCCTGTCCCAGTTCATGATCCTGGACACCGCCACCCGCCGCAACCTGGAGCTCACCATCTCTCTGCGGGACGGCAGCCGCGCCAACAGCTTGCTCTGGCTGCTGGATGACACGCAGACGGCCATGGGCGCCCGCGCCCTGCGCCGCTGGCTGCTGGCGCCGCTGCTTTCCGTGGAGGAGATCAACAACCGCCTGGAGCTGGTGGAGGCCTTGCTGGCCGATGACCTGTACCGGGCAGAGCTGCGGGCCATCCTGAAGCAGCTCCACGATCTGGAGCGGGTGACCAGCCGGGCCGCCACCGGCACCGCGCACCCCCGGGACCTGGCCGGCATGCGCGACTCCCTGGCGCTACTCCCCCGCATCATCAGCCTGCTGCGGGAAGGGGGGGAGGCGCTGGCAGCCCTGGCCGAGGGCATTGACCCGCTTTCCGACCTGGCCGAGCTGCTGGCGGCCGCCCTCGAGGACCAGCCGCCGCTTTCCCTGCGAGACGGCGGGCTGATCCGGCCCGGCTACAGCCCCGACCTGGACGCCCTGCGCGAGCTCAGCCGGCAGGGCAAGGACTGGATCGCCAGCCTGGAGCAGCGGGAGCGGGTGCGCACGGGCATCAAGTCCCTGCGGGTGGCCTTCAACCAGGTCTTCGGCTACTACCTGGAGGTGACCCGGCCCAACCTGGAGCTGGTGCCTGCCGACTACATTCGCAAGCAAACCCTGGCCAATGCCGAGCGCTTCATCACCCCCGAGCTGAAGGAGTACGAGGCCCGGGTGCTGGGGGCGGAAGAGAAGATGGTGGCCCTGGAATGCACGCTCTTTTGCGCCCTGCGCAACCGGGTGGCCGAGCAGGCGGGCCGCGTCCAGGACACGGCCCGGCGGCTGGCGGAGCTGGACGTGCTGGCGACCTTTGCCGAAATTTCCCGCCGCCACCACTACTGCCGGCCGCAGGTGGTGGAGGGCGACCAGATCATGGTCCGGGATGGCCGCCACCCGGTGGTGGAGCAGACGCTGGTGGGGGAGCGGTTTGTGCCCAATGACGTGCAGCTGGACTGCCGGGAGTACCAGCTCCTGATCATCACCGGGCCCAACATGGCCGGCAAGTCCACCTACCTGCGCCAGGTGGCGCTGTCGGTGCTGATGGCACAGGTGGGCTGCTACGTGCCGGCCGCCGAGGCCACCATCGGGGTGGTGGACCGCATCTTCACCCGGGTAGGGGCCTCCGACGACCTGGCTACCGGCCAGAGCACCTTCATGGTGGAGATGACCGAGACCGCCAACATCCTCCACAACGCCACCCGCCACAGCCTGGTGATCCTGGACGAGATCGGGCGGGGCACCAGCACCTTTGACGGCCTATCCCTGGCCTGGGCGGTGGCCGAGCACCTGCACAACCACCCGCGCATGGGGGCGAAGACCCTGTTTGCCACCCACTACCACCACCTGAACGAGCTGGAAAAGACGCTGCCCCGCTGCCGCAACTACCGGGTGGCGGTAAAGGAGGACGGCGAGCGCATCGTCTTCCTGCGCAAGATCGTGGCCGGCGGCACGGACCGCAGCTACGGCATCCAGGTGGCCCGGCTGGCAGGACTGCCCCAGGAGGTGGTGGAGCGGGCCAAGGAGGTGCTGTGGAGCCTGGAGCAGAGCGACTCCATCGGCAAGCCCGCGGCGCGCCTGCCCGCCCCCCGGCCGCCGGCGCCGCCTGCGCCCGGCCAGCTCGGGCTCTTCGGCGCCGCCGAGCCCGACCCCCTGCTGGAGGAGCTGAAGGGCATTCCCATTGACACCATGAGCCCCCTGCAGGCGCTCAACAAGCTGGCCGAACTGCAGGCCCGGGCCCGAGGCAAGCGGGACCACCGGCCCGGCTAAGCCGGGCAGCCTACGGGTACCAGGTAGAGCGCCTGCTGGCCGCTGGGCAGGCCGGCGGCCGCCGCCAGGTCGGCGTCGTGGAAAGCCCCCACCGGCACAGCCGCCAGGCCCAGGGCCTCCGCCTGCAGCAGCACGTTCTGGGCGGCATGCCCCACGTCCATGTGCACGTAGCGCTGCCCCCGCTCGCCATAGCGGGCAGTGGTGCGAGGGTAGATGGCGGCAAACAGCAGCACCACGTCGGCAGTGGAGACACAGGTCTGCCCCAGGGCGGCCCGGGCCAGCGCCAGCCGCCGGTCCTCGTTGCTGAGAGAGGCCAGGGCGTGCTGGGCCGGCTGGTAGTGAAAGAAGCCCTCGGCGCAGGCCAGGTAGAGCTCCAGGGGATAGGTGGCCCCGGCACTGGGGGCGGCCCGCAGCCCCCGGCCGGTGATCCCCTGCGCCGCCCACAGCAGCTGCCCGATCTGCCACAGCTCCAGGGGACGGTCGGTGTAGGAGCGGCGGGAGCGCCGCCGCTGGATCGCCTGCTCCAGGGAGACGGCGCCGGCCTCGAGGCGGGGCGCGGGCAGGCTCACCAGCTCAGCGGTCAGTGCCTCTCTCATCCGGCACCTCCTGCACAGGAGCGTTTGGGGGCCAGCTACTGCCCATGGTACGCCTTCTCCTGTCGCGTCCTCACGACAGCAGGGAGTTGCGCTCGCCCCGGCGAAGTGCGACAGCACTCGAGTGGAGGTGGCAGGGTGTCGCTCTTCCTGGTCAACGCTGTCACCTATACCCCCTGGCAGGTGACCAGCCCCGGCTGGCTGGAAGTGGCGGGGGAGCGCATTGCCGCGCTGGGCAGCGGAGAGCCAGCAGTGCCGCCAGGCAGCCAGGTGCTCGACCTGAACGGGCGGCGGCTGGTGCCGGGGTTCATAGACCTGCATATCCACGGCGCCAGGGGCTGGGACGTGATGGACGAGAGCCCGGACGCCCTGCCCACCATCAGCCGCTTCCTGGTGCAGCACGGCTGCACCGGCTTCCTGGCTACCACCCTCACTGCCGACCTGGAGCACATCTCCCGCCGCCTGGGGGCCATCGCCCGGGCCGCCGAGGGGAAGCCCCAGGGGGCGCGGGTGCTGGGGGCGCACGTGGAGGGGCCTTACTTCAACCCGGAGGCGGCCGGGGCGCAGCCCCCGCAGTACCTGAAGTCCCCCGACCCCCAGGAAACCGCCTGCCTGCTGGGGGACCACCTGCCCTGGGTGCGCACTTTCAGCCTGGCCCCGGAGCTGCCGGGGGCGCTGCCCACCATCGAGTGGCTGGCCGGGCACGGGGTGGTGCCCTGCCTGGGCCATACCATGGCCACCTATGAGCAGTTCCGGGCGGCGGTGGCGGCAGGCGCCCGCCATGCCACCCACCTGTACAGTGCCATGCGCACCTTCCACCACCGCGACCCGGGCATCGTGGCGGGCATCTGGAACGAGCACGGCTTCTCCGCGGAGGTGATCTGCGACCTGGTGCATGCCCACCCCGCCGCGCTGGGGGTGGCACGGCGCATGAAAGGCCCCGACCAGCTGGTGATGGTCACCGACGCCATGAAGGCTACCGGCCAGCCCCCCGGCCGCTATGACCTGGGGGGCCAGGAGGTGACAGTGGACGGCCGAGCGGCCCTGCTTTCCGGGTCGCTGGACGAGCCGGCCCGCGCGGTGCTGGCGGGCAGCGTGCTCACCCTGGACCAGGCGCTGCGCAATGTGCACCTGCGCCTGGGCTGGTCGCTGCCGGAAGCGCTGGCCTGCCTGACCGCTAACCCGGCGCGGGTGATCGGGCTGGACGATCGCAAGGGCCGGCTGCAGCCGGGGTATGACGCCGACCTGGTGGTGCTGGAGCCCGACCTCTCGGTATGGGGGGTGATGGTGGCAGGGGGTTGGGCCTACGGGGCTGCCGGACAGGGGGAAAGCCGTGGAGCGTGACCAGCCGCCCGAGGCGCCCAGGGTGACCAACTTTGCGGAACCGGCGGAGGAGGAGCTGCCGCGCTGGTTCGCCAAAATCACGGACTTCTTCCACCGCCCGGACCGCATGCACTACTGCCCCCACTGCCAGGAGCAGCCGCTCAGCTTTCACATCGAGTTCTCGCGCTCCGCCATGGAGTCGGCGCTCTGGGCCTGGTGTGAGCGCTGCACCATCATGCTCTTCCTCACCGGGCCGGCCGATTAGTTTCGCCTTGAGCTTGCCCGCTAACGCACGCTCACCAGGTACTTGGCGGCCGCCGGCAGCTTGATCCACAGCCGGTCGCCGCGGTGCCGCCAACCCGAGGCAGCCGCCGGCCACTTGGCCTCGGCCACCGGGGCCAGCCGCCGGCCGTTGCAGGTGACCACCCGGGGGGCGGCCGGCCGCAGCATGCGCACCAGGTAGCGGCGCGCCGGCCCGCCGCCGATGGTGAGGGTGAAATCCCCCTTCCCCTGCTTGCCGGCAATGCGGGTCACCGCCAGGGTGCGCTCGTCATAGAGCGCGCACGAGCCGTCGGCCCCCGGGTAGAGGTCGAGCACCAGGCGGCCTGCCGACCACTTGCCGCCCACGCCGGTATAGGGGCGGCTGACCTGCATGGGGATGATGGCGCCCGCCCGCACCAACACCGGGAACTCGGCCAGGGGCACCTGCAGGTTCACCTGGGCCGGCCCCTGCCAGCTCCGGCTGGGCTGCCAGTAATAGTGCCAGCGGCCGGCGGGCAGCTGCACGGTCCGCTGCGGCGAATCCTGGTAGATGGGGGCGACCAGGAACTCCTCTCCCAGCCCATACTGCCACTGCCCGGGGTAGGTGTGCAGGAAGCGGGCCTTGCCCTGGTGGGCCAGCGCCACCCGGGAGAACCAGTAGGGCACCAGCTCCTGGTGCAGCCAGGCATAGCGGCGGAAGATGTCCAGGGTCTGGGCGTCAAACTTCCAGGGCCGGTGCTCGTTATGCCCGCCGTTGATGAAGAAGGGCATGAAGGCGTTCCACTGCGCCCAGCGCACAAAGAGGGTCTTGGGCATCTGGCCGGGATGAGCGGGGTCGGTTTGGTAGCCGCCGGTGTCGCTGCCGATCACCGGGTAGCCCATTCCCATGGCCAGGAACACGCTTTTCAGCGCCTCCAGGATGCCCAGCTCGTCCCAGGTATGCCGCTGGTCACCCACCCAGGTGACCGGGGCCGCATCCCGGGGCGAGTGGCGGCCCTCGTAGCCCACCTCGCCGCAGTCCGCCGAGCGCGCCATGGTCACCCCGTGCGGGCGGCGGGACACCAGGTGGCGGTAGGTGTCCCGGTAGTACTGGTCCGAGTACTCGATGATATTGATGGGTCCGGTCTTGCCGGTGCCGCCCAGGATGGGGAAGTGGGCGCTGCTGCCGTCCACCTTCCAGCCGTCCACCCCCATGCGCAGGGCGCGGTCCATCAGGCCGTGCCACCAGGCAACGGCCTCGGGGTTGGTGTAGTCAGGGAATCCGCCCACGCCCTTCCACCACTCGGCAGGCTTGCCGTCATTGCACAGGTAGCCCTTCTCCTTGGCAAAGGCGTAGAGGTCCTCGTCGCTCTCCCCGGAGGCATCGGCCTGCTGGTCACGCAGGTTGATCATGTTGGTCATCCACAGCACCAGCTTCAGGCCCCGCCGGTGCAGCTCGTCTATCATGCGCTGTGGCTGGGGATAGCGCTTGGTGTCCCAGACGAAGTTGTTGTACAGGGTGGACCAGGGGCTGTCTATCATCGCCACCCCGATGGGGATGTCATAACGGGGGTAGCCCTCCACCAGGTCCCAGACCGCGGCCGCCCGGTTCACGTCGTCCTCCCAGACCCAGAGCGAGAAGGCCCAGGAGGGAGTGATGGGGGGCCGCGAATTATCGGGGGGCACGGGGAAGGGAAGCTGCAGGGCCGCATCCGCCCCCATCCCCACCACCGCCAGGAGCAGCCCCACCCACAGCAAACGCCTCAGCATCGCCCACCTCCTATGCGGGCGCCCGCCCGCTTGCCAACGCTTTCCCGTATCCGTTGATTAGGTGCGCCAGCGGCCGGCGCTAATCCTGCTGCCAGCTAACATTCGCCGCCCCGCCCGGCTCACGGGTGGTGACGAAACCCGGCCGCCAGCAGGCAGGTGTTAGCTGCCGGGCGGATAACAGGTATGATGCCGGAGCGATCAGTAACCACCATGAGGACAGGCAATGGCCCTCAGGTTTGGCATCTGCAACGAAATGTTCGAGGACTGGACCTGGCCGGATATCTGCCAGGAGGCGCGGCGGATTGGGTACCAGGGGGTGGAGATCGCGCCCTTCACCCTGGCGCCCCGAGTGACCAACCTGGGGGCCGCCGAGCGCCAGGAGATCCGCCGGGTGGCCGAGGAGGCAGGGCTGACGGTGATCGGGCTGCACTGGCTGCTGGTTTCCCCCAAGGGCCTTTACCTGAACACTCCGGATAGCGCCGTGCGCCGGGCTACCCAGGATTACCTGCGGCGCCTGGTTGACTTTTGCGGCGACCTGGGGGGCGAGGTGATGGTGCTGGGCTCGCCCAAGCAGCGCAACCTGCTGCCCGGGGTGGACTATGAGACCGCCTGGGCGCTCACCAAGGAGACCCTGAACGCCCTGCTGCCCACCGCCGCGGAACGGGCGGTGACCCTGTGCCTGGAGCCACTGACCCCCAAGGATACCGATTTCCTGAACACGGCGGCGGAGGTGTGCCGCATGATCCAGGAAATCAACCACCCCCGGATGCGCATGATCCTGGACGTGCGCTCCGCCTCCTCCGAGGGGCGGCCGGTGGCGCAGATTCTGGCTGCCAACCAGGAATGGGTGGCCCACGTGCATGCCAACGATCCCAACGAGCGGGGGCCCGGGTTCGGGGACACCGACTTTCGCCCCATCTTCGCCCAGCTGGAGCGCCAGGCATACCAGGGGTGGGTGTCAGTGGAGGTGTTTGACTTCTCGCCCGACCCCGTGATCATCGCCAGCGAGTCCATCGCTTACATGAGGCAAGCGGCGGGGCTGGACTGATCGCCGCCTCGGGCCAGCTTGCCTGGCCCCACAAGGAGGAAGAGTGGTGTCGGAGAGGCTGCTGACCGTCAATGCCGGGCCCCATGCCCGCCGCCACACCCCCATGCTGGTCGCCCTACCCGGCCTGGCCCCGGGCAGCCCCGCCTCCCTGGTCACCCCCCAGGGCGAGCGCCTGCCCGCCCAGGTGATCTCCTGCGCCGGCCAGCCCAGCCTGGCCTTCATCCTGCCCCCGCTCCCGGCCGGGGCCACCCTGGCCCTGCGCCTGGTGGCCGAGGAAACGCCCGCCGGCCCGGGCGTGGAGCTGGCCCAGGCCGGGCCGGAGAGCCTGGAAGTCAAGGTAGGCGGCGAGCTGTTCACCGCCTACCACTACGGCCGCAAGTGGGCCAAGCCCAACTTCTACCCGCTGCGCGTGGCGGGGGCCCAGGTCACCCGCAGCTACCCGATCGCCGAGGGCCCGGAGGGGGAGACCCGGGACCACGTGCACCACATCTCCCTGTGGGTGGCCCACGGGGACCTGAACGGGGTGGACGTGTGGTCAGAGGGCAAGGGGCACGGCACCGCTGCGCACCGGCGTTTTGACGAGATCAGCAGCGGCCCGGTGCTGGGCGGGTTCGCCAGCAGCAATGACTGGCTCAGCGCCGAGGGCAAGCGGGTGATCAGCGAGCGCCGTTGGGTCACCTTCTGGCAGCAGCCGGACTGCGGGCGGCTGCTGGACGTGAGCGTGGAGTTCGAGGCCACGGAGGGGAAGGTAAAGTTCGGCGACACCAAGGAGGGGGGCATCATTTCCGTGCGCCTGGCCACCAGCATGGACGGCGACCACGGCGGCATCATCCGCAACTCCTACGGCGCGGTCACCGAGCGTGAGACCTGGGGCAAGCGGGCGGAATGGGTGGATTACTGCGGGCCCATTGCCGGCCAGACCTACGGGGTCACCATCTACGACCATCCCACCAGCTTCCGCTACCCCACGTACTGGCACGTGCGCGACTACGGCCTGTTCACCGCCAACCCCTTCGGCCTCAGCCATTTCTACAGCAACCCCGACCTGGATGGTAGCCACCTGGTGCCGGCCGGGGGTAAACTGTGTTTCCGATACCGACTCTATTTCCATCCGGGGGATAGCGTTGAGGCCGAGGTGGCCGAGCGCTACCACGATTTCCTCAACCCCCCCCAGGTCAAGCTCGAGTAGGCAGATGGAAGACCAAGCTCTGGCCGGCATCTGCGATGGCATCCGCAGCCGGTTCGATGACAAAGATGCCGCCCGGGAGAAGGGGCTGGAACTCTCCCGGGGGATCATCCGCAACTCGGCCAACGCCATCCGGGCCGTGCACCGGGAGGAGTTCGACCAGGCCCAGCGCCTGCTGGCGGAGACCTTCGGCATGGTGGGGGAGATGGACCAGGCGCTGGCGCCGCACCCGGACGTTTACTATGCCGGCTTCGCGCAGGACGCCCAGAAGGAGTTCGCCGAGGCCCGCATCACCCTGGCCCTGGTGCGGGACCAGCCCCTGCCCACCCCGGAGCAGCTGCAAGTGGGCGATGCCCCCTACCTGGGAGGGCTGGCGGAGGCGGTGGGGGAGCTGCGCCGCTCGGCGTTGGACAAGATCCGCCATTCCCAGGCCGAGCAGGCGGAGCGCCTGCTGGGGATCATGGACGATGTTTACGCCCAGCTGGTGTCATTCGACTATCCCAGCGCCATCTCGGGTAACCTCAAGCGCAGCACCGACGTGGCCCGCTCCATCATCGAAAAAACCAGGGGCGACCTCACTACCGCCATTCGCCAGCAGCAACTGGAGCGAGAGCTGCACCGGCTCGAGGTGCTGATGGAAGCCAGCGAGTAATGCCGGAGGGGGAAATGGCCCGTATCCTGGTGGTAGATGACGAAAAGGACATCCGCAACCTGCTGCGACAGGTGCTGGAGCATGCCGGGTACCAGGTAGAAACCGCCGCCAACGGCCGGGAAGCCCTGGAAATGGTCGAGCGCTCCCTGCCCGACCTCATGCTCCTGGACATCATGATGCCAGAGCTCGATGGCTGGGAAGTCTGCCGGCAGGTGAAGAGCAAGCAGAGGACCAAGCACCTGCCCGTGATCCTGCTTACCGTGCGCAACCAACCCTTGGACAAGATCGTGGGCACGGAAGTGGTGGGCGCGGATGACTATATCACCAAGCCTTTTGACCTGGACGACCTGCTGGCCCGCGTCGAGCAGCGGCTGAAAGCCGCCTCCGCCCCCCCGCAGTCCTGACCTTCCCCGGGGGCACCACCGTCAAAGGACGCAAGCGATGCCTGTGATGCTCGATGAGATTCGGGCGCAGCCCGCCGCAGTGGCCAGGACCCTGCGCAGCGAGCGCCCCAAGGTGCTGGAGATCGCGGAGCGGCTGCGCCGCTATCCCCCCTCTCAGGTGATCATCGGTGCCCGCGCTACCAGCGCCCACGCCGGCTGGTATGGCAGGTTCGCCTTCGAAACGATCTGCGGCCTGCCCGCCGCCCTGGCCAGCCTGTGCGTGTACACCATGTACCGGCGTACCCCCCGCATCGAGGACGCCCTGGTGATCGGCATCAGCCAGTCGGGCGAGGCCACCGACGTGATGGAGATGATGCAGGCCGCCCGCCGGGTGGGCGCCCTCACCCTGGCCATCACCAACGAGCCCAACTCCACCCTGGCCGGCATGGCCGAGTACACCCTGCTGCTGCAGGCCGGGCGGGAGAAGGGAGTGGCGGCCACCAAGACCTACACCACCAGCCTGGCCGTCCTGCTGATGCTGGCGGTGGCCATTCGCGGCGCCAGCGGCCTGGACGCCCTGGAGGAGGTGCCGCCCGCCATGGAGGCGGCACTGAAGCTGGAATCCACGGTGGCCGCCCTGGTGCCCCGCTACCGCTACGCCCCCAGCATGGTCGCCCTGGGCCGGGGCTACAACCAGGCCACCGCCCTGGAGGCGGCGCTCAAGATCTCAGAGACCTGCTGCCTGCCCACCCTGGCCTGGTCGCCGGCGGAGTTCATGCACGGCCCCATCTCCCTGGTGCAGGCGGGCCTGCCCGTGCTCGCCTTTGCCCTCTCCGGCCGCACCTACATGAGCACCTACACCTTGCTGAGACGGCTGCGCAAGGAGGGAGCAGAGCTGATCGTGGTTTCCGATAAGCAGCAGGCCCTGGACACCGCGCATGCCGCCATCGCCCTCCCCGCCGCCCTGGCCGAGGCCGCCTCCCCCCTGGCTGCCATCATCCCCGCCCAGCTGCTTGCCTGCCAGCTTTCCCTGGCCCGCGGCCACAACCCCGACCAGCCGCGCAACCTGAACAAGATCACCCGCACCCGCTGAACACGGCGCCACCAGGACGCGACTTTCCACCACTGACAGGCGTCTGCCTATACTATGGGGAACTATGTAGGCGGCGCGGCCCCGGCCGCCGGCGCCCTCCCGCAGCATGGCAGCAGAGCCGCCGCGCCGCGCCGGGCAGCGGCTGGCAGGCGGCACCGGCGCAGGGGAGACTGTCTGCTCGTGAACGTGGAAGTTCCAGAGGAGATCCGCCAGGCGGCAGCCGCCCTGGCTCCGGAGGCCGAGCTGCGCCTGGCGGCGGCCAGCGACCTGGGCGCGGACGGCCGCTACGGGGAGCGCTGGCTGGTGCTGGCCGGGGAGCGGCTGCTGGTGCTGGCGCCCGCCGGCACCCAGCCGCGAGTGCTGGTGGACCTGCCCCTGAAAGAGATCAGCGAGGTGCAGGTGGAGAACCTGGTGGGCGGGGCCATGCTACAGGCGGTGGTGGACGGCCGCAAGCTGGACGTCATCTCCTACAGCAACGCCCTGGCCAAGCGCTTTGGCCGGGTGCGAGGGCAACTGGACGCCGTGGCGAAGGGCAAGCCCATCCCCGAGGCGGCGGAACAGCCGGACCGCTGCCCGGTCTGCGGCCTGGTGCTGGGGGAGAACACCCGCGCCTGCCCTCGCTGCATGCGCAAGGGGGCGGTGCTGCGCCGCCTGCTGCAGTATGCCCGCCCCTACCGGGCGCGGCTGGTGCTGGTGACCCTGCTCATGCTGGGCGCCGCGCTCTTTGGGGTGGCGCCTCCCTACCTGACCAAGATACTGGTGGACGAGGTGCTCATCCCTCGCGCCAACGGCTACCTGCTGGGCTGGCTGGTGGCAGGACTGGCCGTCACCAACGTGCTCAGCACCCTACTTGCCGTCTGGCGCAGCCGGGTGGCCGCCTGGGTGGGAGGCCGGGTGAGCTTTGACATCCGCGCCGCCCTCTATGAGCACCTGCAGTGGCTCTCCATGCGCTACTACGACCGCCACCCCACCGGCACCATGATCTCGCGCCTCAGCCAGGACTCCGGGGGGGTGCAGAACTTCATGGCGGACGGCCTGCCCTGGATCGCCAGCAACCTGATCAGCCTGGTGGTGGTGACAGGGGCCCTGCTCTGGCTGAACTGGCAGCTCACCCTGCTGGTGCTCATCCCCGCCCCGGTGGTGAGCGTGATGGGGCTAGCCCTGTGGCGGCGCATGCGCCAGGCCTTCTTCCGCAACTGGCGCTCGTGGGGGCGCTTTCACACCGTGGTGCACGACACCCTTTCCCGCACCAAGATCATCAAGGCGTTTTCCCAGGAGCGGGCGGAGATAGAGCGCTTCAAGCTGCGCAATGCCGACCTGTTTGGCACCTCGGTCTTTGCCGAGCAGACCTGGGCCACCTTCATGCCCCTGATTGGCCTGATCACCAGCGCCGGCTCGCTGCTGGTGTGGTATTTCGGGGGGCGCATCATCCTGGGGAACGAGGGGCTGAGTGTGGGAGGGCTGATGGCCTTCCTGGGGCTGCTGGGCATGCTCTACGGGCCGATCAACGTGCTCACGCAGACCGCGCAGTGGGTCACCCGGGCCCTGACCGCCGCCGAGCGCATCTTCGAGGTGCTGGACGCCGAGGCCCTGGAATACAACCTGGGCCAGGGCCTGACCAAGTCCGTGGTGGGTGAGATCGAGTTCCGCAACGTCGTTTTCGGCTACGAGAAGCACCAGCCAGTGCTCAAGGACATCTCTTTCACGGTGGAGCGGGGGCAGATGCTGGGCCTGGTGGGCAAGAGCGGGGTGGGCAAGAGCACCATCATCAACCTGCTCTGCCGCTTCTACGACGTGGACGAGGGCGAGATCCTGGTAGACGGGGTGAGCCTGCGGGAGCTCGACCTGGCGGCCTACCGCTCGCGGCTGGGGGCGGTGCTGCAGGACCCCCTCCTGTTCAGCGGCACGGTGGCGGAGAACATCGCCTATGGCAAGCGGGACGCCAGCCCGGAGGAGATCATGGCGGCGGCCAAGGTGGCCAACGCGCACGAGTTCATCGTCAACAAGCCCGACGGCTACGATGAGCAGGTGGGGGAGCGGGGCGATCGCCTCTCTGCCGGCGAGAAGCAGCGCATCTGCATCGCCCGCGCCATCCTGCACGACCCGGCCATCCTGATCCTGGACGAGGCCACCGCCAACGTGGACCTGGAAACCGAGAACGCCATCCAGGAGGCTATTGGCCGCCTGATCGCCGGCCGCACCACCTTTGCCATCGCCCACCGCCTCTCCACCCTGCGCAATGCGCACCACCTGCTGGTGATGGAGGACGGCAAGATCGCCGAATATGGCACCCACGAGGAGCTGTCGGCCCAGCAGGGGGTGTACAGCCGCCTGCTGGACATCCACCACAAGACTTCCCTGGTAAAGGCGGTAGATGGATAACGAGCAACCCACCAGCCCTGCCGAGCCGGCGCAGCTGCGCTACCTGAAACCCCGCCAGGTGCGGGTGTTCCGCACGCCCAACGGCCAGCTGCGGGCCACCATCGAGGGGGAGCGGAGCGTCATCGCCCCGCGCTTCCTGCGCGCCTTGCCCCTCACCGACCCGGATCGCTACATCTCTCTGCGGGAGGCGGAGCCGCAGGGCAAGGAGGTAGGGCTGCTGCGGCACTGGCAGCGGCTGGACCGGGAGTCCCGGGAGCTGGTGCAGGCGGAGCTGGACCGGCGCTACCTCTACCCCGTGCTCAAGCGCATCGTCTCTCTGGAGAACCTGTTCACCGCCGCCGTGTGCGTCTTTGAGACCGACCGGGGGGTGCGCAAGGTGACCCTGCGGGACGTCCGGGACAACGTGGTGTACCTGGGCGAGGGGCGCATCCTGATCACCGACGCCGAGGGCAACCGCTACGACATCCGCCGGCTGGATGGCCTGGACGCCCGCAGCCGCACCCTGCTCGGCCAGATCCTGTAACCCTGCCCGCCCGGAGGAGGCGACCGTGAGATTGGTCGTGGCCTTGCTCCTGCTTTTCGTTTCCGCCCGCCTGCCTGCCGAGAGCGTAGTGGTGAAGCGGGCGCTGGTGCGGGGGGCGGGCACGCAGCGGGTGGCCAACCCCGGCCTGGAGCAGCGGGAGGGCGCCCTCGCCCGGGGCTGGCAGGGCTGGGAGCTGGGCTACCAGGTGGATAGGGCGGTGCGCCGAGGCGGCCAGCAGAGCGCCCGCTGCCAGAACGGGTCCGACCAGGAGCACCGGGGGATCTGCTGCGTGGTGGAGCTGAACCAGCAGGCGCCCGCGCCCCTGGTGGCCGAGTGCTGGAGCAAGGCGGAGGGGGTCTCCGGCAGCCCGGATGCCGACTACTCGCTCTACCTGGACCTGGAGTATAGCGACGGCACCCCCCTGTGGGGCCTGCACGCGCCCTTTCGCACCGGCACTCACGACTGGGAGCGACGCACGGTGACCGTGTTCCCGCCCAAGCCGGTGCGCCGAGTGCACGTCTATGGATTGCTGCGCCGCCATGCCGGCACCGCCTGGTTTGACGACTTTTCCCTGCGTACTTTCCCCGTGCCCCCGGGCACCCAGCAGTTCGACGGCGTGCCCGTGGCCCCCGCGCCCCGGGTTGCCCGCCGGCCGGGGCCCACCTTGCTCGCCCAGGGGCTGGTGCTGCGTTTCGACGGCGCCCGGGGCGACCTGGTCACCGACCGGCCGGGCGGCGTCTTCCTGCGTGATGCCGCCGCCCGCTCCGACTTTGTGCAGCCCTGCGCCCCCCTGCGCCGCCAGCGGGACGGCTCCCTGTGCCGCCAGGCCCGGGAGGACAAGCTGCAGCTTGCCCTCACCACCAGCTACCGGGCGCTGGGCCAGGCGATACGCATAGATGGGGAGGTGCGAGACCTGGCGGGGCGGGAGCGGGCGGTGACGGTTTACTTTACCTACCCCGTGGATGCGATCGGCTGGCGCTGGCCCGACGACCAGCGCAGCAGCCGCCTCATCCGCGCCGGCGAGCACTATGACAACCTGGTGAACGTGGGCGTGGGCGCCACCGGCATGGCCTCTCGCTACCCGCTGGCCTGCGTGAGCGGCCCCCACCAGGCGCTGGCCCTGGGGGTGCCCCTGGACATGCCCCGGCTGTGCCGGCTGGGCTATGACGCCGCCTGCCGGGAGCTGTACGCCGCCTTCGACCTGGGGCTCTCCCCGGGCACGGTGCGGCATCCCGGCCGAGCCACCTTCAGCCTGGTGCTCTACCCCTGCGACCCGGGCTGGGGGTTCCGCTCGGCCCTGGCCCGCTACTACCGCCTGTTTCCGCATTGCTTCACCAAGCGCAACCGGCAGGAGGGCATCTGGATGCCCTTCACCGACCTCGCCACCGTGCCCGGGTGCCAGGACTTCGGCTTTGCCTTCAAGGAAGGCAATGACAACGTGGCCTTTGACGAGCAGCAGGGCGTCTACAGCTTCGTGTACGTGGAGCCCATGAGCCTGTGGGTAACCATGCCCCCGCAGATGGCGCGCACCAACCAGCGCGCGCTGGCCTACGTGCAGGAGCTGGCCGCCGCCGGCAAGCCCGAGGCGCAGGCGGCGCTGTGCTCCACCGTGGCCGATGCCTACGGCCAGTGGGTGGGGGGGACGGTGAAGTGCCCCTGGTGCGACGGCGCCATCTACCACCTGAACCCCAGCCCCTGCCTGCGCCCGCCGCCCGGCGGCATCACCCAGTTTGCGCTGAAATGGCAGGGCATCGCCGCCGCTTTTGAGCGGGCGAGCGGCCAGCACCCGAGCTGGCCCAACTGGGACGGCGGTTACCTGCTGGCGCCCGGCGAGGGGCGGGCGGGCACTGGCATTCGGCTCAGCCGGCAGGCGGTGGACCGGGCCATGGGCGCCAGCCAGGTGGTGGTGCTTAACCAGCAGCAGCCCCTGCCCCTGGTGGCGCGGGTGTGGAGCCGCGCGCAGGAGGTGAGCGGAGAGCCGGACGCCAACTACTCGCTTTACGTGGATGCACGCTATGCCGACGGCACGCCGGGCTGGAGCCTGATCGTGATTCCAGCTCGCACCGGCAGCCACGGCTGGGAGCTGCTGGAGGCCACGGTCACCCCGCCCCAGCCGGTCAAGCTGCTCACCTTCCACCTGCTGCTGCGGCCGCCCCATGCCGGCACCGCCTGGTTCGACCAGGCCTTCCTGGGACAGGGAGCAGACCCGCAAAATCTGCTGGCGGATGGGGAGTTCGAGCCCCGGGCCACGCTCCGGCCGGAGCTGGACGGGGTGTACATGGACAGCTTTGAGATGGGCAGCCTGATCGCCAACTACCAGCCCCAGCACCTGGCCCAGGGCGACCTGCCCCTCACCTTTGACGGGCAGGGCCGGCCGTGCCAACTGCTGTACTTTCACACGCTGGAGTTCGCCCGGGAGCTGGCATGGCGCCTGCACCCCCAGGGCAAGCTCACCTTCGCCAACGGCACGCCCTGGAGCTTTCCCTGGGGTGCGGCCTGGTTGGATGTGATGGGGACGGAGACCAACTGGGCGCCCGAGGGCGCCTACACCCCGGATGGCGACGCCGTCATGAACTACCGGCGAGCACTCTGCTACCAGCGCCCCTACCTGCTGCTGCTGAACACCGTCTATGACCAGTTCCCGTACCCCTGGGTGGAGCGCTACCTGAAGCGGTGCGCCGCCTACGGCATCTTCCCCAGCATGTTCAGCCACAACGCGGCCGATGACCCCTATTGGCAGCGGCCGGCGCTTTATGAGCGCGACCGACCACTCTTCCGGCGCTACATTCCGCTCATCAAGGCGCTCTCGGCCGCCGGCTGGGAGCCGGTCACCCTGGCCCGCTCCGACAATGCGCACATTTACCTGGAGCGCTTTGGCCGGCCGGGCGGGCCGCTCTACCTGACGGTGTTCAATGACAGCCCAGGGCCCCAGCGGGCCCGCATCCACCTGGACCGGCAAGCCCTGTGGCCCCGGGGCGCGCCCAGGCTGACCGAGCTGCTTTCCGGCACGGCCGGGGCCGGCGGCGAGGGCCAGCCGGCGGCAGTGCAGCTGGGCCCTGAGGACCTGCAGGTGTGGCGCCTGCATTAGCGGTGTGATCGGGGGAAGGAGATGGTGGTCGTGCGCCGCCATATCGGGCTATTGGCCCTGGCGATAGCTGCTGCTGGTGTCGTCCTGCACACGTGGTATCTGCACCCGTGGCTGCTGGATGACGCCTTTATCTGCTTCCGCTACGCCCAGCACCTGGTACAGGGGCAGGGGCTGGTGTTCAACCCGGGGGAGCGGGTGGAGGGCTACACCTGCTTTCTGTGGGTGCTGCTGCTGGCCGGGCCCCGCGCCCTGGGCGCCGACCTGGTGCTCACGTCTCAGGCGCTGGGGTTGGCCTGCAGCCTGGGCACCCTGGTTCTGCTCGCCGGCTCGGGCAGGTGGCTGCGCCCTCTGCCCACCCAGGCGCCAGCCCTGGCGGTGGTGCTGCTGGGCACCTGCGGCGCCTTCACCGCCTGGGCCGCCAGCGGCATGGAGGTGGCGCTCTTCAGCTTCCTGCTGCTGCTGGCGGTGCTCCTGTACGGATGGGCACAGCAAGCAGGCGGGGGCCGCAGGCTGGCCCTGCCCGGCCTCGCCCTGGCCCTGCTGGCGATGACCCGGCCCGAGGGGCTGCTGGTGGCGGCGGTGCTCTGTGCCGACCAGGTTGCCACCCGGCGGCGGGGGGACAGCCTGTACCTGCTGCTGACCTTGCTCGGGCTTTTCGGCGCCTACTATGCCTGGCGTTTCGCCTACTACGGCTATCCCTGGCCCAACACCTATTACGCGAAGGTGGGCTACACCCTGGACCAGGTGGCACGGGGGCTGCGCTACGGGGGAGACTTTGCCGCCGCCAGCGCCGGCCTGCTGCTGCCGCTGGCGGCCGGGGTGCTCTCCCCCGGCTGGTGGCGGCGAAACCATCCCTTGCACCTGGTGCCGCCCATCGTCCTGCTCTACAGCGGGTACGTGGTGATGGTAGGGGGCGACTGCATGCCCGCCTTCCGCTTTTTTGCCCCCTTGCTGCCCCTGGTTTGCCTGGGCGCCGCCTACCAGGTGCTCTCCCTGGGGGTGCGCCCGCAGGTGCTGGCAGGGGCGATCGCGATCATGGTGGCCTTCAACTTGTGCCAGTACCAGGCCAGTCCCGAGCTGCGCCGCGCTAAGAACGACCAGGTGGCATACTGGGGCAAGGAGGTCGGCCTTTGGCTGCGGCAGCATGCCCGGCCGGGTGCCCTGCTCGCTGCCAACACCGCCGGCTCCGTCCCCTACTATTCACAGCTGCGCACCATAGACATGCTGGGGCTGAATGACCTGCACATCGCCCACCGGCGCCTGCCCGCCCTGGGCCGGGGGGCGAGCGGCCACGAGAAAGGCGATGGTGCCTACGTGCTCTCCCGGCGCCCGGACTACATCCAGTTCGCCTCCAGCCTGGGCAGCATCTGGCCGGTGTTCCCCGGCGACCGGGAACTGGATGCCAGCCCCGAGTTCCGCCGCTGCTACCTGCTGCGGGCCTACCGGCTGCCCAGCGGCCGGGTGCTTTACCTCTACCAGCGGCGGCCGGCTGCCCCCGGCTGGCCCCCGGGCCGGGGTGAAACCCACCCGCGGCAGCCTTGACTTGCGGCCCCCGGGGGGTTAGATTAGAGGCGACCGGCAAAGCAGCGCTCGCAGCCCGCATTCCTGCCTGCCCCCACCAGCGGCCGCACCCAGCTCATCCCGGCCCGGTCCCGGCAGAAGGCACCAGAGGTGGGCGACCTGGACCCGCTCGGCCTGTACCGGCTCATGGCGCCAGGGGCGGCCTTTACGGCCACCCGGCGGAGGGCTATCTGTCCCCTCTGGAGTCTCTTTCCCCACCATCACTGGGCACTGCGCCCGAGGAGGCTCTTACCATGCGAGCACTAAGGTGTCTGATAGTGATGCTGATGCTGATGCTGGTCGTGAGCCCGGCGTTGGCGGTGGATGGTTATGGCACCCTGAGCACGATCGGGGCGGGGGAGGACGCGGTGACGGTGCTTTATACCGGCGGCGCTCCCTACGAGATCGGCTACTGGCACGGCTCGCTGCTGCGCACCCAGGTGCAGCAAAACGTGCAGACGGCGCTGACCGTCGCCCGCCTGCGTTACGGCCAGGCTACCTTGCAGGCGGCCTGGCAGGCGATGGTGCCCTTCATTCGCCCCGAATTCCTGGAGGAGCTGCAGGGGCTGGCGGACGGCAGCGGCGTCGCCTTCTCCGACCTGCAAGAGCTGCACGCCATGCCCGACGTCTCGGAGTTCCATTGCAGCGCCTTCAACGCCTGTGGGCCGGCCACCGCCGCCGGGCAGATGATCCAGATGCGCAACCTGGACTATGACATGGACCTGGGCATGCAGGACCACCCCCTGATCATCGTGTCCCAGCCCAGGGGCGGCGGCGGCGGCAGCGGCGTGTGGGCCAATGTCAGCTTTGCCGGCTTCATTGGCTGCATCGTGGGCATGAATGCCGCCGGGATCGGGGTCAGCGAGATGGGCGACAGCTTTGACTATGCGCACGAGACCCTGGCAGGGGTGCCCATGCCCTGCCTGCTGCGGGACGTGCTGGCGCATACCAGCAGCTTCTTTGACGCCTACACCATGATCGAGACCGCCTCCCGCACCAGCAGCTACTGGTACGTGGTGGGAGACGCCGAGTCTGCCCAGGCCGCCCTGTTCCGGACCAGCCCCACCATCTTCCAGAGCTGGAGCCTGGGCAGCGAGCCGGCACCCGCCCCCGCCCTGCCCAGCGTGGTGTATGGTGGGGTCTATAACGACCGGCTGTACGGCGACCTGCTGACCAACTGGGGCAACCTCACTCCGGAGACGGCGATCGCCATCAGCCGGCACAACGCCATGACCAGCAACCTGCTGGACGCCATCTACGACCTGACCAACAGGGACTTGTGGGTCTCCTACGCCCAGGGGCTGCTCCCCGCCTCGGGCCGGGAGTTCTCCCACCTGAACATCGCGCAGCCCCCCGCCCGCTTTACGGATGACTTCGAGGACCCCAGCTACACCACCGACAACTGGTGGCTGCTCACACCGGGCTGCCGGTGTGTGACCGTTGACAGCAATGGCGTACTGGAGGCCAGGGGCGCCAATGACCCGGCCAACACCCGCTCGGAGACCAACGCCTCGCCCGCCCAGGGCCGGGGCTTCTTTGTGGACGGCCTGCACCTGGGGGCGGATGTGCGCGTGCTCGCCGGCGCCGGCGGCCTGGCCTGGGGCAACCAGGGAGCGAAGCACCCGACGGGCGACCCCACCGGTATCACCTACGGCTGCTACTACCTGGCCATCAGCCCGGCGGATGACCTGGTGGGCATCGCGGAGATGACCCCCGATGGCGAGGCCACCCTGGCCGCCGTTTCCGTGCCCGGGCTGGAGTTTGGCGCCTGGTACCGGATGGAGCTGGTGTCTACCTTCGACACCTTCCAGGTATGGATGGCGCCAACTGGCCAGCCCCTGGGCAAGGTGCTGGAGGTGGCCCAAGATGTGCTCCATCCCGGGTGGCAGGTGCACCAGGCGGGTCCGGTGACGGTGTTTGCGGAGAATCGCCCGGCCAGCCTGCTGCAGTTCGACAACGTGCTGGTGGAAGGGGCCCACGACTACCGGCACTGGGTGAGCTGTCCCTTCGTGCGGGCGCTGCGGGAAGAGCCGGCCACCGTGGGCGTGTGGCTGGGCGAGGGCGCGGGCGTGGTGGGCTTCCAGTTCGACATCGTGCTCGATCCCAGCGTGGACCAGCACCTGACGCTCCTGGACGTGGCCAAGGGGGCGCTGATCTCCGATCCCAACTGGACCCTGAGCTGGACCCTGGTGGGCGCCGGGCACGGCCGGGTGCTCGCCTATCACACGGGCTCCCAGCCCCTACCCCAGGGCGCCCACGGAGAGATGGTGCGCTTCACTTTTGTCATGGACCAGGCCTCTCCGCCCCGGCTGATGGGGATGGTGCACCTGCAAGACGTCGTCCTGTCTGATCAGGACGCGCAGGCCATGCCCGTAGCGGCGGCGGACGGCCTGGTGCGGGTGGCTCGGGTGGCCGAGCGGCTGGAGCTGGATGCCATCGCCTCGCCGCAGTGTGCGAGCACCCCCATCAGCCTGAGCATGCGGGCCAAGGACGAGTATGACCTGCTGGCCACGCTCTACCAGGGCACCGCCCAGCTGGCCGAAGTCACGGGCACCATCAGCCCCACCACCGCCACCTTCAGCGGCGGCCTGTACAGTGGCAGCGTCACCATCGGCCAGGGGAGCGCCAGCGACCAGATCACCGCCACCGACCTCGCCGACGCCGTTGTCACCGGGGCCAGCAACTCGTTCCAGGTGCTGGCCAAGGGGGACCCCACCGGTGACGGCGTGATCAACGTGCTGGACGTGGTGCGCACGGTCAATATCGCCCTGGGCACCATGCAAGTGAGCGCCATAGAGCGAGCGGCGGCGGACGCCAACAGCGACGGCCTGGTGAACGTGCTGGATGTGGTCCGGATCCAGAACATGGCCCTGGGCATTCAGGGAGCGGCCGCCAAGGGAGCCAGCGCCCTGCGCGCGGCCCCGGTGGTGGTGAGCGCTCCCGCCGTGACCGCGACCAAGAGGATCGCGGTGCCGGTGGTGATCAACAGGGCCCAGGGAGTGGCCGGCTTCAACTTCGACCTCAGCTATGACCCGGTGCTCACCCCGGTCGAGGTGCGGGCAGGCGCCCTGCTGGCAGGGCAGGCGGGTTGGCTGGTGAACGCCAACCTCGCCCGGCGCCCCTTGCGCGTGCTCTGCTACCATAACCAGGCGCGGCCACTCACTGGCGGCAAGGGCACCCTGGTGGAGGTGATCTTCACCCAGAACGGCCGGTGGGGGAGGAACTCGCTGGCGCTGAGCGGCGCCGTGTTCTCGGACCAGGCTGGCAGCGCCCTCTCCCGCACCCTCTCTCTGGGCCACACCTACAGCGTGAAGTAGCACGGCCGACGGCGACGCCAAAGGGGGCGGGGCCGAGGCCTCGCCCCCTTACTGTTGTCGGCCCGGCGGAAGCTAATGGCTGCAGCCGCCCTGCTTGCGGTCCCACTCCTTGATGGCGCTGGCCACGCACTCCACCTCGTCCCGGGTCAGCTCCGGGTACAGGGGGAGTGAGAGCACCCGGGCCGCCGAGCGCTCGGTATGGGCCAGCCCGGTCTGGGGGAGCACCCCGCCCCGCCCCCAGGGGAAGCCCTCCTGCTGGTGGATGGCGATGGGATAGTTGGTGAGGGCGATAATCCCCTGGTCCTTCAGGTAGGCCTGCAGGTCATCGCGCCGGTCGTGCTCGATCACGTACAGGTGGTAGATGTGGCGATAGCCGGGCTCCTGGTAGGGGAGCTGCAGGCTGGTGCCCTTGAGCAGCTCGGCATAGTCCTTGGCGCGGGCCCGGCGCAGGTCGTTCCATTCGTCCAGGTGGGGCAGCTTCACGCTGAGGATGGCGGCGTGAAGCTCATCCAGCCGGCTGTTCCAGCCGATGGTGTGCACCGAGCGCTGGTGGGAGCCGTGATTGCGCAGCTTGATGACGATGTGGGCGATGTCGTCCCGGTTGGTAAGCACTGCCCCGCCGTCGCCGTAGGTGCCCAGGTTCTTGGCGGTGATAAAGCTGATGCCCACGCCGTCGCTGTACTCGCCCACCTGGAAGTCGGGGCCGCGCGCCCCCATGGCCTGGGCGCAGTCCTCGATTACCAGCAGCTTGTGCTTCCGCGCCATCTCGGCCACCCGCTTCATGTTCACCATCTGGCCATACAGGTGCACCGGGATGATGGCCTTGGTGCGAGGGGTAATGGCGGCCTCGACTAGGTCCAGGTCCATGTTGCAGGTGCGGGGATCAATATCCACAAACACCGGCGTGGCGCCCATGATCCAGATCGCCTCGGCGGTGGCGAAAAAGGTGTTGGAGGTGGTGATCACCTCGTCCCCCGGGCCGATGCCGTAGGCCTGCAGCAGCAGCCACAGGGCGTCGGTGCCCGAGTTTACGCCCACCGCCCGCTTCACCCCCATGTACCGGGCGCACTCTTCCTCAAACTTCGCCAGCCTGGTCCCCATCACGTAGGTGCCGCTTTCCAACACCCTCCCGATGGCGGCATCAATCTCCCTCTTCAGGTTGTGGTACTGCCGCACGTGCCCATAAAACGGTACTCTCACCTCCGCCATGATGGCCTCTCCTTGCTCCTCGCATGTTGCTCCCCGGTTGCCAGGGTCGGGGTCAAGCTGCTCTTCCCCGCCCCGGGCGCTATTTCCTTCCGGCGGGGGCGGCGAGGTGGGCGCCGCTCCCCCGTGGGGCAGGAGCTTGCCTCCTGCCCGTTCCCTGTGCTCATCCGCCAGGCAGCGGGCAGGGGGAAGCGGGCGGGGCGGCGAAGGCATTAGCCACCATGCTACCCGGGAGGACTTTCACGGATGCAACGCTATCGCGTCGCGGTGCTGGGGGCCGGCAAGCGGGGCAAGCTCCATGCCGAGGTGTTCCACCGCAGCGACCGCTTTGACCTGGTGGGGCTGTGCGACCTGGACCAGGCGCGCCTGAACGAGGCCGCCGACCTGGTGGAGCGCAAGCCCCGGCTCTACCGGGAGGTGCAGGAGATGCTGGCCAAGGAGCAGCCGGACGTCTTTTGCTTTTGCACGCCGCCCGCCCTCCGCCTGCCCATGGTGCGCCTGGGGGTGGAGGCCAAGGTCAAGCTGATCTGCTACGAGAAGCCCATGGCCACCTCCCTGCGGGAGGCCCGGGAGATCCGGGACCTGTGCCGGGCGGCCGGGGTGAAGAGCACCCTCAGCCACCAGATCAAGTACGGCGAGCACTTCCGCAAGGTGCAGGAGATCGTGGACAGCGGCGCCCTGGGCCGCATCCACACTATCTATGGCACCGCCACCGGCTGGCTGCTGCACATGGCCACCCACGTTATTGACTTCCTGCGCTCTTATAACCACATGGAGGAGGCGGAATGGGTGGTGGGGCAGGCCATCGGCCGGGAGAAGCTGACCGATAACCACCCCTCGCCCGACTACGTGATGGGCACGGTGCAGTTTGCCAACGGGGCGCGGGGGATCATGGAGATCGGCAACCTGGCGCCCGACATCCCAGAGGTGGAATACTGGTGGCACAAGGGCCTGGTGGGCGTTTATGGCACCACGGGCTGGGCGGAGGCGGTAATCGGAGGCGGCTGGCGGGCCGCCACCAAGGAGGGCTTTGCCTCCGGCCCCGGCTGCTGGAACGCCGAGCTTGACCAGCCGCCCTACGTCCAGGATATCGCCCAGTGGCTGGACGATCCGGCCCAGGTGCACTGCTGCAACGGCGAAAGTGGGTACAAGAACCTGGAAATCGTGATGGGGATGCTCCGCTCGGCGGTCGAGCGCCGGCAGGTCACCCTGCCCCTCGCGCCGGGGGACGAGACCGAGCTGGAGATGCTCGATCGCACCTTGCCCAAGTAGCCTGGGCTGCTGCCTCCGCTTGGGCCGTGCGGCGCCGCTCCATGGCCCAAGCTGTTTCTGGGGGGACCGTCCGCCAAGGAGAGGTGAATGACTCGCAACACCACGCCGCCGCCGGCCCGCCGCTGCGCCATGCTGGAGGAGATCCACGAGCAGCCGGCCATCCTGGAGCACCTGCTCTCCGGCCGCGACCATGCCGCCACCCTGGACACCCTGCGCCAGCTCAAGCCCTCCATGGTGCTGTTTGCCGCCCGCGGCACCTCCGCTCATGCCGCCTTTTACGGCCGCTACCTGCTGGAGCGCTACGTGGGCACCCCGGTGACCGTGGCCGCCCTCTCGCTCTTCACCCACTACCACGTGCATCCCCACCTGATGGGGACGCTGGTGATCGGCATCTCCCAGTCCGGGGAGGCCATGGACGCGGTGGAAGTGCTGGGCGCCGCCCAGAAAATGGGCGCCTTCACCGTGGCCATTACCAATACCGCCGGTTCCCCCATCACCCAGGTGGCGCACGAGGTGATGCTGCTGGGCGCCGGGCCGGAGAAAGCGGTGGCCGCTACCAAGACTTACACCGGCCAGCTCGCCGCCCTGCTCCTGGTGACGCAGGCGCTGGGCGGCCGGCTGCCCCCGGGCCTGGCCCGCATCCCCCAGTTCACCGCCCAGGCCCTGGAGCAGGAGCCGCTGATGGCCTACCTCGCCCCCCGGCTGCGCTTTGCCACCCGCATGGTGATCCTGGGCCGGGCCTTTGACTACTGCACGGTGCACGAGGCCGCCCTCAAGCTGCAGGAAACCTGCTACCTGGCGGCCATCGGCTACTCGGCGGCCGATTTCCTGCACGGCCCCATCGCCATGCTGGAGGAGCAGGTGCCGGTGATGGTGTACGCCCCCAGCGGCAGGACCGTGCCCTTCATGAACGGCGTGCTGCGCCGGCTGCAAGACATCGGCAGCGAGACCTGCGTGGTCACCAACCAGCCCCGCCTGGCCCAGGCCGGCCTGGCGCGGCTCACGGTGCAGCTGGCGCCCGGCCTGAACGAGGTGTACATGCCCTTCCCCCATATCGTGCTCGCCCAGGTGCTGGCTGCCCACCTGGCCCTGGAGAAGGGCATTGATCCCGACCGCCCCCGGGAGCTGAGCAAGGTGACCAGGACGCTGTGATGCCCGGGCATTTTCATTTTCTGACTTATTGGGTAAGCTATTGTCAGATTTGGCTGAAAAGTGACAATAAGAGAGGCACCGGGAGTCTATAAGCAGTCACAGCAAGGGCACCGGGTCTTCATCCCGGCACCCCTACCGCCGCGGCTCAGCCTCCCCCCCCGGGTCTGGCGGAGCATCGAGGAGGCATCGCACTGCCTGGGACAGGTGGAGGCCTACTGCTCCCTGATCCCCAATCCGGAGCTGCTCGTCTACAGCTCTCTTCAGAGAGAGGCGCTCGCCAGCTCGACTATTGAGGGGACCATCACCACCCCGGCCGAGCTTGTGCTCTTCCAGGTGCAGCAGCGGTCCGGCCCGGCCGCGGTGCGCGAGGTGGCTAACTACGCGGAAGCCTTGGAGTGGGGACGTCAACAGATTGCCGAGGTAGCGCTGAGCAGGAGAGTCATTCTGGGCCTGCACGAGCGATTGCTGCATGGGGTGAGGCGCGAGGGGGTGATCGGCCGCTACAAGCAATGGCAGAATTTCATCGGCAAACGCCCGGGTGACGGCATTGAGGAGGCCGTATTTGTCCCATCTCCCCCCGAGCTCACCGAGGACCTGATGGCCCAGCTCGAGGCGTACCTGAACTCGGCCCGTGACGAGCCAAGGCTGGTGCAGTGCGCCGCGGTGCACTACCAGTTTGAGGCCATTCATCCCTTCGCGGACGGCAACGGCCGGGTGGGCCGCCTCCTGATCATATTGCAGTTCATCCAGCTTGGCTTGCTTTCCGCGCCGCTGATCCATCCCAGCGTCTACTTCGAGCAGACGCGGCAGGAGTATTACCAGCGGCTGCACGACGTTCACGAGCGGGGAGCGTGGAATGAGTGGATCGAGTACTTCGCCGGCGCCATTGCCCACCAGAGCCAGGCGGCCTGCCGGTTCGTGAAGGCGATGCGCGAGCTGCAGCAGCAACTCCGGGAGCAGGTAAGCAGCACCCGAACCCGTCTCTCCACCCAGGAAGTGCTGCAGGCATTCTTCCACCATCCCGTGCGCTCGGTCAAGGACATCTGCCACTACTCGGGTCTTTGCGATAACACCGTGCGGAAGGCGTTGGACCACCTCCAGCAGCTCGGCATCGCTCGCGAGTTGACCGGAAAACGCAAGCGGCGCACCTATGCCTGCCCTCCCATTCTGAACGCCATCTTCCCGGTGGGGACATCAGGCCAAGCGGAAATGGCGGAAAGCCGGCAGCGGTGAGCCTGAAAGCAACGCTGATCTATAGCCGTCGCCTGCTGCAGTACGACATGGGTGCCATCCACCCCATGAAGCCCGTGCGCATGCAGCACACCTTCGAGCTGCTGCAGGCCTACGGCCTCTTCTCCCGCCCCGACGTGAGCTGGCAGCAGCCCCCCATGGCCCGGGAGCAGGAGATCAAGACCGTGCACGCCGCCCCCTACGTAGAGGCGGTGAAGGCGGGCAGCAGCGGGAGCATGGTGGATGACCCGTTCCTCTACAAGCTGGGCACCCCGGACAACCCCATCTTCCCCGGCATGTACGAGGCGGCCGCCCTGTCCGTGGGGGGCAGCCTGCTGGCCGCCAGCCTGGTCAGTGATTACCGCGCGGAGGCGGCCTTCAACCTCGCCGGCGGCATGCACCACGCCCATGAGGCCGAGGCCTCCGGCTTCTGCTACTTCAACGACGCCGCCATCGCCATCGCCGCCGTGCTCCGCCGCACCCGCCACCAGGTCAAGGTGGCCTATGTGGACATTGACGTGCACCACGGCGACGGGGTGGAGGAGGCGTTCTACAACACGCCGGACGTGCTCACCATCTCGGTGCACGAGTCCGGCCGCTACCTCTTCCCCTGGACCGGCCAGGTGGCCGAGCCGGGGATGGGCGCGGGCAAGGGCTACTCCGTGAACCTGCCCTTGTGCCCCTATACCGACGACGAGGGGTACCTGTGGGCCTGCCAGCAGGTGGTGATGCCCCTGCTGGCAGCCTACCAGCCCGACTACCTGTTCACCCAGCTCGGTGCCGATACCCATTTCAGCGATCCGCTGGCCCACCTGCGGCTCACGGTGCAGGGATATGAGCAAGTGGTGAAGCTGCTGGCAGGGGTGCCGGCCAAGTGGGTCGCCCTGGGGGGAGGCGGCTACAACCTCCAGGCCACGCCCCGCGCCTGGGCCGCCGCCTTTGGCATCATGTGTGGGGTCGAGCTGCCCGACGAGCTGCCGGAGGCGGTCGCCGCCCGCTACCCGGACAGCGGCGGCCGCCTGCGCGATCCCGAGGTGCCGCCGGTGGACGAGCGCTTCCGGGAAGCCGCCCGCCGCTTTAACGAGGCTGCCGTGGAGGAGGTGAAGCGGCTGATCTTCCCCCTGCACGGCCTCTGATGCCCCCGGCCCCGCCCACTCTTGCGCGCGCCGGGCCAGCCCCGTAGTATTTAGGCGCCATGTTTGACGAACGCACCCTGCGTGTGCTCGAATACGAACAGGTAAAGCAGCTCCTCCTCCGCCACGCCAGCTCCAGCCTGGGCAAGGAGCGAGTGGCTGCCATGCTCCCCCACACCCGCCCCCAGCAGGTGGCGGCGCTGCAGGAGGAGACCGACCAGGCCCGCCTCCTGGTCGAGGCCGAGCGCTCCCTCTCCCTGGGCGGCATCCGGGACGTGCGCGCCCAGGTGCGGCGAGCGGCCAAGGGCGCCGTGCTGGAGCCCTCGGACCTGCTCGACATCGCCGGCACCTACCACGCCGCCCGGCGCCTGCGCGCGTTCCTGGCGGCCCGGGCCGACCAGTACCCGGTGCTGGGGATGAAGGCCGAGCGCCTGGCCACCTTCCAGGAGATCGAGGACGAGATTCACCGCGCCCTGGATGAGAAGGGCGAGGTGCTGGACCGAGCGAGCAAGGAGCTGGCAGCCGTGCGCCAGCGCATCCGGTCGGTGCATGGGTCCCTGATCTCCCGCCTGGAGTCCCTGCTGCGCTCCCCCGAGTTCGCCAGGATGGCGCAGGAGCCCATCATCACCATTCGCAGCGAGCGCTTCTGCATTCCCGTGCGCAGCCAGTACAAGTCCGCCCTGCGGGGCATCGTGCACGACACCTCTGCCAGCGGCGCCACCATCTTCATGGAGCCCCTGGCGGTGGTGGAGCTGAACAACGAGTACATCCAGGCCAAGCGCCAGGAGCAGGAGGAGGTACGCCGGGTGCTGGCCTTCCTTTCCGGCCTGGTGGGAGGCCGAGCCGCCGACGCCGCCCGCACCTTGGATGCCCTGGGTGACCTGGATTTCATCTTTGCCCGCGCCCGCTGCGCCCTGGAAATGAGCGCCACCCGGCCCCTGCTGGGCAGCGACGGCTACTTGGCCCTGCGCCAGGCCCGCCATCCCCTGCTGGGGGAGCAGGTGGTGCCCATTGACGTAGAGCTGGGCGGGGAGTTCGTCACCCTGGTCATCACCGGCCCCAATACCGGCGGCAAGACGGTCAGCCTGAAGACGGTGGGCCTGCTCACCCTGATGGCGCAGTCCGGCCTGCAGGTGCCGGCCGACGAGGGGAGCCGCCTCAGCATCTTCCGCCAGGTGTTCGCCGATATCGGTGACGAGCAGAGCATCCAGCAAAGCCTGTCCACCTTCTCCTCGCACATCAGCCAGATCACCAAGATCATGGAGCACGCGGACGGCCGATCGCTGGTGCTGCTGGACGAAATCGGCGCCGGCACCGACCCCGCCGAGGGCTCCGCCCTGGCCAAGGCCATCCTGGAGGAGCTGCACGCCCGCGGCGCCCGCACCATCGCCACCACCCACTACGGCGAGCTCAAGGCCTTTGCCTACAGCAGCCCCGGGGTGCAAAACGCGCACGTGGAGTTTGACACCGTCACCCTCTCCCCCACCTTCAAGCTGCGCATCGGCGTTCCCGGGAGCAGCAACGCCTTCGCCATTTCCGAGCGCCTGGGCATGCCCCCCCACGTGGTGGAGGTGGCCCGGCGCCTGCTCGGCTCCGGCCAAACCGCCCTGGAGGACGCTATCCGGGCCGTGGAGGAGAGCCAGCGGGAGCTGGCCCAGCGCCGCGGCGAGACCGAGCTGCTGCACCAGGACGCCCAGAAGCTGCTCCAGCGCCAACAGGAGCGGCTGGAGCGCCTGGAGGCGCAGCGGGACAAGATCATCGCCGAGGCGCACGCCCAGGCGGAGCGCCTGCTCAACCAGACCCGGGAGCAGGCGGCCAGCCTGCTGGAGGAGCTGAAGCAGCGCAGCAAGCAGCGCTCCCCCCGGCCTGACACGCCGGCCCAGGCTGCCCGCCAGGTGCGGGAGCAGATGGCCACCGCCCAGACCCGCCTGGAGCAGGCCCGGCCCGCCCCCCGGGAGAAACCGGCCCCTGCCCCCCGGCGCCGCCCTGGCCTGCGGACGGTGAAGCTGGGGGAAACCGTGTACCTGCCCGAGGTGGGCACCCACGGCCAGGTGCTGGCCCTGCCCGATGAGGGCGGGCAGGTGGAGCTGCAGGTGGGGCTGCTGAAAATGAAGCTGCCCCTGCACCAGCTGGAGCGCTCCCGGCTGCCGGAGGTGACCTTCAGCCCCGGCGCCCTGGCCGCCGCCCGGGAGCCGGTGCCCCCGGAGCTGATGCTGCGGGGGCTGCCGGTGGATGAGGCCGCCTACCTGCTGGATCGCTACCTGGACGACGCCCTGCGTGCCAACCTGGACCAGGTGCGCATCATCCACGGCTATGGCACCGGCGCCCTCAAGCACGCCGTGCACGAGGCCCTGCGCCAGCATCCCCGGGTGAAGGGCTTTCGCATGGGCGGCCGGGGCGAGGGCGGCGGCGGCGTCACCGTTGCCACCCTGGATTAGCCCTGCCGGCGGAAGTTGAGGCAGTAGTGGTGGAAGGTGTTGCTCACCCAGGTGTGCAGGTAGCCGTAGGGGGCCAGCCTCTGGTTGTCCTGGCACCAGATGCGCTCGTCCTTTAGCTCCAGGTAGCGCCCCACCCGCCTCCCCAGGTCCCAGGCCAGGGGGTACATGCGGCCGCCCTTTTTCACGTTCTTCACCACGATGGTCAGGTAGCCGCCCGGCCGCAGCAGCGCGCCCACCTGGCGGTAGATGGCCACCAGCTGGGCGAGGAAGCGGCGGTAATCGGCCTCGTTGCCCAGGTCGGCCGGGTGGTCGGAATAGGCCACGTCCAGGCCGGCCTGCGCCCGCCGCCGCTGGGTCTCAAACCCCCTGCGGTTGAGCATATCCCAGTAGGGGGGGCTGGTCAGGCAATAGTCCACCTGGCCGATGGGCAGGCGGCTCAGGCGGCGGGCGTCCGCCTGGTAGAGCTCCCAGCCGATCCCTTCCCGACCGGCATAGGCCGCCTCGGCGCGCTGGCGGGCGATCTGGGCATACTTGGGCAGCAGCTCCACCCCCACCGCGCTGCGCCCGCACTGGGCACAGGCCACCAGCAAGCTGCCCGTGCCGCACATGGGGTCCAGCACCCGCTGCCCCGGCTTGGTGAAGAACTCCACGAACTCCTGCACCAGGGTCTCGGGGAACTTGGCCGGATGCAGCAGCACCTGCTCTGCCCGGGGCGGCGGGTTGTGGACGAACCAGCTCTTCTGGAACTGCAGCCAGCGCTTGGCATCCAGGTCGTTGAGGCGGTTGCGGGGGTCGGCCATGCCCTCACCTTCGGCGCCGGGGCGCCCGGGTCCTGGCGGCGCTACCGGCCCCCGGTGGCGTACTGCATGATGCGCTCCTGGGTGGCATCCGCCCGTGCCAGCTCGGCGGCCACGCGCCCCTCGTGCATCACCAGGATGCGGTCGCTCATGCCCAGGGCCTCCGGCAGCTCGGAGCTGATCATCAGGATGCCCACCCCGGCCCGGGTGAGCACGTTCATGAGCTGGTAGATCTCGGCCTTGGCCCCCACGTCTATGCCCCGCGTTGGCTCGTCAAACAGCAGCACCTGGGAGCGGGTAAACAGCCATTTCGCCAGCACCACCTTCTGCTGATTGCCGCCGCTCAGGTTGTGCACGAGCTGCTCCATGCTGGGGGTGCGGATGTGCAGCTCCCGGATGGACTTGTCCACCTCCTGGCGCTCCAACTGCCGCTTGATGAATCCCCAGGCCGCCAGCAGGTCCAGGTTGGCCAGGGTCACGTTCTCCCGCACCGTCATCCCCAGCACCAGCCCCTGGCGCTTGCGGTCCTCGGTGACAAAGCCGATGCCGTACTTGATGGCGTCGCCGGGGCTGGTGATCTCCACCGGCCGCCCTGCCACGGCGATGGTGCCTCCGCGGCGAGGGTCGGCGCCGAAGATGAGCCGGGCCACCTCGGTGCGGCCCGACCCCACCAGCCCGGTCAGGCCCACAATCTCCCCCCGGCGCAGGGAAAAGCTCACCTCCTGCACCATGCCGCCGCTCAGCCCCTTCACCCCCAGCACCTCTTCGCCCAGCTCCCCGGGCAGGCGGGGCGTTTCCTTGTCCAGCTCCCGCCCCACCATCATCTGGATCAGCTCGTCCCGGGTCACCTCGGCCACCGGCCGCACTCCCACCAGCCGGCCGTCCCGCAGCACCGCCACCCGGTCCGCCACCTCGAAGATCTCCTCCAGGCGGTGGGAGATGTAGATGATGCTCACCCCCTCCGCCCTCAGGCCGTGAATCAGGCCAAACAGGCGCTTGAGCTCGTGCTCGGTGAGGGTGGCCGAGGGCTCGTCCATCACGATCAGGCGGGCATGGGCGGAGATGGCCTTGGCGATCTCCACCAGCTGCTGCTGGGCCACGCTCAGGCGGTTTACCGACTGGCGCAGGTCCAGCTCCACCCCGAGCCGCTCCAGCACCCCGGCCGCCTCCTGGTACAGCCGGCGCCAGTCCACGAAGTAACGCCCCTTCACCGGCTCCCGGCCCAGGTAAATGTTCTCCGCCACGCTCAGGTAGGGCACCAGGTTGAACTCCTGGTAGATCATGCTGATGCCCAGCTCCTGGGCGCGCTGGGGAGAGTTGATCTGCACCGGCTGGCCGCCGATGCGAATCTCGCCCCCGTCCAGGACGATGGCGCCGGCCAGAATCTTCATCAGGGTGGACTTGCCGGCGCCGTTTTCCCCCACCAGCGCCAGCACCTCCCCGGTCTGCACCCCCAGGGTCACCTGGTCCAGCGCGCGTACGCCCGGGAAATCCTTGGTGATCTCCCGCATCAGCAGCAAGGGGGTGGGGGGCGCGCCTACCATCGGCCTACCTCCGGCTCCGGGGTTCGCCGCCGCCGCCCCGGAATCCTTGGCTGTCAGAAGCGGATGATGTTCTGCAGCTCGAAACGCCGCTCCCGGCGCTCGGTCACGCTGAAGCCCAGCCAGAAGGTGGGGGTGATCTCGTAGGTGGTACGCACCGTCCAGGTGGGCATGGCGCCGGTCACCGAGCGCAGGTAAGACAGGTACAGCCGGTCCACCAGGTACTGCCCCACCCGCACCCGGATCGGCTCCGCCACCCCGAACTCCACCGAGAACTCCGCCAGCCCCAGCCCCAGCATGAACAGCTCCTCGATGGGCCGGGCCACCACCGACCCCAGGCCGGCAGTGAGCAGCTGCCGGGTCTCCTCGCCGAAGGCGCCCGGGGTCCGCCCCACCCCCACCACCAGGGCGTACAGCTCCGACTGCGGCAGGTCGGGAATGGAGCGCAGCCGGGGCTGCAGGTTGTCTATGGGCCCGGCCACGGTCAGGAACACCCGGTAACCCTGCACGGTGGCCTGGCCCTCCGCCTGCAGGTTGAGGCGGGGGCTGAAGACCGGGGGCCCGCCTCCCTCCGGGGCCTGGGGCGGAGGTACGAAGATGTCAATGGCGGCATAGCTGATCTGGAAGCGGGCCCCGGGGAAGGTGAGGGTACCGCGCCGGCTCTCCAGCGTGGCGCTGGCAGTGGGGGAGGTGAAGGTGCCGCCCAGGTGGCCGCTGCCGGTGAGCTGGATGTTGGCCGCCGGGGTGCGCAGCCACACGTCCTCTACCGCCACCACCGCCACGTCCAGGCCCGCCCGGAACAGGGGGAGCACCAGCGCCGCCTGCACCTGCCCGGTGGGGGGCACCGCCACCGTCATCTCGCTGAGTCGGATCTCGCCCCGCAGCACCGCCAGGCCGTCCTGCCCCGCTTCGTTGGTGAGGTGCAGGTCAGCGTCCGTCCTGGCCTCCAGCACCCGGGGCACGGACAGGGGCACAGCGCGGGTGGTGAGCGTAATGTCGTAGCGGTTGCGCTCCAACTGCTCCGGGTCCAGGGTGGTGAGCAGGGCGGTGCCGGTGCCGCTCACCCGGCCCGGCCCCACCGCCGCACTCAGCTCCTCGATGGTGAGCGTTTGCCCGGCCAGGGTAAGCTTCACCTCCAGGTTGGTCACCGGCCGGGCCAGGCCCTCCACCCGCATGGTGCCGTCGGCCACAGTGAGGAAGCCGTCAAATACCAGCTCCTCGGCGGTGCCGGTGATTACCAGGTGGCCATTCAGGGGCCCGCGCGCCTCGCTGATCCCGGGCACGACGGTGGCCACCAGGGCCAAATCCTGGTTGGTGACATCCGCGCTGATGCGCAGGGGCTGGTCGCGCACCAGGTCAAAGGGCGAGATGCTCACCGGCAAGCTGGCAGTGAAAACCGCCCGCCGCGGCCCCTGGGTCATCACCACCTCTTCCAGCACCAGGCGGCGGGCATCCAGGGTGAAGCGGTCCACCCGCACGCTGTCCAGGGTAATCCCCGCTCCCTGCACCCCGGTGATTTCGACGGAGCCAATCAGCTGCGGGTCGGAGAGGGTGCCCCGGATCACCGAGGTGATGTCCGCCGATCCCTGCACCGGCAGCTTGATCCAGGGCTCAAACAGGCGGGCATTCAGGTTGAAGGCATCTACGTCCAGGTTGAGCGGCCCGGCCGCCTCCACGGTGCCGGTGACTGTGGCATAGGAGGTGTCCTGCCTGGCCACCAGCTCGCTGATCCGTACCGCCTCCCGGCTGAAGGTCAGCTTGCCCTGCACCTGGGGCAGGGCGGCCTGGGCCAGGGTAGCCGCGGTGACGTTGAAGCTCACCTCTGCCGCCGGCAGGTCAAAGGTGCCCCCGATGCTGGCCTCCCCGCTCACCAGGCCGTTCAGCGGCCGGGGCATCTTGGCCAACTGCTCGGCAAACTTGCGCAGCAGGGAGTCGGGCTCGAAGCTCGCCCGCCGGTCCTCCAGCACCTGGCGCCAGGCAGCCATGCTCGCCTGGTCCACCTGGGCCAGCAGGGCCAGGGTGTGCCCCTCGGTGTCAATGGTGCCGCGCAGGGCATAAGCAGCCTCGCCCTGGCGCACGCTGGCACTCACCACCTCCACCGCCCCCGGCTGCCAGCGCAGCTCGGCCCCGAGGTCGGTGAAGGCCTGCCCGGCCGCTCGCAGCTGCGGCGAGGACAGCGTCACCACCGCCTGCGGCTGGCGCCGGGTACCGGTAATGCGCCCGCTCAGCGCCAGCTCGCCGCTCAGGTTGAGCGCCCACTGCCGCAGGCCGGGCAGGGCCAGCCGGGAGAGGTTCAGCCGCTCGCTGCTCAGGGTAATGTCAATGGCGCCCTGCTCGCTCACCGTGCCGGCGGCCGCGATCACCGAGTCGTTGGCCAGCAGCCGGGCATCCTGCACGGCAAGCACGCCCCCCTGGTAGGTGAAGTAGAGGGCTCCTTCATCGAAAAGCTGGCCCGCGATCACCGGGGCAAAGGCCGCTACCTCGCCCACCACCCGCGGGCGCTCCAGGGTGCCCTGGATGCGGATGTCCGCCTGCACGCTGCCCTGGGCCTCGCCCTCCACCTCCGCCAGCGCCAGCAGGCTGGCCAGCGAGGCGCGCCGCACCGCCAGCTCCAGGTTCAGGGGGGCGGGCTCACCTGCCTTCCCGGGCAGCCCCACCCGCCCGCTCACCGTCACCTCCGCCCCCCGGTAGAAGGCCACCCCGCTCTCAATGTCCACCCACTCCCGGTTGGCCGTCAGGCTGGCGGTGACCAGGTGAATGCGGCGGCCCACCGCGGTCACGTTCACTGCCTGTGCCTGCCCTACGAACACCGGGTTTTCGGCAGTGCCGGTGAGCCGGCCGGCCACAAACCCCAGCCCCCACACCCGCCTCTCACCCACCTGCCGGGCCAGCCTGGCCACGCTCACCTGGGAGGCGGCCACCTGCAGGTCCAGGGCGCCGCTGCCGCTGATGGTGCCCTTGGCGGCCACTTGGGCCAGGTCCGTATCCAGCCGCACATAGGGCAGGCGCAAGATACCCCCCTCATAGGCAAGCTGGCCCTGGCCGCGGCGGTAGGCCAGGGTCGCCACCCGCCCCTGCCGCAGCTCCAGGCTGGCCACCAGGCGGGTCTCCCCCCGGTAGGCCAGGGCGATGGGGCCGCTGGCGGTGCCGGTGATGGACCTGGGCACCACCTGGTGCAGGGCGGAGAAGGGAACCTGCCGGGCGGTGCCCACCAGGGCGCCGCTGGCCGCTCCCCGCGGGGGCAGGTTCACCCAGGCCTCCCCGATCAGGGCGCCTGAGGCCAGGCCGGCCCGCAGGTGGTCCAGGTAGATGGCCTGTGGGCAGTAGGCAAAGCGGGCGCTTACCGGCCGCAGGCGCATGCCGCCCAGCATCAGCGACCCCACCTGCGCTTGGCCGCGGGCCTGCAGGCGGTCCACCGGCCCCTCCAGCCGCACCTGCACCGCCACCGGGCCGCCTACTCGCAGCTCTGCCGGCAGCAGGGCTGCCAGCTCCGCGGGCGCCAACCGCGCCGAGGCCACCGCCAGCGCCAGCCGGGGGCGGGCATAGTTGGCCACCAGGCCGCTTGCCGCCAGCGGGGACCCGCCGACCTGGGTGCGCACGTCCCGCAGCCAGACGTCACGCCCCGCCAGCAGCACCTGGCCGCTGGTGTTGCGCAAGGGGCGGGGGAGATCGGGGGTGCGCAGCGAGACGCCGGCCAGGCGGGCCCGCGCCACCACCAGGGGCTGCTCCCTGGCCCCGGCGGCGATCATGGTGGCCTGCACCCCCGCCTGCCCGGAGGAGACCTGCACCGTGCTCCCCGGCTGCAGGTAACGCAGGACGTAGGCCAGGTTGCTGCTGCTGGCGGTCAAGGTGGCAAGGGCGGGCAGATCACCGCCGCTGCTGGCCGCCAGGCGCAGGCTATCCAGGCGGCCGACCGGCCCCCGGGCCGCCGCCGAGAGATGGATACGCCCGGAGGGGAGCACGAAGGCGGTGAGCGCCAACTGCCGGAATGAGTTCACCTGTGGGCTGGCAAACCCCCGGGGCGGCCGGTCATCCACCAGGGTGACGGTGCCGCCGCTCGCCACCACCAGCCCCCGAAAGCGGGCGGCGGTGGGGGGCCGGGCCAGCAGGTCGGCCACGTTCCACACGCCCTGCCGGTTGCGCCGCAGGAAGAGCTCCGGCCGCTGGAGGCGCACCTCGCGCACCGCCTGCACCATGCTGCCAGGGCGGAGCAGGGCCTGGCCAGCGTCATAGCGCACCACGACCCGGGGGATGCGCAGCCACACCTGCCGGCCGTCCCGCTCGCGGATGGTCAGGCCTTCGATGATGATCTGGTCCCGGCCCACCCGCACCTGCCGGGCCTGCACCCGCCGGCCGGTGGCGCGCTCGAGCTGCAGGCGGGTGGTCTGGCGCACATACTGGGCAAAGGTGCCAGTGCGGAACAGCGCCACCAGTGCGATCAGCACAATCAGCAGCGCCGGTATCAGGAACAGCAGTACCTTCCAGATATGCCGCATGGCCTGGATCAGGGGCGGTAATGTTGCCCCGCTTGGTACGAGCTGCGCACCAGGGGGCCGGAACTGACCTCCCGAAAGCCGAACGAGCGCGCCCGGGCCGCCAGGCGGGCAAAGGTGGCCGGCGGCACGTAGCGGGTTACCGACAGCTGCCGGGGCGAGGGCTGCAAATACTGGCCGATGGTCACCATGTCCACCCCCACCCCCCGCAGGTCGGCGAGCACCGCCTCCACCTCGGCCATCTTCTCCCCCAGGCCCACCATGAGGCCGCTCTTCACCCCGCTCCCCCGGGCCGCGGCGGCCTGCCCCAGCAGGCCCAGGGACCGGCCGTAGTCAGCCCCCGGTCGCACCCGGGCATAGAGGCGGGGCACGGTCTCCACGTTGTGGGCAAACACCTCCGGCCTGGCCGCCAGCACCGCCGCCGCCGCCTCCCGGCTGCCGCCAAAGTCCGGTACCAGCACTTCCACCACCGCCGCCGCTGCCCTGTCTCTGACCTGCCACATCACGGCGGCAAAGTGGGCGGCGCCGCCGTCGGGGAGGTCATCCCGGGTGACGGAGGTGATCACCACGTGCCGGCTGCCCAGGCGCGCCGCCGCCGCTGCCACCCGCGCCGGCTCCTGCGGGTCGGGCGGCACCGGTGGGCCGTGGTCAATGGCGCAGAACCGGCAGCGCCGGGTGCAGCGCTCCCCCAGGATGAGAAAGGTGACCACCCCCCGGGAGAAGCATTCCCCCAGGTTGGGGCAGCGGGCGTGCTCGCACACGGTGTGCACCCCTGCCCCCCGCAGCAGCGGCGCCAGCTCGCGCAGCGCCTGCCGCTTGCGCGCCGCCGGCCGGATCCAGTCGGGAATGGGTTTGCGCATGGCCGCCTCCTCTATTCCCCGGCCGCCGGCAGAAGTCTTTCCGGGCCCCAAAAAGCGCCGGCCAGGCGCTGCCGCCCCGCGTTGACCGGGCAGGGGGGCCGTGTTAGAATCGGGGCGTGCACAAACCACGGCCTGATGCGCCTAACCTTTTCGCTGGCAGCGGCCCGCAGGCCACCGCCGACGCTCCCCTGGCTACCCGCATGCGCCCCCGCACCCTGGACGAGTTCGTGGGCCAGGAGCACCTGGTGGGCCCGGGAGCGCCCCTGCGCCACATCATCGAGTCGGACCAGCTGCACTCGGGCATCTTCCACGGGCCCGCCGGCTGCGGCAAGAGCACCGTGGCCGTGATCCTGGCTAACACCACCCAGGCCCAGTTCGAGGCCTTCAGCGCCGTCACCTCCGGCCTCGCCGACGTGCGGCGAGTGGTGGCAGAGGCCACCAACCGCCGGCAAACTACCGGCCGGCGCACCATCCTCTTTGTGGACGAGATCCACCGCTTCAACAAGGCGCAGCAGGACGCCTTTCTCCCCCACGTGGAGCAGGGCACCATCATCCTGCTCGGCGCCACCACGGAGAATCCCTTCTTTGAGATCAACTCGCCCCTGATCTCCCGTTCCCGCATCTTCACCTTCCATCCCCTGCAACCGGAGCACCTGCGCCTGCTGGTGCAGCGGGCCCTGGAGGACCGGGAACGGGGGCTGGGGGAGCTGCGGGTGCAACTGGAGCCGGCCGCCCTGGATCACTTGGTGGCCAGCGCCGAGGGCGACGCCCGCATCGCCCTCAACGCCCTGGAAATGGCCGCCTCCCTGGCCGCGCCCTCGCCCTCGGGAGAGCGGGTGATTGACCTGCCCCTGCTGGAGCAGGCGATGCAGCGCCGCGCCCTGCGCTACGACCGGGACGGCGACCAGCACTACGACACCATTTCCGCCTTCATCAAGAGCATGCGGGGCAGCGACCCCGATGCCGCCCTGCACTACCTGGCGCGCATGATCAAGGCCGGGGAGGACCCCCGCTTTATCGCCCGCCGGCTGGTGGTGCATGCCGCGGAGGACGTGGGCCTGGCCGATCCCATGGCCCTGCTGGTGGCCACCGCGGCCGCCCATGCCGTGGAATACGTGGGCCTGCCCGAGGCCCGCATCCCCCTGGCGGAGGCCACCATCTACATCGCCACCGCCCCCAAGAGCAATGCCACCATCACCGCCATTGACCGGGCCCTGGCCGACCTGGAGCGGCTGGGGGCACCCCCGGTGCCCACCCACCTGCGGGATGCCAGCTACCCCGGCGCCGCCCGCCTGGGGCACGGCAAGGGGTACCTGTACCCGCACAGCTACCCGGGCCACTGGGTGGACCAGGTATACCTGCCCCAGGGCATCCCCAGTGAGCCCTACTATCAGCCCAGCGACAGCGGCTTTGAGCGCACGGTAGCCGGCCGCCAGAAGGCGCGGCAGGCCCGGCGCCACCCGCCGCGGGATCGGCCTCATGGCTAAGCGGGTGCTGGCGGCCATGAGCGGGGGGGTGGACAGCTCGGTGGCCGCCGCCCTGCTGATCGAGCAAGGGTATGAAGTGATCGGGGCCACCATGCGCCTGTGGCCGGAGGAGCTCTGCCGCTACCATGCCCCCGGCCCCCGCCTGTGCTGCTCCGTGGCCGGCATCGAGGACGCCCGCCGGGTGGCGGCCCAGCTCGGTATCCCCCACTACGTGCTGGACATGCGGGAGGTCTTCCAGTGCACGGTGATAGACCCGTTCTGCCGGGACTACAGCGCCGGCCGCACCCCCAATCCCTGTATCAACTGCAACCGGTACCTCAAGTTCGGCGCCCTGCTGGAGCGGGCGCGGGAGCTGGGGGCAGGCTGGGTAGCCACCGGCCACTACGCCCGGGTGCGGCGAGACCAGGCACGTGGGCGCTGGCTGCTGCTCACCGGAGTTGACAGGGCCAAGGATCAATCCTACACTCTCTACGGCATGACCCAGGAACAGCTGGGCCAAGCCCTGCTGCCGGTGGGAGAGATCACCAAGTCCCAGACCCGGGAGCTGGCGCAGCGGCTGGGACTGGTAGTGGCGGAGCGGCCGGAGAGCCAGGAGATCTGCTTCATCGCAGACGAGCGCTATCCCGACTTCGTCCGCCGCACGCTCCCCCGGACAGTGGCGCCCGGGCCCATCCTGGATGTGTCAGGCCGCCAGGTGGGCGAGCATCACGGCATTATCAACTACACCATCGGCCAACGCCGCCGCCTGGGCCTGGCTGGCGCGCGACCGCGCTACGTGGTGGCAATAGACAGCGCCCGTAACGCCATCATCGTGGGGGGACCACAGGACCTGCTGCGCCGCCACCTGCAGGCGGCAGGCGCCAATTTCCTGAGCTTCCCGCCCTGGCCCGGGGAGCTCGCCGGCACCGGCAAGATTCGCTATAACATGCAGCCGCAGCCCTGCCGGGCCACGGTGAGCGGGCCGGAGCAACTCACCGTGAGCTTTGAGCAGCCCCAGCGTGCTATCACCCCCGGCCAGGCGGTGGTGCTCTACCAGGGGGAGCTGGTGGTGGCGGGGGGCGTGATCGAGCAAGCATTGGAGAATTAGCTGCTGACCATGGTGCTGGTGCTGGTTGCATGCTGTGCGCTAGCGCTGCTGGGGCTGGCCATATATGGGCTGCTGCTGGTGCGGGCCGCCTTCGGCCTGGTGGCCGAGGCCCGCGGCGCCCTGCGGGGCCGGCTGCTGCCGGCGCTGGAGCACACCGAGCAGGCAGTAGGCCAGTTTTCGTCGCAGTTGGAGAGCACGGGCCGGCTGCTGAGGCAGGGCGAGCATTTCCTGCTGCTGCTGGCGCCGCTGCTGGTGGCGCTGGGGGCGGCGCGGCTGCCGCTGGTGCGGGCGGCGGGGCTGCTGCAGCGCGGGGCGGCCCTGCTGCGGCGGGCCTGAGGGGAGGCGATATGGAGAAATGCTGCGGGGAAGGGAAGTGGACTTTCCTGCTCGGGGTGGGCCTCGGGGTGGCCGCCTCGCTGGCGGTGGTGATGCTGGTGGCCGCCGAGCCGGGCCAGCGCACCCGAGCGGAGCTGGGGACAGCTCTGGAGAGCCTGAAGGCGCGCCTGGAGGCGCTCTCCGCGCGCCTATCCACCCAAGGGCAGGAGGTGCTGGGCCAGCAGCGGCAGGCATGGCAGGCAGCCATGGCCGCGGGCCGGCAGGCTGCCCAGGAACGAAAAGAGGAGCTGCAAGAGCGGTTACGCCAGACCTGAGCCACATCGGGAGCAAACCATGGAACTGCAGGTAAAGGTGCGTGAGTTGGGCCAAGAGCTGGCGGTGGTGGAGGTGTCAGGCGAGGCCGACCTGTATACCACCCCCAAGCTGAAGGAGACCGTGATTGACCTGATCAGCCGGGGCCGCATCCGGGTGGTGGTGAACCTGGCCTCCGTGAGCTACCTGGACAGCACCGCCCTGGGGGTGCTGGTCGGTTCCTACAAGCGGGTGCGGGAAAAGGGCGGCAACCTGGCCCTGGTGGGGCCCCAGGCCCGCATCCGCAAGGTGTTTGAGATCACTCGCCTGGTGAACGTATTCGACATCTACGACACCGAGGAGCAGGCCCTGAAAAGCCTGGGGGCAGGAGGTTAGCGCCCATGGCCACCGATCGAGGCAAAGTCGAGCTGCATATCCCCGCCCGGGCCGAGTTCGTGGGGGTCGCCCGGCTGGCGGTCTCCGCCGTGGCCAGCCGCATGGATTTCGACTACGAGGCCGTGGACGACATCAAGCTGGCGGTGGGCGAGGCCTGCACCAACGCCATCCAGCACGCCTCCCCCGGCGGCGCGGAAGAGATCCGCATTTCCTGCCAGATGGAAGCAGACCGGCTGGTGATCGAGGTGAGGGACCGCGGGGCCGGCTTCGACCCCGCCGGCTGCCTCAAGGAGATTGACCCGGAGAGCCTGCCCGCCCACGGCTATGGACTGCTGCTGATCCAGGCGCTGATGGACGAGGTGGAGTGCAAGAGCAGCCCCGGCGAAGGCACCCTGGTGCACATGGTCAAGCGGCTGGCCCGCTGACCGGCTCCCGATGCTTGCCAACCTGATGCTATGAGCGATACCGAGATAGACGTCAGGCATACGGAAGACTTCTTCACCGAGTTCCGGCGCACCGGCGACGCCAAGCTGCGAGCGCGCCTGATCGAGAGCCACCTCAACCTGGTGCGCTTCCTGGCCCGCAAGTTTGCCAACCGGGGCGAGCCCCTGGATGACCTGATCCAGGTGGGCACCATCGGCCTCATCCATGCCATAGATCGCTTTGACCCCACCCGGGGCATCCGCTTTGCCACCTATGCCACCCCCACCATCGTGGGCGAGATCAAGCGCTACTTCCGGGACCGCGGCTGGGCGGTGAAGGTGCCCCGCCGCCTGCAGGAAGTGAACCTGGCCGCCACCAAGGCCGTGGACGGCCTCACCCAGCGCCTGGACCGCCCACCCACCATCGCCGAAGTGGCCGCCGAGATCGGGAGCACGGAAGAGGAGACCCTGGAGGCGCTGGAATTGGGGCATATGTACGAGCTGATCTCGCTGGACGGCGACTCCGGGCAGGATGACGACGACTCGCACAGCCCGCTCTCCGACTACGTGGGCCAGCTCGACGAAAAGCTGGAGGAGTTCGGCCTCCGGGCCCGCCTGGACGACGCCATCAGCCGCCTCCCTCCCCGGGAGCGCACCATCATCCGCCTGCGCTTCTACCGGGGGCTCTCCCAGACCGAGGTGGCCCGGCAGCTCAACATCTCCCAGATGCACGTCTCCCGCCTGCAGCACAAGGCGCTGGCCCGCCTGCGCGACCTGGTGCGGGATAACGATTGACCCCCTTCCCTGCCCTGGGCGCGCGCGTGCGCCAGGCGGCACCAGACCCCGGGGGGCTCAGAAGTTGACGGACAGCCGGCCCTCGGTGAGCCGGTCCTCGTAGCGGGGGGCGGGGATAGGGTTGGGGTTGGCCTGCTCCTGGTACTCGATAATGTGGTAGCGCAGGCGCAGGGAGGTGCTGGGGGAAAGCCGGTACTGCAGGCCCAGGGAGCGCAGGTAGGTGGTATCCAGGCTCACCAGCCCCTGGCCTTCCTTTACCATGCGCTCATAAGCCAGGTCCAGGGTCAGGTCATGGGTGAGGCCGTATTCCACGCTGCCGCCCAGGCTGCGCACCAGGGGGTCGCGGGTAACCGTGTTCAGGCTGTTGATGCCCTTGGTGGGGATGCGGGGGGTGACCGGAACGGTCAGGCCCATGCGCCCCAGGGAGGCGTCCTCCGGCTTGGCCTCGCTGTAGCGCAGGGCCAGCCTGCCCGGCCCCAGGCCGTAGGCCAGCATCGCGGAGTGGGTGTCCGGAGCGGTCACCAGCAGGCCGGGGGCACCGTTCCTACCCAGCCCGCGGCTTTCCCCAGCGGCCAACGCCTGGGCACGCTTGGTGGCGCCGTCGCTCTCCTGGCCCAGAAAGGCCAGCACGTCCCGGAACTCTCGCAGCAGCCGGGCCAGCATCTGGCCCACCCGCTGCCGGTCGGGAGCCGGCAGGGCTGCCAGCTTCTCCCGCATGCCCTGGCCTGCCGGGCTGGTTTCATCCTCCAGCCGGGCCAGGCCGGCAGCCGGCTCAGCTACCGCCATGCCGAGCTCATATCGGCTCAGCTCATGCTTCCCGGAGAAATCCTGGCCGCTCGCCACAAACCCGGCCTTGGCCAGGTAGGTGCAGTCGTTGTACGCCCAGTGCCCAATAGGCACACTGGTGAAAGGCCCCGCCCAGGCGAGCACGGGTGCCAGCAAAAGGCCGATCATGGCAAACCAGCCGTACGCTCGCATCGTCGCTCCAGCACTCATAGTATACCACGAGCGGCCCCAAATCGGCAATGGCTATCGCTCAGACGCCTGGTGCAGTCTGCATACCACCGGGTGCCAGGGCGGCCCCCGGCCGGTCAGATGAAGATGCGGTAGGCGTCGTGGCCGGAAAGCGGGCAAATCAGAGCCCAGATGGAGCCGGTCACATAGTGGCCCAGGATCAGTCCCAGGAAAAAGGGGATGGCCCGCCGGTGCATGTGCATCCCCCCGTAGCGGATGAGCACCCCCTTGATCAGCCAGCCCAGGAAAAAGGCGAACCAGAAGTAGTCCATGGCAAAGCTCACGCCCAGCGCGTACCCCGCGGGGTGGAAGGGCCACGCCACGTAAGTGCTGCGCAGGCTGCGCAGCAGGAAGACAAAGCCCATTCCCGCCAGCATCGCCAGCCGGCGGTTGCCCTCCACCACGTCCTCCGTCTCCAGCCAGGTCTGCAGGCGGTCAAATGATTCTGAGCCCGCCCACCACTTGAACCCCTCGCTCTTGGCCAGGGCGCCGTCGCGGTACCCCTGCCATAGGCTCACCCAGTAGGTGGCCCCAATCGCCACCACCGTGGCCAGCATCAGCACCAGCGCCACCCGCCGGGCGTTCATCCCGGTCACCTCCGCCATCTTAAAAGCCTCGAGCTGGTTGGGCATGGGGTGGTTGCGGTAGCAGCGGTTCATCCAGTGGGTGACGGAGATGCCGGCCAGGTTGCGGGGACCAATAAAGTCGGTGCCCAGGGCGCGTACCATGATATTGGCCGGGTTTACAAAGTAGATCTCGTGCGGGCTGCCCAGCTCTGCCCGCACCCGGGTAATGGCGATCGCCAGCAGGAAGTAGATGGCGAAGATCACCACCACCGCCCACGCGCTCATCCCCGCCGCCCCCCAGAACACCAGCAGGAAGAGCGCCCCTGCCGCCAGCCCCGCCAGCGCCCAGCGGTAGCGCATGGGCTCCCGCTCGTCATCCGCCGGCACCCGGCCCAGGGCCACCCGCAGCGCATGCCGCAGGGGCTGGCGCAGGGCGTAGAGCGCCACCAAGGCCAGGCCGATCCAGGCCCCGGAGGCCTGCTCGTTGATATAGGGGAAGTCCTGCATGCGGTCCCAGCCCGCCATCGCTCCCCCCACCGCCTCCACCTTGCGGAACAGGAAAAAGAACCAGCACGAAAACAGCAGGTCCAGGGGCACAAAGTAGGCCAGCCCCACGGCAAAGGGGTAGAAGTCAAAAGGCAGGTTGCCGCCGGCGGTCCAGGGGTAGGTGCGAAACTCGTAGCGCACCTCGTTGTGCTTGATCTTGAGATAAGGCAGGTTGGGGTAGTAGAACCACAGCCCGTTCAGGATCACCAGCCCCGCCGCCACCGCGAACCCCAGCCACATCAGGCGGGAGCCAAAGAGCGGCCCGCCCGTGCCCCCCTCGGTCATGGCCAGGGGAAGCTGGATGATGGGGTAGGCCAGCTTCTCCTGCTCCGTCCAGGCCCGGCGCAGCAGCACGTTCAGGCACAGCATCATCCCCACCATGACCGTGAAAAACAGCGCCCACCAAGCCAGCGGCACCACCCAGGGCGCCAGGTTCCGCCACAGGTACGGGTCGGCATTGCCCTGGTAGAACTCTTTCAGCGCCGGCATGTCCCACACAAACAGCCACTTGGGAAGCAGGGAGAAAAACACCGCCGGCCAGTGCCGCTCCGGGCGCAGGTAGTTGTACCAGGCGGGGTGGGTGATGGCCCCAAACATGTTCTGCAGGGTGTCGTGTCCCGCCACCGTGGAGGAGACCACCGCCATGATGTAGGCGGTGAGCAGCTCCCCCTGCCCCAGGGCCCAGCGGGCCCGCAGCCGGTGCAGGGCGATGTTGCCCACGGTGGCCACAAAAAGCAGGAAAACAGGGGTGACGAAGAGGGGAAGACAGCTGCCGTCCAGGTTGTACCAACGCACCTCGATCACGGTGATCCAGAGGCAGTTGAGCGGGACCAGCACCAGGCCCAGGAGAACGGCTCGCCAGGTAACGCCGGGCTTGCGGTTCACTGCGGGAAGCTCCCCAGCCCTGAGGATAGCCGAGTATAGCCCCGGCCCCTGGTGGCGTCAATTTCAGGGGCTCGCCGCCCGGGCGCGGGCAGAGCAGGTGCGGGCAGGGGGGGAACGGTGTGGGCTGGCGGAGAGGCCGGGATTCGAACCCGGGGAAGGCCCATTTAGACCTTCAACCGCTTAGCAGGCGGCTGCCTTCAGCCACTCGGCCACCTCTCCGCGCCCAGGTATGATACCACATTGCCGGTGGCAAGGCAATCAGGCCCCCGCCCCTCCCTCCCGCCGGCTCGCAGGGCCAGGCCGGCGCGGGGAGAAGATATCGGGCATGCAAATCTCGGAGTTCCAGGACCTGATCGCTCGCACCTACCTGGAGCGGGACCGGGCTCGAGGCCTGCCTGGCACCTTCCTGTGGTTCGTGGAGGAGGTGGGCGAGCTGGCCCGCCACTTGCGCGACGGTGACCGGGAGCGCCTGGAAGGGGAGTTTGCCGACGTGCTCGCCTGGCTGGTCAGCCTGGCCTCCATCAGCGGGGTGGACATAGACCGGGTGGCCACCGCCAAGTACGGCGCCGGCTGCCCTAAGTGCGCCGCCCTCCCCTGCCAGTGCGGAGCCCGGCGAGGCGCCCGCTAAACCACCCGCCGCAGCTTGGGCAGGGGCACGTGCCGGCCCACCACCGGCCCCTGGCGGCGCTGCAGGGCCGCAAAGCCGTGCTGCAGGAACCAGGCCGGCCCCAGCCCCTGGCCATCCAGGCCGGCCAGGTAGGCCTGGGCCAGCTCCCGCGCCCGGGCGTGGTAGCGCTGGCGGGAGGGGCCGTGGGTATGGGCCCGCCCCGGGAAGCGCCGCAGGTCGCCATCACAGGCGGGGCTGATGTGGTACAGCTCGTGGCAGACGGTGGCCAGCTTATCCTCCAGCCGCGGGGCGTCCAGGAAGCGAGGCAGGTAAAAGTAGATCAGGTAGAGGATGTCCCGGCCCTGGTAGGTGAGGGGCGGCACCTGGTACAGGTGCTGCCCTACGCTCTGCGTCACCGCCCCCTCCGGGAAGCGCAGAGGCACTACCCGGGCCTGCACCCCCCGCCGCCCACCGCGGCGGCACTGCGCGCAGCAGACCAGCACCTGCTCCAGCCGGATGTGCCCCAGCTCCGGGCAGGTGGCGACAACATGCGCCACCAGCCGGTCCATGTGCGCGGTGAAGTCGAAAACCCCATGCTCGCTGCGGATAGCTGCCGACCGTTCCATTCTTCCCAGCAGGAGGGCGGTGCCCACCCGCCCTCACTTCTGCACTGCCCTCCCCTTTCCCTACTGCGCCTTTTCGCGCCCAGGGCGAGAGCAGGTGTTGGCGCACGCCCTGCAGAAACAGCCGCCGGGATACCACCCCCTGCCCCAAGGAGCGGCCAACCATGACGCGCGGCTTATCCCTGCTTTCCCTGGCGCTCACCCTCCTGGCCTGCAGCGTGGCGGCCGGCGTCGCCCCCGCCCCGGCGCGCTTCATCCTGGACGCCGCCCCCCTGGCTCAGCCGCCGGCCATTGATGCCCGGCTTGGCGAGTGGAAGTCCGCCCCCCACCTAGCCTTGCTGGGCGGAGGCCGCTGGCAGCCCGCCCTCCCCGGCGCTGCCTACGGCGGCAGTAGCGACCTGGCCGCCCGCATCTACAGCGCCTGGGACCCCGGCTACCTCTACCTCGCCTGCGAGGTCTATGACGACCGCCTGGTGCCCGGGCCGGCTACCCGCCCCTGGCAGGGCGACTGCCTGATCCTGGCCTTTGACCCCCGCAAGGACGGCGGGCAGGCCTACCAGGCGGATGACTCCGAGTTCGTGGTCGCCTTCTCCCCGGCCGCTCCCCCCACCCTGCTCCGCACCTATCCCCCGCCGCGGGTGGGCGTGGTGCCCTCCGCCAAGGTGGCGGTGCGCAAGGACTACCGGCCGCCCCAGCCCACCGACACCGCCCCCATGCCCCGGGTCAAGCTCACCTATGAGCTGGCCATCCCCTGGGCCCAGATCAAGAGCGGCGGCAAGCCGGGGGTGACCCTGGGATTTGCCCTCGCCGTCTGCGATAGCGACGGCACCGGCCGCAAAGGCTGGCTGGAAACCGGCCCCGGCCTGGTGGGGGCCAAGGCTCCCGCCCGCTTCGCCCTGATCGGCCTGCGCCCGGCGGCCGCCCGGCTGCCCAGGCTCACCGCGGCGCCCGCCCCTGCCGCTACCGCCGCCGCCCAGCCCGCGCCCGTGCAGCCGGCCTCGCCCAGCCCCCAGGCCCCCGCCCCCCTGGCTCCCCTGCCCCCGCTGGCCCCCGTCTCCTCCCCGCCGGCGGCGCCTGCCCGGCCCCCCGCTCCCGCCTTTACCCCCCAGTTCAGCCGGCCCGACGTGGTGCGCTTTGACGCCGACTGCCTGACCGTGGCCAACGAGGACACCTTGCTGCTCTCCGCCTCCCTGCACTACTTCCGGGTGCCCAGAGCCGAGTGGGCCGACCGCCTGGGCAAGCTGGCGGCGGCCGGCATCACCTGCGTGGAAACCCCCATCCCCTGGAACTGGCACGAACGCCGGGAAGGCAGCACCGACCTGGCCGACCTGGACGACTTCCTCACCCTGGCCCAGCGCGCCGGCTTGTTTGTGATGGTGCGGGTGGGGCCCTATATCGGCGTGGAGTGGGACGCCGGCGGCTACCCTGCCTGGCTGGCTGCCCAGCGCATCTCCTACCAGACCGCCGCCGGGCCATACCTGGACTGCTGCGGCCACTGGCTGGAGCGGGTGCTGCCGGTGATCAAGCAGCACCAGGTCACCGCAGGGGGCAAGGTGCTACTGGTGGCCCTGGAGGCCAGCCCTGCCACTGAGGCCCTCTACCGCCAGACCCGGGCCGCCGGCATCGAGGTGCCCATCCTCACCACGGGCAGCCCCCTGGCCCGGGGCGCGGGGAGCCAGCTCGCGGTGAACCTGGTGGATGCCATCTCGCTCTTCCCCCGCTGGGACTTGGCGGCCGCCGCAGGAGCGCTCGCCGCCCAGCGCCAGGAGGAGCCCGCCGCGCCCCTCACCCTGGCCGAGCTGGGCATCGGCTGGTTCTCCACCATGGGCGGCCTGCCCTCGCCCGCCCAGCCTGGTGTGGAGGCAGAGCAGGCGGAAATGGCCGCCAAGCTGGCCCTGGAGCAGGGCGCCGGCATCATCAACCTCTACCTGGGGGCGGGCGGCAGCAACCCCGGCTTCTGGGCCGCCGACTGGATCACCACCACCTATGACTATGCGGCCCCCATCTCCGAAACCGGCGCCCTGAGCAGGAAGTACTACCGGCTGCGCCTGGTGGCCGACCTGGTCAACCTCTTCGGCCCCAGCCTGGCCCGCGCCAGGCCCGCCCAGAGTGACCTGGTGAAGGCCGACCTGGAGGAAGTGAGCGTCAGCGAGCGCATCAACGGCAACACCGCCTTCCTCTTCCTGCGGCCCACCCTGCTCCCCGGCAGCCCGGAGGGCGCCTACCACCTGCGCCTGACCTACCTGGACCCTGCCACCGGCCAGGCGGTGACCATCCCCAATACGGGCAAGATCGCCCTGGGCAACCGGGAATCCAAGGTGCTGGTGGCAGGCCTATCCCTGGCTGGCATGGCCCTGCGCTATGCCACCAGCGAGATCGCCGCCATCAGTGAGGCCGCCGACCGCACCCTGCTGGTGCTCTACGGCGAGCCCGGCACCCCCGGCGAGCTGGCCCTGGCCGCCACCAGCAAGCCCCTGGTGGTGGGCCAGCCCCTGGCCCAGGAGTGGGACGAGGCCGCCAGGACCCTGACCCTCAACTACCTGTTTTCAGACCAGGACCAGGTGGTGCTGGTGGACAACCTGGAGCTGCTGCTGCTGGCCAAGGAGCGGGCCAGCCGGCTCTGGCTGGCCGGCACCGGCAACCCGCGGCTGCCCGTGATCACTGACGCCTACCTGGTGAGCAGCGCCCGCGCCAACCGCGAGGGCGCCGACCTCACCCTGCACTGCCGGCAAGGGACGGCCCAGGTGGCCATGGTGCTGCCCGCCACGCCCAGCGCCGTCACCGTGGACGGCAAGCAGGCCCCCTTCGCGTATGACTCGACCACCCGCTGCCTGCGCTTTGGCCTCACCACCCCCGAGTTCTACGGCGACCGGCCCCGTCCCAGCCTCATCACCCGCCTGTTCCGGGCGGTGCAGGAGGGAGAGCCGGGCCTCAGCCAGACCTTTGGCAGCGCCCGGGCCCTGCCCGAGCCCCTTGGCGGCGGCACCGGCTGGAAGCAGTGCCAGTTCCAGCCGCTGTGGGAGCTGGGGATCCTGGATAACGGCTATGCCTGCTACCACCTGGAATTCGAGCCGGCTGGCAACAACTACCTGGCGGTGGAAAGCTATGCCGCCGACCCCAAGCTGGTGTTCATGAACGGCCGCCTGGTGCCGGCGCTGTGCAACAACCTCAAGGTTACCCAGGCCGACATCTCCGACCGCGCCCGCCTGGGCACCAACACCCTGGATATCATCTACCTCAACCAGGGCCGGGCTAATGCCGGTCCCCGCATGGCCGAGCCCAAGGGCATCAGCGGCGTGCAGCTGCTCAACCTCGCCGGCCCCGCCGCCGGCGGCCAGCCCCTGCCCAAGTGGAAGGTCAGGCTGGTCGCCACCCTGGCCAGTGAGCCCGCCCAGGCCGCCCCCGCCTTTGACGACCGCGGCTGGGAAACGGTGGAGGTGGGCAACGGCCCCCAGGCCGTGCTCGAGGGCTATCGGGGGTTCGCCTGGTACCGCACCCATGCCAGCATCTCCGAGGGCGACCTGGCCAGCAAGATGGCCCTGCTCTCCTTCGGGGGCGTGGATGACGCCTGCTGGGTCTATGTGAACGGCGTGAAGGTGGGCGAGCGCGCGAGCGCAGGCAAGGCCTTCCAGCTCGACATCACCTCCCACCTGCGGCCGGGCGACAACCTGCTGGCGGTGGCGGTGGAGAACCGGGGCGGCAGCGGCGGCATTCTCCAGCCCGTGGCCCTGGCCCTGGTGTCTCGGGCCGGGCCCAAGCTCCCCTCCGCCCTGGTGCGGGAGGGGCTCTACGGCGAGCAAAACGGCTACCCCCAGGCCGCCTATAACGACGAGCGGTGGCATATCCTGAAGCTGGGCGACTGGAAGCGCAACCACCAGGCCTTCGCCAGCCATGACGGCATGGTCTGGTACCGCCTCAAGTTCAGCCTGCCCAGCCGCACTGGCTGGCACCCCGCCTGGGTGCTGCGCATGGCCGCCCTGGGCGAGGCCACCATCTACCTGAACGGCCGCGTGCTGGGCAAGTACACCGCTGCCGGCCCGCAAAGCGAGTTCTACCTGCCGCCCGACTGGCTGGCGCCGGGCAAGCCCAACATGATCGCCGTGGCCGTGCGCAATGACGGCGGCCCGGGTGGGCTTACCCAGGCCGCCATCGCCGCCGACCCCTCCTGCCTGGTGAAGGAGCGGGCGGTGCGGGTATCATTCTGACCGACCAGGCAGCACCGGGGGGCGGGCGGGAAGCCTGCCCCCCCGCGTCCGCAGTGGAGACCGCCGTGTTTAGCATCCAGACCCCTCGCCCCTACCAGGTGTTTCAACGCAACCAGCGTGGCCGCGCCGCTATCCCCGTGGCCCTCTCCGGCCGGCGGCGCCAGGCCCAGGTGCGCCTGCTCTCCCGCCAGGGGGAAGTGACGCCCTGGCAGCCCCTGGCCGCCGCGGGCACCGGCCGGCTCAGCGCGCCCGTGGGCGGGCCCTACACCCTGGAGGTGCAGGCCGCGGGCACCGGCCCCACCCATACCCGCCGGGTGCGGGGCCTCTTGGTGGGCGACCTGTGGATCACCGCTGGCCAGTCCAACATGGACGGGGTGGGCCAGCTCAGCGACCGGGAGCCCCCCAGCCCCCTGGTGCATGCCTTCTACTTCGATGACCGTTGGGCGGTGGCCGAGGAGCCCCTGTGCTGGTACCAGGAGGCAGTGGACCCCGTGCACTGGGGAGTGGAGGAGACCTCCCTGGCCGAGGCCGCCCGCAGCGACCGGCTCTTCCGCACCTGGGGGGTGGGGCCGGCCGTGGCCTTTGGCAAGGCTCTGGCGCAGGCCACCGGCATCCCGGTGGGCCTGGTGGTGTGCTCGCACGGCGGCACCAGCATGGAGCAGTGGAGCCCGGCCCTGCGCGGCCAGGGGGGGAAGTCGTTCTATGGCTCCCTGCTGCGCCGGGTGGCGGCGGTGGGAGGCCGGGTGCAGGGCATCATCTGGTACCAGGGCGAGTCCGACGCTAACGCGGAGGCCGCCCCCCGCTACCGCCAGCGCATGCGGGAGCTGGTGGCCGCCCTGCGCCAGGACCTGGCCCCTGCCCGCCTGCCCTTCCTTTACGTGCAAATCGCCTCCATCTTCGGCGGCGACCCGGCACAGTCGGGCCCCTGGGACCAGATCCGCCACCAGCAGCTCCAGCTCGAGCAGTCCGGCGAGCTGGCGCCGGCAGCCCTGGTGCCGGCGCTCGACTCCACCCTGTGCGATGCCGTGCACGTGGACGCCCGCTCCCAGCGGCGCCTGGGCCGGCGCCTGGCGGTGGCCGCGCTGCGCCTGGCCTTCGGCCGGCAGGAGACCACCTGCGGGCCCCGGCCGGCCCAGATCCGCCGCCTGGACGGCCGCACCCTCCGGGTTTCCTTTCGGGAGGCCAACGGGCATCTCGCTACCCGGGGCCGGGTGTGGGGCTTTGCCCTCACGGCCCAGGGGCAGCCGGTGGCTATCGCCGACTGCCGGGTGGAGCGAGCCGACCGCAGCGCGGTGCTGATCCGGCTGCCAGAGCCGGTACCGGGTGAGCTGCAGCTCTGCTATGGGCAAGGGTTCGTCTCCCTGGGCAACCTGCACGACCGGGCCGGCTGGCCTGCCCCTGCCTTCGGGCCGGTAACGGTGCCCGCCGCTCCGGGCGGCTATTGACAGGGGTTGGCCGCCTGACTATACTAACGCTCAAAATGACGGGAGCAGGCAGGAAGGGGCCCATGAGAGGCGAGCCTCCATGTTCAACCGCATACGCAAGGACATCCAAGCGGCCCTCGAGCGCGACCCCGCTGCCCGGAGCAGCATAGAAGTCCTGCTGTGCTACCCCGGCCTGCACGCCCTGATCCTGCACCGCATCGCCCATTCCCTCTGGCACGCTGGCCTGCACCTGATCGCCCGCCTGCTCTCGCAGTATGCGCGTTTTGTCACCGGCATTGAAATCCACCCCGCGGCTACCATTGGTGAGGGCGTGTTCATTGACCACGGCATGGGGGTGGTGATCGGGGAAACGGCCGTGGTGGGCGACGGCTGCACCCTCTACCAGGGCGTCACCCTGGGCGGCACGGGCAAGGAGCGGGGTAAGCGCCATCCCACCCTGGGCAACAACGTGGTGGCCGGGGCCGGGGCCAAGATCCTGGGCAACATCACCATCGGCGACGGCGCCGCCGTGGGCGCGGGGGCGGTGGTGCTGAAGCCAGTGCCCCCCAACGCCACCGCGGTGGGCGTGCCCGCCACCGTGGTGGGGGCGGAAGGCCGACCCGTGGCCGCCACCCTGGAGCACGGCCGCCTGCCCGATCCCATGGCCGAGTTCTGCGACGCCATGAACAAGCGGGTGAGCAAGCTGGAGGCGGCCCTGGAACGAGCGCAGGCCCAGCCCGGGGGAGAGGAAGCGTGAGGATCTACAACACCCTGTCCCGGCGCAGGGAGGAGTTCGTCCCCCTGGAGGCCGGCCGGGTGCGCATGTACGTGTGCGGCCCCACCGTTTACAACGTCATCCACGTGGGCAATGCCCGCACCTTCGCCACCTTCGATATCATCAACCGCTACCTGCGCTGGCGCGGCTGGCAGGTCACCTTCGTGCGCAACCTCACCGACATTGACGACAAGATCATCAAAGCCGCCGAGCAGGAAGGAAAGAGTTGGCAGGACATCGTGGACCGCTACACCCGGGCCTTCCACGAGGACATGCAGGCCCTGGGCACCCTGCCCCCAGATGTGGAGCCCCGGGCCACCGAGACTGTCCCCGAGATCATCCGGGCCGTGCAGTGCCTGGTGGACCGCGGCCTGGGCTACCTGGTGGACGGCGACGTCTATTTCTCCACCCGCGACTGGCCGGGCTATGGCAAGCTCTCCGGCCTTTCCGGCCGGGAGCTGCGCGCCGGCGCCCGGGTGGAGGTGGACGAGCGCAAGCGCGACCCCATGGATTTTGCCCTCTGGAAGGCCGCCAAGCCCGGTGAGCCCGCCTGGGACAGCCCCTGGGGCCCCGGCCGCCCCGGCTGGCACATCGAATGCACCGCCATGTCCACCAAGTTCCTGGGCGAGCAGCTCGATATCCACGGCGGGGCCTCCGATCTCATCTTCCCGCACCACGAAAACGAGCTGGCCCAGTCGGAGGGGTGCACCGGGCGCGTCCCCTTCGTGCGCTGCTGGGTGCACGCCGGCCTGCTCACCGTTAACCGGCAGCGCATGGGCAAGTCCGTGGGCAACTTCTTCACCCTGCGGGAGGTGCTCGCCCAGTTCCGCCCCGAGGTGCTGCGCCTGCTCTACCTGAACACCCACTACCGCAACGAGCTGGAGTTCAGCGGCGAGGCCATGGAGGCCGCCCAGGGCGGCTTTGAGCGCCTGCAGGTGGCCCTGCAGCGGGCGCGCACCCTGGCCCAGGAGGCGCAGGGAGAGGGAGAAAGCCGCCTGGCCGGCCTGCTTGCCGCCACCGGCCGGGCCCGGGACGACTTCCTCGCCGCCATGGACGACGACTTCAACAGCCCCCGCGCCCTGGGCGCCCTCTTTGACCTGGCAGCGGTGCTCTTTGCCCTCACCGAGGGCACCTTTGCTGCCCGCGAGTCCGAGCGGCCCGCCCTGCAGGGGGCCGGGGATACCCTGGTGGAGCTGGCGGGAGTGCTGGGCCTGGACCTGGGCCGGGAGCGTGACTTGGACCGGCTGCAGCCGGCGCTGCAGCAGGCGGCCGCCCGCAGCGCCCAGGCCGCCAGCGGCCAGCTGGCGCAGGAGCTGGGGGCGCTCGCCGCCAGCGGCGGCGCCGCCTCCGAGCTGGTGGACCGGCTGGTGGCACTGCGCACCCGGGCTCGCCAGGAAAAGCAGTGGGCTGCCGCGGACGGCGTCCGCAAAGAGCTGGCGGAATTGGGAATAACCCTGGAAGACCATCCGCAAGGCACCACCTGGAGGCAGACTTAGCTCCCCCATGGACAGCACGGCAGCAGACCCTTCGCAGCAATCCGGCCCCCCCGGGCAGGGGTGGCTGGCGGCGCCTGGCAGCGGCGCTGCTGGCGGCCCTGGTGGTGCTGCTGGCTATCGCTTGGGCCCTGATCCCCCGCCTTCCCGCCGATCGCATCGCCCCCGGCGTGCGCGCGGCCGGGGTGGTGGTGGGCGGGCTCACCTGCGCCCAGGCGGCCCTGGCCATTGAGATCGCCCAGTGGCAGACCCAGGGCCCGGTGGCCCTGCAGGTGCCCGCCCTCGACCGCCACCTGGTCAGCAGCGCCCGCGACCTGGGCCTGGCTCCGGACGGCCAGGGCGCGGCCGCCGCCGCCCTGGGCATCGGGCGCCGGGGGCAGGTGCTCACCCGGCTCATCCAGCGCTGGCAGGCCAGCCGGGGAGGGGTGGACCTGCCCGTGCGCTGGCGGCTGCACCGGGGACGCTGCCGAGCGGCCCTGGCCGCCATCGCCCGCCAGGTGGACCGGCCGCCTGCCAATGCCCGCGCCCGCTGGGACGGCGCGCGCATCCTGCTCTCCCCCGACCAGGCGGGCATCACCCTGCGCCTGCCGGCAAGCCTGGAGGCGGTGGCCGGCTGGCTGGAGGCCGGGCGCCAGGGCCCGGTGCTGCTGGTCGCGGGCCGGGCCGAGCCGCAGGTAAGCGCGGCCGACCTGGCGCCGGTGGACGGGGTGATCGGCACCTGCACCACCTACGTGTCCGGCAGCCGCAACCGCCGCCACAACGTGGCGCTTTCCGCCCGCGCCCTGGACGGGGTGGTGATCCCGCCGGGGGGCCGGTTCTCCTACAACCAGGTGGTAGGCCCCCGCACCACCGAGGCCGGCTACAAGACCGCCCCCGTGATCGTCAAGGGGGAGTTGGTGACCGGCCTGGGCGGAGGCGCCTGCCAGGTGTCCAGCACCCTGTACAACACCGCCCTGCTCGCCAACCTGGTGATCACCAAGCGCGTGCACCATTCCCATCCCGTGGCCTACCTGCCCGCGGGCCGGGATGCCACCGTGGTCTACCGGGCCATAGACCTGGTGCTGACCAACCCCGGGCCCCATCCCGTGGTGCTGCAGGGTGAGCTGCGGGGGCGGCGGCTCACGGTAATGGCGCTGGGGAAGAGCGGCGGCCCCCCGGTGCGCATCATCACCCGCCGCTCGCTGGTGGCGCCGGGCCCGCCTATCGAGCAGCAGGACCCGGCCCTGGCGCCGGGGGCGCGGGTAGTGGCACGTAAGGCGCAGGTGGGGATGCGGGTGCGGGTAGTGCGGGTGGTAGGGGAGGGAGCGCAGGCCCGCCAGGAGGTGATATCCCGCGATTTCTACCGCCCCCAGCGGGCCATCGTGCGGGTAGGCCCTCTACCTGCGGCCGCCCCGCCGCCGCCCTGAGCGCGGCAAGCGCCGGGGGTGCCGCCGGGGCCAGGCGGGCCGCCAAAAAATCTTTTTTCCCAGGGCCTCGTTGCGGTTGACGTTGCCCTTGACGTTACTCTATAATTACCGGCGTGCCGCAGCCGCCCAGGGATTACCCAGGCGGCAGGTGTCGGCAGGGCAGGGCCTGCCCCGCCATCAAGGGAGGAATGGCCGCACCACTCTAATCCAACCCGCATCAAATCCACTTACCAGACGACCGGTGTGACCGGATCTATCATTTCGGAGGCGCGGTAAATGGCTTATCCGGGCATGCATGAGAGTTTCCAGGGCATGGTCGATGAAGAGGTGGTAAGGCATGCCAAGAATGGCAGCCAGCAAGCAACAGAGCACCTACTCTGCAAGTATCGCAACATCGTAGAAGGCAAAGCTCGCTCCTATTTCCTGGTCGGCGCGGACCACGACGACATCGTCCAGGAAGGCATGATCGGCCTGTTCAAGGCCATCCGTGACTTTCGCAACGACAAGCTGCTGCCTTTCCGTGCCTTCGCCGAGCTCTGTATCAGCCGCCAGATCTTCACTGCCATCAAGGCCGCCACCCGCCAAAAGCACATCCCGCTTAACTCCTACGTCTCCCTGCACGCCAACCTCTATGATTCGGAATCCGACCGTACCCTGCTCGATACCCTCGCCGAAAGCGACACCAGCGACCCCGAAGAAGTAGTGATCACCCAGCAGTTCTCCGACGACCTGCGCAAGCACATCAAGAGCGACCTCAGCGACCTGGAATCCTCCGTCCTGCGCAGCCACCTGGAAGGCAAGTCCTACCAGGAGATCGCCATGGAGCTGGAGCGGCGGGTCAAGTCCGTGGATAACGCCCTGCAGCGCGCCAAGCGCAAGATCGGCCGCAGCCTGAAGAAGATGATGGTAATCTGACCTGCCCTCCGCCCGGCCGGCCCAGCCCTCGCGGCTGGGCCTTCTTGCCTGCTCATGAGTGCCTACACCCCGCTTACCTGGCCCTCACCCGCTTCACCGCTCACCGGGCCCTGCCCACGGCGCCGGCCGCCTGGTAGGGCAGCAGGAGGGCGCGTCGAAAAGATAAAGGCTGGCAGCAGCCCACCGTAGGAGGGGACCTATTGCGCACCGACATCGAGATCGCACAGGCGGCCGCCCTGCGCCCCATTGCCCAGATCGCCGCCCAGTTCGGTCTGCAGGAAGATGAATGGGAGCCCTATGGCCGCTACAAGGCCAAGGTCAGCCTGGCGGTCCTCGACCGCCTGGCCGGCCAGCCAGACGGCCACCTGGTGGATGTGACCGCCATCACCCCCACCCCCCTGGGGGAGGGCAAGACCGTCACCACCATCGGCCTGGGCATGGCCCTGGCCCGGCTGGGCAAGCGGGTGTGCAACACCCTGCGCGAGCCTTCGCTAGGCCCTACCTTCGGCATCAAGGGGGGCGCTGCCGGCGGCGGCTGCAGCCAGGTCGTGCCCATGGAGGAGATCAACCTGCACTTCACGGGCGACATGCACGCCGTGAGCACGGCCCATAACCTGCTGGCCGCCTTCATTGACGCCCACCTCAAGCACGGCAACCCGCTGGGCATCGCGCCGGACAGCATCTCTTGGCGCCGGGTGCTGGATATCAACGATAAGTGGGGCCTCTACCACATCATCTCCGGCCTGGGGGGCGAGGGCAGGGTGAGGCGGGAGACCGGCTTTGACATCACCGCCGCCTCCGAGGTGATGGCCATCCTGGCCCTCAGCAGCAGCCTGCAAGACCTGCGCCAGCGCCTGGGGCGGATTCTAGTGGCCACCAACCACCAGGGCAAGCCGGTTACCGCCCAGGACCTGCGCGTTGCCGGCGCCATGGCCGTGCTGCTCAAGGAGGCGCTCCAGCCCAACTTGGTGCAAACCCTGGAGGGCACCCCCTGCCTGATCCACGGCGGGCCGTTTGCCAATATCGCCCAGGGGAACAATTCTATATTGGCGGACAAGATCGCCCTCAAGTGCGCCGACTACGTGGTCACGGAAAGCGGCTTCGGCTCCGACCTGGGCGCCGAGAAGTTCTTTAACATCAAGTGTCGGGTGGGCGGCTTCACCCCCAGCTGCGCGGTGGTCACCCTCTCCCTGCGCGCCCTGAAGATGCACGGCGGCGCGGGCACCGTGCGCCCGGGCAAGCCCCTGCCCCCCGAGATCCTGCAGGAAAACCTGCCGGCGCTGGAGGCGGGCTGCGCCAACCTGGCCAAGCATATCGAAAACGTCACCCTGCACGGGCTGCCGGCGGTGGTCGCCATCAACCGCTTCCCGCAAGACCGCGATGCGGAGGTAGCCCTGGTGCAGCGGCTGGCGCTGGCGGCGGGCGCCCGGGCGGCGGTCACCAGCGAGGTCTGGGCCCGGGGCGGGGAGGGGGGCCTGGAGCTGGCGCGGGCAGTGGTGGAGGCCTGCGCGCAGCCCAACCGCTTCCACTTTCTCTACCCACTGGAGGCCGGCATCAAGGAGAAAATCGAGACTATCGCTCTCAGCATGTACGGCGCGCAGGGCGTTGACTACCTGCCTCTGGCCGAGCAAAAGATCGAGCTTTATACCCGCTGGGGCCTGGATCAGCTGCCCATTTGCATGGCCAAGACTCACCTCTCGCTGTCGCACGATCCCCAGCTCAAGGGACGGCCTACCGGCTTCCGGGTGCCTATCCGCGATATCCGGCCCAGCGTCGGCGCCGGGTTCCTCTACCCGCTGCTGGGGGAGATGGCCACCATGCCCGGCCTCCCCTCGGACCCGTTGGGGGCACACGTGGACATTGACCAGGACGGCCGCATCGTCGGCCTGGCCTGACCGCCCGGCCCAGGAGATTGCCATGACCATCAGCCAACCCAAACCGCTCGAGGAAATCCTGGGCTACCTGGGAGCCGCCCGCAAGGTGTTCCTGATCGGCTGCTCCGACTGCGCCACCGTCTGCCAGGTGGGCGGCAAAGACCAGGTGGAGGCAATGGCCCGCACCCTGGGCGAGCACGGCAAGATCATCACCGGCTCTCTGGTGGCCGAGCCGGGCTGCCACCTGCTGGAGTTGAAACGGCTGCTGCGCCGGCAGCAGCAGCAGGTGCAGCAGGCAGAGGCGGTGCTGGTGCTCTCCTGCGGCACCGGCACCCAGACCGCGGCCGCCGCCCTGCCCGACAAGGAGGTCTACCCGGCCACCGACACCATCTTCCTGGGCTCGGTGCAGCGCTTCGGGCAGTTTGCCGAGTACTGCTCCGCCTGCGGCTCCTGCATTCTGGAGCGCACGGAGGGGATCTGCCCGGTCACCCGCTGCGCCAAAGGGCTGCTCAACGGCCCCTGCGGGGGCACCAGCGCCCAAGGCAAGTGCGAGGTGGACCCGGAGCAAGACTGCGCCTGGAAGCTCATCTATGACAAGCTGGCGGCCCGGGGCAAGCTGGACCAGCTGACACCCTATGTGCCCCCCCAGGACCACCGCACTCGCCCCGGCCGCCGCAGCGTGCCCCGGGAAGGAGAGGCCGCATGAGGTTCAGGGAGGCGCTCGCATCAGGCAAGTTCGTCATCACCGCGGAGGTGGGCCCCCCCAAGGGCACCAATGTCGAGCACATCCTGGAGGAGGCCGAGCACTTCCGGGGCCGGGTGGACGCCGTCAACGTCACCGACTTGCAGGCCGCCGCCATGCGCCTGGGGTCGCTCGCCACCTGCCACCTGCTCCGGGAGCGGGGCCACCAGCCGGTGCTCCAGGTGGTCTGCCGCGACCGCAACCGCCTGGCCCTGCAGAGCGACCTGCTCTCCGCCTGGGTGCTGGGAGTGGAGAACGTGCTCTGCCTCACCGGCGATTACCCCACCCTGGGCGACCACAAGGGAGCCAAGCCGGTGTATGACCTGGATTCCGTGCAGCTCCTGGCCGCCGCCCAGGGGCTGAACGAGGGGCATGACCTGGAGGGCAATGCCTTGGACGGTGCCCCCGACTTCCTGCTGGGAGCGGTGGTCACCCCCGGCGGCAACCCGGTGGAGGCGCAGGTGCTCAAGCTCGAAAAGAAGGTCGCTGCCGGCGCCCGCTTCGTGCAGACCCAGGCGGTCTATGAGCTGGAGCAGTTCGCCCGCTTCATGGATCGGGTATCCCCCCTGGGGGTGCCCATCCTGGCCGGCATCGTGCTGCTCAAGAGCGCAGGCATGGCCCGCTACATGAACAACAACGTGGCCGGCGTGCACGTGCCCGACCCCCTGATCGAACGCATGGCCACCACCGACAATAAGGTGGCCACCAGCATCGAGATCGCGGCTGAGCTCTGCCGCCAGCTCCGCCGCTGCTGTCAGGGGGTGCACCTGATGCCCCTGGGCTGGGGCCAGCACGTGCCCGCGGTGCTGGAGGCGGCGGGATTGAGCTAAACGCCGATGAACACGCGAGCCCTGCCCAGGTTGCTGATTGCGCTGCTGGCAGCGCTGGCCGCTGCCAGCGGCTGGTTGGAGGCCGCCGCCATGGACCGCGAGACCAGGCCGCTGCTGGGTGACCAGCCGGGCGATGTGCAGGAGATCGAGGTCGAGGGCGGCATTGGCATCCCGCTCGCCCTCCCCGACGGCCGCATTGCGCTCTACTACGCCGGCGGGCCAGAGCACGGCCAGAGCGCCTATGCTCGCTGCTCCCAGGACAACGGGCTCAGCTTCGGGCCGCCGCAGCGGCTCTTTGCCTTCCCCGCGGATCGGGGCAGCTTCAGCGTGGGGGCCGTGCTGGTCTCCCAGCCGGGCACCATCCACCTCTTCGGCCTCGACTACTACGGCTTTGATTTCCAGAACCGGTCAAAGTCCAAGAGCTACCTCTGGCACGCCCGGTCCCGGGACGGCGGCCAAACCTGGGACCCGGTGCGGCAGGTTGACTTTGGCCTGGAGTACACGGGGGCCTCGAATAGCGCCTTCGAGCTGGCATCTGGCCGCATCATCGCCCCGGTAAGCGGGCTCAGCAACCGGGAGATCGGCCCCTGGGTGAGCCTGGCCCCCTACTCCGATGACGACGGGGCGACCTGGCAGCGGCCGCACCAGCAGATCACCATGAATACCGGCGCGCGCGACTGGTACGAGTCGGGAGCCGCCGAACCGGTGGGTATCGAGCTGCGGGACAGCCGAGTCTGGCTGCTGCCCCGCTCGCAGGACGGCTACCAGTGGGAAACCTACAGCCGTGACGGCGGGCTGACCTGGACGCCGGTGTGCCACACCCGCTTCGTCTCCAACCAGTCGGCCATGGCCCTGCTGCGGCTGCACGACGGCCGGCTGCTCTTGCTGTGGGACAACTGCGGCGCCCAGGGGCAGGGGGACATCAACTGGGGCAATGCCGAGCGAGCGGTGCTGGCCGCGGCCCTGAGCCGAAACGAAGGCAAAACCTGGGTGGGCTACCGCGAGGTGGGCCGGGTCACCGACAACAGCCAGGTCTCCTACCCCTATGCCACCCAGGCCCGTGACGGCTTTGTGCTGGTCAACGCCGCCGGCCGCCTGATCCGCTTCCACCCCGATCTCCTGGAGCGGCGCAGTCTGCGCGAGGACTTCGCGGCCGGCGTCAGGCGCTGGTCCACCCTGGCCGCGGCCGGGGTGACCGCCGCCCCCAACCCCGACGGCACCGGCCAGGTGCTGCGGATGGTCAAGCCCGAGGCCGGCAAGCCTGCTGCCGCCTGCCTCAACTTCCCCTATGGCGAGAAGGGCGAGCTGGTGCTGGCGCTGCGCCTCGCGCCGGGCTGCCAGGGTGCCCACTTCACGGTCTCCGACCACTATGACCTGCCCGGCCTGCCCCGGGAGGGCAGCTTCCCCTGGCGCATCCTGCCCAGCGGCCGCATCCAGATCATCGGCAGCGGCGGCACCTGGCTTGACACCCCGGGCGACCTGCTGGCCGGCCGCTGGCACGACCTGCGCCTGGCCTGGGATTGCCGCCGGGGCCAGGCCGCGCTGCGCCTGGACGGCATCCCCATCGCGGTCATCGAGCAATACGTCCGCACCCGGGGCCTGTGCTACCTGCGCCTGCGCTCCCTGGCCTCTGATACCGATGCCGCCGGCCTCTACCTGCGGTCGGTGGGGGTCTGGGTGCGGCCCTGAGGCAGGGTGGAGTCCACCGCTGCTACAGGTCCCCGCCGCCGCGGCGCAGAAGTGAAGACCCGCCGGCGCGCAGGCGCGCCGGCAGCGAGGAACTGTGGCGATGTCCTACACGGTAACCTGCCTCCCCGGCGACGGCACCGGCCCTGAGCTGATGGCGGTGGTGCGCCGGGTGCTCGAGGCCACCGGCGTTCCCATCCAGTGGGAGGAGCGCCCGGCCGGCATGGAGGCCCTGCAGCGCTATGGCAGCGCCCTGCCCGACTTTACCCTGGAGTCCATCCGCGCCCACCGGGTGGCGCTCAAGGGCGGCATCACCACCCCCATCGGGCACGGCATCCGCTCCGTCAACGTCGCCCTCCGCCAGAGCTTGGACCTGTATGCCTGCGTGCGGCCGTGCAAGTACTACCCCGGCGTGCGCTCCCGCTACCAGGACGTGGACCTGGTGGTGGTGCGGGAGAACACCGAGGACCTCTACGCTGGGGTGGAATTCGAGGCGGGCAGCCCCCAGGCCGCCCAGGTGATCGCCCTGGCCCCGCCTGGCAAGATCCAGCCCCAGGCCGCCATCTCCCTCAAGCCCATCTCCGCCGCCGCCAGCCGGCGCATCGTGCGCTTTGCCTTCGAGTATGCCCTGGCCCACGGCCGCCGCCGGGTAACGGCGGTGACCAAGGCCAACATCATGAAGTTCACCGACGGCCTCTTCCTGCGCACCGCCGCCGAGGTGGCCGCCGAGTACCAGGGGCGGGTGGAATACCAGGAGCTGCTGGTGGACAACATGTGCATGCAGCTGGTGCAGAAGCCCGAGCTCTACGACGTGCTGGTGCTGCCCAACCTATACGGGGACATCGTGAGCGACCTCTGCGCCGGCCTGGTGGGGGGGCTGGGGGTGGCGCCGGGGGCCAACTTCGGGGACGACATCGCCGTCTTTGAGCCGGTGCACGGCTCCGCCCCCAAGTACCGCGGCCAGGACCGGGTGAATCCCACCGCCCTCCTGCTTTCGGGCATGCTCATGCTGCGCTACCTGGGGGAGCAGGAGGCAGCCGACCGCCTGGAGCAGGCGGTGGCGGCGGTGCTGGCGGAGGGCAAGTACGTCACCTATGACCTCAAGCCCGACCGCAGCGACCCCAGCGCCGTGGGCACCACCCGCATGGCCGAGGCCATCATCACCCGCCTGCAGTAGCCCCGGAACCTCTCCCCGGCGCCCGCCGTCACATGGGTAGGCGGCGCCTGCCAGGCAGGGGTTAGCTGGCGGCGGGCAGAAGCTCTAACGGGGCTCCTGTCGCTGCGGCCCGGCGCCTGCTTTTTCGCCGGCCCGCATTGGGGTAAGCTACCAGCATGAACCGGGTACTCGACGGCAGATACGAGCTGCTCGACAGGATCGGCGACGGCGGCATGGCCGTCACCTATCGCGCTCATGACCATCGCCTGGGCCGCATGGTGGCGGTCAAGGTAATGCGTGAGCACCTGTGCAGCGACCCCCAGTTCCAGGAGCGCTTCCGCCGGGAAGCGCAGGCCGCCGCCAGCCTCTCCCATGAGAACATCGCCAATGTTCATGACAGCGGCGAGGACGGCGATAGCCACTTCATCGTCATGGAGCTGGTGGAGGGAGAGGACCTGAAGCGCCGCCTGCGCCGCACCGGCAGGCTGCCCGTTCCCCAGGCGGTGGATATCGCCCTCCAGGTGGCCCGCGCCCTGGAGGCCGCCCACGCCCGGGGCGTCGTGCACCGGGATGTGAAGCCCCATAACATCCTGATCACCTCCGAAAGCCGGGTCAAGGTCACCGACTTTGGCATCGCCAAGGCCGCCGCCACCCCCAGCCAGACGGAAACCGGCACCATCATGGGCTCGGTGCATTACTTCTCGCCCGAGCAGGCGCGGGGAGAGGTGGCCGGGCCCCAGGCCGACCTCTATTCCCTGGGCGTGGTGCTCTTTGAGATGCTCACCGGGCAGCTCCCCTTTGAGGGCGACAACCCGGTAGCGGTGGCGCACAAGCAGATCTACGATCCGCCTCCCCTCCCCAGCCACTTCAACCCCGAGGTGCCCGCCGACCTGGACGCCCTGGTGCTGCGCTGCCTGGCCAAGGACCTTTCCCGCCGCTATGCCAGCGTCACCGAGCTGCTCACCTACCTCACCGCTCTGCAGCAGCGTCTGGAAAGCCAGCCCACCGCGGTGCGCCCGCCGGCCCCGGCCGCCCTGCCCGCCGTGGAGCACACCGTGGTGGCGCCGCCGCCCGCGCCCCGTCCCGCGCCCCCGCCCCCCCCGGCCCCCAGGCCCCAGGCCGGCTCCCGCATGCTCTTTGCCCTGGTGCTGCTGGTGCTGGTGCTGGTGGGCGCCCTGGTAGGGGGCACGGTGTGGATGCTGCAGCAGCGCAACGGGGCCGGCACCGTGCCCACCCCCGACCTGTACCAGTCCGACGTGGATTCGGCCAAGGCCGTGCTGCGCAATGTCGGCCTCAAGTACCGGCACGCCGGCAAGGAGTACAGCGATTACGTGGCCAAGGGGCTGGTGCTGCGCCAGGAACCCAAGCCCGATACCTCCCTGCGGCCGGGCAGCACGGTGGACGTGTGGCTGAGCATGGGCTCCCGCTTTGTGCTGGTGCCCGATATCACCCGCATGTCCAGCCGCCAGGCGGCCGCCCAGCTGGAGGCGGGCGGCCTGCAGACGGGCGACACCGCCGAGCAGTATGACCCCGCGGTTCCCGCCGGCTTCGTGATCAGCACCGATCCCCCCATCGGCGCCCGCGCCGAGCGCCTCACCAAGGTGAAGCTGGTGGTAAGCAAGGGCCCCGAGCCCGCCGCCCCGCCGGCAGGTGCCTCCCAGGAGCCTACCGGCGAGGAGCCTGCCGCCACCAGCACCGCCATCTTCAAGTACACCGTGCCTGGCACCGGCACCAAGCAGGTGCAGGTGCGCATCGAGGTCGAGGGCGACAGCGGGCGCAGCGTGCTCTTCGACCAGCTCCAGACCCCCGGCACCGCCCTCCCCCCCCAGACCATCGAGTACCACGGCAAAGCCACGGTCAAGGTGTTCGTTGACGACCAGCCCGTGGAATCTCGCGTCTATGGGCAATAGCGCTCATCCCCTGCCGCCAGGCGTTTGACAGGATAGCAGGCATTCCCTATAATCCCCCCGGCCCGCGTTCTCATGCTGGGGAGGGAGGAATGCGTCTGGTGACCTGGCCCTGTTCTCGCCGCCCATAGCACCGCTCACAGCCCCGCCGCAGCCCACGCCCCCCTCTCTCCTGACTGCACCGCAGCCCCAGGAGGGATTATGAAAGCCATCTCGCTGCTGCTGCTTGCGCTGGCGGCTGCCCCCGCCGCCGCCCAGTTAGGGTGGTCCCCACCCAGCATCGTGGCGCTACCCGGCCAGCCCTCACAGCACGCCCCCCAGTTGGTCCCCGACGGCCAGGACGGCTGGTACCTGGCCGCCCCCTCGGCCATGGGCGTTTCCCTGCAGCGGCTGGATGCCGCCGGCCGGCTGCTTTGGAGCGAGCCCTCCTTGCTTGCCCCGGGGCCGGTCGAATCCTGCTCCGCCCTGCCCCGCCCCCTGGGCGTCGCCATCTCCTGGTGCACCGGCCAGGAAATCTGGAGCCAGTTCACGGCCGAGGCGCAGCTCTCCTCCCTGCCCCAGCTGGCGGCCGCCCACAGCTCGCTCCACCACGTTTCCCTGGCTCCCTGCGGCGAGGCCTACCAGTTGGCCTGGCAGGAGGGGGCGGGCAACCTTTGCTGGCTCCCGCTCAGCTCCGAGCTCGCTCCCCTGCTCCCGGTGGCGCAATCCTTGAGCTATGACTGCCTGGGCTACTCCGCCTGCCCCCGTCCCGCCGGGCTGGTGCTGGGATGGCTGGAGGCGGCCGCCACCCACCAGGTCGTCACTATCTGCTCCCTGGCTCCCGGCAACACCTGGCTGGTCATGCCCCACAGCGGCTCCGACCAGCTGCCGGTGCTGGTGGCGCCGGGACCCCAGGACAGCCTCTGGTGCGCCTGGCTGCAGGCCTCTCTGGGGCCCTTCATCCTGGTCACTCGGCTGGACGGCAAGGGCAGGCCGCTCTGGAGCACGCCGGCCGCCATTGCTGCCTCCAGCTTAATGGCCATCGCCTCCCGCGGCGACCAGCTGGCGCTGCTGGGCACCGGCCAGGGGGGACTGTGCTTGTGGTGTCTGAATGGCAGCGGAGCTGCCGCCTGGCCGCCCCTGGCGTTGGCGGCGGGCACCCACGGCGCGCTTTGCGCCTCCGACGACGGCTGGTGGTGCGCCTGGTGCCAGCAGGGCACGGCCTACGTGCTGCCGGTAGGGGAGGGGGGCACCGCCCACTGGCAGGCCCCCTGGCCGCTGGAGGCAGTGCAGCCGGAACCGCTGGCCCTGGCTCCCGCCCGGGCAGGGGTAGTGGCCGCTTGGGCGGTGCTCGACACCACCACCTCCCCCGCCGTTCGTGCTGCCCGGTTCAGCACCGACACCAGCCCGCCCTCCGCTCCCCTGCTGCAGGCGCCGCCTGCCGGCAGCCACCTCTTCCCGGGCAGCGCCCGCATCCTGAGCTGGCAGGCGGGCGATGACCCACAGAGCGGCACCCTCGGGTGCCGCCTGGGAGTGGGCAGCATTGCCGGCGCCGCCGACCCGGTGGGCTGGCGGGAGGTGGCGGCCCAGGGCACACTCGACCTGTCCACGCTGAGCCTGGCGGAGGGCGCCGTCTGCTGCGTGAGCGTGCAGGCGCGCAACGGCGCCGGCCTGCTCAGCACGCCGGCCGCGGCTGGTCCCTATACCTGGGACCAGTTGGCGCCCCGGCCCACGCTCACTGTCCCGCCCGACCCCCTGACGGGCGTGGTCAGGATCAACGCCTCGGCCGTGGACGCGGTCTCCCCCAGCGTAGCCCTGCAGCTGCTGCTGGACGGGGCGGCAGTGGCCTCGGGCACCAGCTCCCTCTCCTGGGACTGGGACACCCGGCCGCTCAGCGTGGCTGAGGGCAGGCACGTGATCGCCCTCTTGGCCACCGACCAGGCCGGCCACACCGCCCGCCAAGAGCACCCGGTGATCGTGGATAACACCACCTTCGATGACGTGCCCAAGACCAGCGTCTACTGGCCCTACGTGGAGGCCATCTACCGAGAGAGGATCAGCACCGGCTGCTCGCCTCGCCCCCCGCTTTTCTGCCCCACCGGCCTGGTGACCAGGGAGCTGATGGCCGCCTTCCTGTGCCGCGCCCTGGGCCTGGCGCCGCTGCGCCCGGCCACGCCCACCTTCGCCGATGTGCCGCCTACCCGCGGCAGCTATGGCTGCGTGGAGGCCCTGGCCGCCGCCGGCATCACCCGGGGCTGCCGCACCGAGGGCTCGGTGCGCTACTTCTGCCCCACCGGCCTGCTCACCCGGGAGCAGATGGCGCTGCAGCTGTGCCGGGCGGTGCCCATCTCGACTTACAACAACCCGGTGCCCACCTTCAGCGACGTGCCCAAGACGCACCCCTACTACATCTACGTGGAGGGGCTGTACCGGGCGGGGGTGACGCAGGGCTGCACCACCCAGCCCCGGCGCTACTGCCCCAGCGCTGGGGTAAGCCGGGAGATGATGGCGGTCTTCCTCTGCCGGGCGTTCAAGATCGCTTGCTGACCGGCGGGGCGAGCCGGGGTATCAGCATGCCCAGCTTCAGCGGCCGGGGCTGCCGCGCCGCCAGCTCCGGATGCTGGGTCAGGTACTGGATGTAGCGAGCCTGGGTCACGAAAGCCTGCCTGCCCGCCGGCTTATCCTTCGCCTCCACCCACAGAAAGACGGCGCTGCGGGGCAGGGCGGTCCACCTTTTTCCGGTGCGCACCACCTTCACCACCTCCCCGGGCTGGGGGGCAGCGGCGGGAATGGTGATGATGCTGCTGGGATAGCGCGCCGCGGCCAGGCGCAGCGCGCATTCCAGCCCACAGCAGGCATGCTCTGCCTTGCCCTTGCCATCCCACACCGGCACCCTGATCGGCCCCAGGCCGGCCGCGCAGTAAGCGCAGGCGAGCTGGGGCTGGGCGCGCTCCTGGCCCAGCGCCGGCCCCACCGCCAGCGCCAGCGCCACCGCCAGCAGCAGCCTCATACCTTCACCTCGAAAATCAGGTAGTCCATGGTGTCAATCAGGTAGCTCACGATGATCAGGCCGGCGCTGAGAATGAAGATCGGCTCCAGGCTGAACTCGGCGGTGGTCGTGATGAAAGGCCCCAGCGCCGCCTGGGTGTCCGGGAGGAGCTGCATGGCCCCAAAAAGCCGGTCGGCGATGGCGAGCAGCCAGACATAGCCCCGGTGGATCAGGGGCAGGGAGGCCCCGGTGACCGCTATGGCCGTCGGATAGGCGATCCAGTAAAGGGCCTTGAACTTGTGCGCCTGGTGCTCGGAGAACAGCTCGCACTGCCGGCACAGCTCCGGCCGCCGCTCCTGCGAGCTGCGGAAGAGCACGTTCTCCTTCATGCGTTCGGCCGCCCGCCGCTCCTGCTCGCTGCCGGTGCTGGTGATCTGCAGGTCCAGCTCCGCCACCAGCTGGCTTGCCAGCTTGGGGTCGCACTGGCAGCCCGACCCCTGCTTCCAGCAGTCGCTGCGTTGGCGATAGTTGGGGCAGTTGACGCGCAGTGCTCCCTTGCACTGGGACAGCTCCCAGCAGTGGCGGAAGGCCGACAGCCGCCTCGGCCTCTCCGCCTCCGGATCGGCCTTGTGGTCGCGGCCGGCGGTGAACACCGGGCGCGCCACCACCATCCGGCGCGCCCGGGGCTTGCGCACGAATACATAGTGCGCCAGCCCCACCCCGAAGCGCAGCAGCGACAGCGCCACCAGCAGCCGCCCGGTCACCCCCAGGCTCCAGGCCACCGTGTCCAGCAGGCTGCCCACACCCGCCGGCGTCCCGACCAGCCAGGGCATCCCCAGCATGAAGAAGACACCGATCGCCCCAAAGGCCAGCGCCCACTGCTCCTCCTGGTAGTAGCGGGCAAAGCAGATCAGGGCCAGCAGCCACAGCGTCGCCGCCAGCAGGCGGGTGGTCAGGAATACACTGTGGCGCAGGTCTGCTTGCTGCTGGGGCGTGAGCAGAGTCCCCTCCGGGCTCTGGGGGAAGGAGGCAAACTCCCGGGTAATGATGCCGTAAAGCAGCCGCAGCAAGCACAGGCCCGCGAACAGCACCAGCAGGGGGATAATCCGGTCCACCACCCCCAGCAGCCGCTCGCTGCTGCCTGGCTTGCCGATCAACTTGGCGCGCTCGATCTTGTCCGCCATCGCCGCCTACCCCGCTAAGCTTTCGCCCTTGCAGGCTGCTTGCCCTGCTGTGCGCCCCAACTGGCAGGTGTCTCCGGGGCCGCCCCCGAATATTCCCGGCAGCGACACGGCCCCGGGGGGAGGCTGCCATGGCTCCTCAGCTCATCCTGTTCGCCGCGCTGCTCCTGCTCGTATTCTGGGCCACCTACACCTACCGCCAGCTGCTTGCCCTGCACCGTCGCATAGATGCCCTGTGGAGAGACATTGGTCACCTGCTGCAGCGGCGCCTGCGCCTGGTGCCGGCCCTGGAGGCCGCCGCGCAGCAGTATGCCTCCCCCGAGGCCAGCGTGCTGGCCGCCCTGACCAAGGCGCAGTCGGCGGCGGCTACCGCCGCCACCGTCAGCCAGCAGGTCTCCGCCCACAACGCCCTGAGCAGCGCCCTGAGCGCCCTGCTGGCGGGGGCGCGGGCCACCGGGCACCTGGAGCAGGCGCCCGGCTTCACTCCGCTGCACCAGGAGCTGGTGGCCGTGGACACCCGCCTGGCCCGCCTGCGCCGCTCCTACAACGACGAGGTGATGGCCTTCAACACCATGCTGCAGAGCTTCCCGGCCAACATGGTGGCGAGCATGGGCCACTTCTCCCGGCGCCCCTACTTCGAGATGGACAGCGGGGCCGCCTCCACCCCCTGAGTATAGCCGGGCGGCAGGTGTTGGCGGCAGCGGGAGGGAACCCAATAGGCGACCCCCGGGTGTGCCGGCCGGGGCCGCCTCCGGTGCAGGCGCGCATTGACCCTGGGCGGCCCGCGCCCGATATCAGCGCCGGGCCCCCTTGTCATGGAGGAGCAATGACCATCACCGCCTCAGCCCCCACCCGCATTGACCTGGCCGGGGGCACGCTCGACATCTATCCCATTTACCTGTGGACCGATGGCGGCGTTACCGTAAACATGGCCATCGAGCCCATGACCCGCGTCCGGCTCTCCACCCGCCCCGACCGGGAGATCCATATCTACTCCGACAGCGGCGGCGAGCTGCATGCCCGGGACCTCGATGACCTGCCCCTGGGCCAAAACCTGGACCTGATCTGCCGGGTGCTCAAGTACTACCGCCCAGCCAGCGGCATTGACCTGCACACCGAATGCTGCATCCCCCACGGCTCCGGCCTGGGGGTCTCCAGCAGCCTGCTTATCAACCTCTCCGGCGTGCTCAACCACCTCAACGGCAGCAACCTCAGCCCCCAGGAGTTCATTGACTACGGGGCCAACCTGGAGGCCCAGTCCATCGGCATCCCCACCGGCAAGCAGGACTACTTTCCCCCCCTGCACGGGCTGATCAATGCCATCTGGTTCTCCGTGGCCGGCATCGAGGTGGAGCCCCTGGTGGTGGAAGAGGCCACCCTGCGCGAGCTGGAGACGCGGGTGGTGCTCAGCTTCACCGGCGAGAGCCATTTCTCCGCCACCAGCAACTGGAACATGCTCAAGGCCTACGTGGAGAACCTGGGCCCTAACCGCGAGAACATGCTGGCCATCAAGCGCACCGCGGTGGCCATGCGGGAAGCCCTGCTGGACGCCGACTGGGACACCTTTGCCGCCCTGGTGCACCAGGAATGGCAGAACCGCAAGCACCTGGCGCAGGGCGTCACCACCCCCCAGATTGAGAAGCTGATCGCCGCTGCCGCCCGCCAGGGGGCCCTGGCCAGCAAAATCTGCGGCGCCGGCGGCGGCGGCTGCATGATCACCGTGGTGCCCCCGGCCCGCCGCGACCAAGTGATCAAGGCGCTGGAGAAAAACGGCGCCCAGCACATGCCATTCTCTATCGCCCGCCGCGGCCTGCAGCTCCGGGAAGAGCCTTAGGCGGCCCGGCTCTTCTCCTCGGCCTCTGCCTCCGCCCGCCGGGCCGTCAGCCGCAGCAGGCGCAGGGCGTCGTGGTAGTAGCCCTTGGTGCGGTTGGTTACGTGGTGAGCCCGCTTGCCCGCAAACTCCGACACCTCGTGCCCCGTTTTCACCATCTTGTCCCTGATCAGGGCCCGGCTGCGCCGGCCCGTGGCCGGGGCGAAAAGCATCCCCACTATCGCCCCCACCGCTACCAACCCCAGGGAATAGAGTATGTTCCTTGCCTTCATGCTTGCTGCCTCCTCTTGTCGCTATGCCGCCTTGCGCCGCTCGTGCCGCGCCTGCTCCGGCCATGCCCCCACCAGGGGCAGGTGCATCTCCCTGGCCTCCCGCGGGCCCTCCAGCAGCAGCACGTAGGAAACCGCTGCCAGCAGGCAGCACACCAGGGCTACCGCCACGCACAGGAGCGGGTGCACGGTTGCCAGGTACACTCCCGCCGCCACCAGCTGGTTCCCCAGCATCTGCTGCCTCCCCCCATCACTACGACCGGGCCCTGGGCCCAGCAGTTCCCTGCCTCGGGCGCCTATCCGGTCGGCGGTGCATGCACGGTGATCATGGTGAGGCGGGCCTCGCCCTGGTTGAGCACCTGGTGCTCCATCCCCGCCGGCACCAGCGCCACCGTGCCTGCCCCCGCCTCGATCTCCTGCTCACCCAGGCGCAGCGTGCCCTCCCCCTCCACCACGTACAGTATCTGGTCGGACTCCCGGTGGGAGGAGCGCTGGGTGGCCTGCCCGGGCTCCAGGCACATCACGCTGGTGGTGCTGCGAGGCGTGTCAAATAGCACCACAAACGGAATCTGGTCGGGCAAGAAGCGCTTCACCTGGTCAACGTTCGCCCACAGGCGCCCCTGCTTGCTCAATCGCTCACCCCCAACAGCTCCATCAGCTTCGCCCGGTTGTTGGTGAAGCCCACCAGCACCTGGCCGTCCACCACAATGGTGGGCACTGCCATGCGGTGATACTTGGTGCGCAGCTCCTCCAGGTGCTGGGGATTGTCCACGCTGCGCTCCTCAAAGGAGATGCCCTTGGCCGTCAGCCAGCGCTTGGCCTGGATGCAGTCCGGGCAGGTGGGTAGGGTGAAAATGGTCAGCTTCTTCTCCGCTTGCGCCATGGTTATCCCTTCCTTGTCAGGTAGTCCCTCCTGGTCCACGCGCGTTACCTGCGCAAACTCCTGCTTTACCGCGGGGAAAGTGGACAGATGCTCGTAAAACTTGTTGATCAGCTCAACACCGCTGATCAACCGGCAGCCAAGGTAGTTCTGAATCTCCGGGCCCCAGGCCGCCTGGCCCCCGATGTCCTGGCTCAGCACCAGGCAGCTTACCCCGGCCCGCGTTGTCATCCCGGCCGGTCCTGCCCCGACCACCACCACCTCCGGCTCCATGCTGCCATCCCCTGTCCATCTTGGGACAGGCGCCGCGCTCGTCAAGGAAGCACGGTCCGGGGGTGTTGACAAACGCACCAGGGATGTACCGATAAGCCACCAAACCGTCCGCCCCCTCCCCCCTCAGGCGGCGTGCAGCCCCCCCAGGGCAGGGGCCAGGGCGGCGGCGGCAGCACCACTACCGACAGCGCCCCCAGCTTGCTCACTGCCACCACCTCCGGGCCGGGGACGGATTTGCCCCTATGGACGAGACCGCGGGGAGAGCCGGGCGCCGATTGACTGCCGGCCGCCCCCGGGGGATAATAGCGCCGCTGCGGAGGAGCAGCTCCATGCCCATGCTTGCCCCCACGTGCCTGGCCCCGCGGAGCGCCCTCGCCCGCCTCGGAGGCGGGCGGTGACCGCCCGCGACTTCATCGAGCGCCGCCTCACCCCCTTGGCCTTGCGCCTGGGCGAGCAGCGGCACCTGCAGGCGGTGCGGGACGGCGTGGTGGGCACCCTGCCCCTGGTGCTGCTGGGCAGCCTCTTCCTGCTCCTGGCGCAGCCGCCGCTGCCCGCCCTGCAGGCCTGGCTGGAGCAGCACCCGGCCCTCATGCGCCAACTTCTGCTGCCCTTCGTGCTCACCACGGGGGCGGTGGCGGTGTTTGCCTGCTTTGGCGTGGCCGCCAGCCTGGCCCGCAGCTACCGGCTGGACGCCACCTCCTGCGGCATCCTCGCCGTGGGCGCCTTCTTCGTGGCCGTGCACCCCTTGAAGCTGGCGCCGGCGCCGGGCGAGACCCCCGCCTGGATGGTGCCCCTGCCCCAGCTGGGCACGGGGGGCCTCTTCATCGGCATCGCCATCGCCTTTCTGGCGGTAGAGCTGCAGCGGCTCCTGCTCGCCCGGCGGTGGACCATCCGCATGCCCGAGGGGGTGCCGCCGGCGGTGAGCCGCTCCTTTGCCTCCCTCCTGCCGGCGGCGGTGCTCATCGTGCTGGTGTGGACCCTGTTCCACCTGGCGGGGCTGGACCTGTTTGGCCTGCTGGGCCGCGCCCTGGGCCCCGTGCGCGAGCTGGTGGGAAACAACCTGGCCGGCATCCTGCTGGTGGTGGCCCTGGACAGCGCCCTCTGGCTGCTCGGCATTCACGCCGTGGCCCTGCTGGCGGTGCTGCATCCCCTGTGGCTGGATATGCTGCTGGCCAACGCCGCCGCCCATGCCGCCGGCCAGCCCCTGCCCCACATGGCGCCCCGGGAGTTCTACATCTGGTTCGTCTGGCTGGGCGGCTCGGGGGCGGCCTTGCTGGTGCCCTGGGTGCTGGTGCGGGCTCGCTCTGCCGCCCTGCGCACCGTGGGCAAGGTGGCGCTGCTGCCCGCCCTGTGCAACATCAACGAGCCCCTGATCTTCGGCGTGCCGGTGGTGATGAACCCACTGCTCGCCATCCCCTTCCTGGCCGCGCCCCTCGCCTGCGCCCTCACCGCCTGGCTGGCCTTCCACTGCCACCTGGTGGCCCGGCCCTACCTGGCCGTGCCCTGGACCCTGCCCGCGCCGGTGGGCGCCTTCCTCTGCACCGGCAGCGACTGGCGGGCCCTGGTGCTGGTGGCGTTCAACCTCGCCCTGGCTACCCTGGTCTGGCTGCCCTTCTTGCGGCGCTATGACCGCACTATGCTCAAGCAGCAAGCGGGGGAGTAGGGGAGGCGTAGGGGCGCATGGACATGCGCCCGACCGGCTGCGGCCAGGCTGCGTGGGGGGGCAAGGGGCGAGGGGACCTAACTGCGCCTGATGGCCACCAGCCGGCTCAGGTAGCTGCCAGCCAGGGCGTCCACGGCCACCATTCCCCGCAGCGAGGAGGCGTGCAGGAACTGGCCGCTGCCCAGGTAGATGCCGGTGTGGTTGACCTGGCCGTCCCGGCCCACGAAATAGAGCCGGTCGCCGGGCTGGGCCTCCGCCAGGCTGTTCACGGCGTACCCTATCCCCACCTGGGAGGCGGCAGTGCGGGGGAGCTTGACGCCGCACTCGGCGAAGGCGGTCTGCACCAGGAGCGAGCAATCCACGCTGTAGGGCAGGCTGCCGCCCAGCTTGTAGGGGGTGCCCCAGTAGCGGTAGGCCGCCTGGATCACCTCCGGCCGGCCCAGGGAGAACCCCTGGTCGGCGCCGCCGGCGGCAGAGGTGGGAGGGGGCGTGGCCGCCAGCTCCACTGGCTGCACCTGCACCAGCCGCTTGGCGATCCAGCCCGTGCTGCCGTCCACCATGAGCAGGCCGTAATACTCGCCCTTCAGCCCGACCACCACCACCTGGTTGCCCTTTTTCACCTTGTACAGGGTGGAGCCGGTGCCGGGCTTGCTGGTGATGGTGGCGATGTCGGCGCTCACCTCGCCCAGGTAGCCCACCACGCTGCCGTTGCGGGGCGTGGCCTTGGCAGAGCCGGTTAGGCCCCCTTCTGCGGGGCTGGATTTGGCCGGGGGCGGGCTGGACTGGCTCTCCAGGGGGATGGCCAGCGACTGGCCGGGCCGCAGGGGGGCGCTGGGGGAGATGCCGTTCAGCTCGCAAACCTTGTCCACCGCCACCCCGAACTTGCTGGCCACCGACCCCAGGTTATCCCCGGGCTGCACGGAGTAGATCTCGTAGTTGATGGTAGCCCGGCAGGCGATGCTCAGCCCGAGCAGCATAAGCACCAACGCCACCGGAATCAGCAGGTGTCTGGCTCTCAATCCTCTTCTCCGGGACGAGATGGGCTGCCGTTGGCGGCAGCCAGCATCGCTATTCCACATTTGCCCGGGCGGCCCCTTCTCACCTGCCCCAGCAGCCCCTCCCCTTTGGTCGTTTTCCCGCCCGCAGGGGTGCCAAAGCTAACGCTTGGAGAACTGGAAGCCGCGCCGCGCCCGCTTGCGCCCGTACTTCTTGCTCTCCTTGACCCGGGCGTCCCGGGTGAGGAAGCCGCCCCGCCGCAGCAGCGGCCGCAGGGCCTCGTCGTAGGCCACCAGGGCACGGGCAATGCCGTGCCGCACCGCCCCCGCCTGCCCCGAGATGCCGCCGCCGTTGGCGCTGGCGATCACCCCAAAGCGCCCCACCGTCTGCGTGGCCTCAAAAGGCTCCCGCACCTCCATCTCTAGGGTGGCCCGCCCCAGGTACTCCTGGACTGGCCGGCCGTTGATGGTGATCTCGCTCTGCCCTTCCGTCAGCCACACCTTGGCGACCGCATTCTTGCGGCGGCCCGTGCCGTAAAACCTCTCTGCCACTGTCACACCCCTATCCTTAGCTTTCCAGGTTGATCGGCTCCGGCTGCTGCGCAGCGTGGGGATGCTCGACTCCCCGGTACACCTTGAGCTTGCGCAGCATCAGCTTGCCCAGCGTGTTGTGGGGCAGCATGCCCCGCACCACCATGCGTACCAGGTCCTCAGGCCGCTTCGCCAGCAGCTCCCCGTAAGGCGTGGCCTTCAGCCCCCCGGGATAGCCGGAATGCCGGTAGTAGAGCTTGTCCGTGTGCTTCTTGCCGGTCATGCGCACCTTGTCAGCGTTGATCACGATCACGTGATCGCCCGTGTCCACGTGCGGCGTGTAGATGGGCTTGTGCTTGCCCCGCAGCAGCGCCGCCACCTGGCTGGCCATCCTGCCCAGCACCATGCCGTTCGCATCCACCAGCAGCCACTTGCGCTGCACCTCCGCTGGCTTTGCGCTGTATGTCTTCATCGCTATCCCTTCCTGTCCCCTAATAGGTCACCTTCACCAGGCACAGGCCCTGGGGCGGGGCCGCCGTGCCTACCCGCTGCCGCCCCTCCAGTACCTGCCGCGCCGCCTCCGGCGGCACGCCGGCGCCAATCTGTAGCGCCAGCTCGGCCATGATGCGGGCCATCTGGTACAGGAAGCCGTCGGCCTCCAGCACCATCACCACGAAGGGGCCCGCCCGCCGCACCCGGGCCGCATGCACCTCCCGCACCGGCTGCCGGGCGCTGCTCCCCGCCGCCTGGAAGGCGGAGAAATCGTGCCGCCCCTCCAGGTGGCGCAAGCCCTGCCCCATGGCTGCCAGGTCCAGAGGCCCGCCCCGCACCAGGCAAAACCGCCCCACCAGCGCCGAGGGCGCCTCCTGGTGCAGCGTGGTGTAGTGATAGCGCTTGCGGCGGGCGCTGCGCCGGGCGTGAAACCCGGCCGGCACCTCCGCCGCCGCCTTCACCACCACGCTGGGCGGCAGCAGCCGGTTCAGGGCCAGGGGCACCCGCTCCACCGGGAGGGGAGAGGCGGTGTGAAAGTTCACCACCTGCCCCAGGGCGTGCACCCCGGCATCGGTGCGGCTGGCCCCGATCACTCTTACCGGCTCTCCCAGCAGCCGGGCCAACTGCTCCTCCAGGACGCCCTGGATGGTGGGCAGCCGGGGCTGCCGCTGAAACCCACACCAGTCGGTCCCGTCGTATTCGACCACCAGCTTCAGGTTGCGCATCTGTGGCGGCGGCCACCCCCTACTTGCTGGGGAAGTCCACCAGCTCCAGCTTTGCCACCGGCGCCGCATCCCCGCGCCGGAATCCCAGCTTGATCACCCGGGCATAGCCCCCCGGCCGGTCCTGGTACAGGGGGGCGATGTCGTCAAACAGCCGCTTCACCAGCCGCTCGTCGTTGATCACCCGCCGCGCCTGGCGCCGGGAATGCAGGTCGGGGGTCTTGGCCAGGGTGATCACCTTTTCCAGCAGCGATCGCGCCTCCTTGGCCTTGGCCTCCGTGGTTTCGATGCTGCCATGCCAGAGCACGGCGCTCACCAGGCTGCGCAGCATGGACATTCTCTGATCAGTAGGGCGGTCGAAGCGACGCCCGGCTATGCGGTGTCTCACTGTTCCTACTCCTCGAACTGCTCTTCTTCCTCGCCCGGGTACTCGCCGTACTCGCCCACTTCCCGCAGCGACAGCCCCAGCGAGGCCAGCTTCTCCTTTACCTCGCTCAGCGACTTGCGGCCGAAGTTGCGGATGCGCATCAGGTCTGCATCCGAACGGGTGATCAGCTCGCCTACCGTGCTGATGCTCTCCCGGCGCAGGCAGTTCAGAGTCCGCACCGAGAAGTCCAGGTCGTCCACCCGCAGGTCCATGACCTGCTGCTGGCCGGAGCTGACATCCTGCGCCTCGCCTACGCCGATCCCCTCTTCGCTCAGGTCGAAAAAGAGAATCAGGTAGCGGTCCAGAATCTTGGCCGCCTCGCTGATGGCATCGCTGGGCGAGATGGTGCCGTTGGTAGTCACCTCCAGGATCAGCCGGTCAAAGTCGGTCAGGTGCCCCACCCGGGTGGGCTCCACCCGGAAAGCGGTCCTGTGGATGGGGGTGAACACCGAGTCCACGGGAATGGTGCCGATGCTTTGCCCCGTGCGGTCGTGCTCCTCGGCAGGCACGTACCCGCTGCCCGTCTCTACCTCCATCTCCACGGACAGCAAAGCCTGCTCGCTGTCCAGGGTGGCCAGGTGCAGGTCGCGGTTGACGATCTCCACCTCCGGCGGGCACTCCACATCGGCCGCCGTCACCTCTCCCGGCCCCCGGCGCTCCAGGCGCAGCAGGTAGGGCGCTTCCGGCTGGGGCACGGCCTCGCCGGTCTCTACCACCTTGATCGCCAGCTCCTTGACGTTGAGCACCAGGTCGGTAACATCCTCCACCACCCCGGGGATGGTGGAAAACTCGTGCAGCACGCCCTGAACGCGGATGTTGGTCACCGCCGCCCCCCGGATGGAGGAAAGCAGCACCCGGCGCAGGGCATTGCCCAGGGTGGTGCCGTAGCCTCGCTCCAGCGGCTCCACCATGAACTTCCCGTACCGGGGGTCCTCCCCGCCGTCCAGGCGTTCGATCTTGGGATTCAGCGTGTCCAATAGCATGTACAATTGCTCCTTGCCTCGAGCCGCGATGACGCAGCCCCCCACGGCCGCCAGCGGCGTCCCCGTTACCGTGAGTAGTAGGCGATAATCAGGTTGTCCGCCACCTCGGTGTCAATCTCATCGCGGCGGGGCAGTGACAGCACGCTGCCCTTCATCCCCACCGGGTCCAACACCAGCCAGGCCGGGGCGCGGCGGGCACCACCCGCCAGCCCTTCCTGGATGGTGGCCACGTTGCGGCTGCCCGGGCGCACCTCCACCACGTCCCCCACCTTCACCTGGAAGGAGGCGACGTTCACCGGCCGGCCGTTCACCTGGAAATGGCCGTGGCTCACCAGCTGGCGCCCCTGGCTGCGGGAGCTGGCGAACGCCAGGCGGTAGACCACGTTGTCCAGCCGCCGCTCCAAGAGCTGCAGCAAGATCTCGCCGGTCACCCCCGGCCGGTGCTCCGCCTCTTCGAAGTAGTTGCGGAATTGGCGCTCGTTGACCGAGTACACCTTGCGCACCTTCTGCTTCTCCCGCAGCTGCAGCCCGTAGTCGCTCAGCTTCTTGGCGCGCGTCTGCCCGTGCTGCCCCGGCGCGTAGGCCCGCCGGTCAATGGCGCACTTGGGGGTGAAGCACCGGCTCCCCTTCAGGTAGAGCCTGACTCCCTCCCGCCGGCACTGCCGGCAGCGCGCTTCCAGATACCTCGCCATCATTACCTCCAGTAGGTGCTAAACCCGGCGCTTCTTCGGGGGCCGGCAGCCGTTGTGGGGCACCGGGGTGACGTCGTGAATGCTCGCCACCTCCAGCCCCGCCGCCTGCAGCGACCGGATCGCCGTCTCCCGGCCGCTCCCCGGGCCTTTCACGTACACGTCCACCCGCTTCATGCCGGCTTCCAGCGCCTTCTTGGCCACCGTCTCCGCCGCCAGCTGGGCGGCAAATGGCGTCCCCTTCTTGGTGCCCTTGAAGCCCACCGCACCCGCACTCGACCAGGAAATCACCTCCCCCTTGGGGTCGGTGATGGACACCATGGTGTTGTTGAACGTGGAGCGCACGTAGGCGTGCCCGTGCGTGATCTGCCGGCGCTCCTTCTTCTTGGGTCGGGCTGTCTTTCTGGCCATGTCTCCTCCCTGCTGCCTATTTCCTTCGGCGCACGCCTACGGTGCGCCGCGGGCCCTTGCGCGTGCGCGCATTGGTGCTGGTGCGCTGCCCCCGCACCGGCAGGCCCCGGCGGTGCCGCATTCCCCGGTAGCTGCCGATCTCGATCAGCCGCTTGATGCTGCTGGCCACTTCCCGGCGCAGGTCTCCCTCCACCCGGTACTGCTTCTCCAGCACCTCCCGCAGCCGGCTCACCTCGTCCTCGGTGAGATCGCGCACCCGGGTATCCGGGCTCACATTGCCGGCCGCCAGGATGGCGCGCGCCCGGCTCACCCCTACCCCGTAAATGTAGGTGAGGGCAATCTCGATCCGCTTATCTCGGGGCAGATCTACCCCTGCTATCCTTGCCAAGGCCTCTCCTCCCTGCTACCCCTGCACCTGCTTGTGCTTGGGGTTCTCGCAGATCACGCGCACCTTGCCCTCGCGCTTGATCACCTTGCAGCGATCGCATATCCGCTTTACCGATGCTCGTACTTTCATCTCCCTCCGCCTATTTGTACCGGTAGACGATGCGCCCCCGGGTCAGGTCATAGGGCGACAGCTCCACCAGCACCCGGTCCCCCGGCAGTATCTTGATGTAGTGCATGCGGATCTTCCCGCTCACATGGGCCAGGATCTGGTGCCCCTGCTCCACCCGCACCCGGAACATGGCGTTGGGCAGGGATTCCGCCACCACTCCCTCCACTTCGATCGCCTTCTCTTTTGCCAACAGAACCTCCGGCCCCGCTCAGGGGGCGGTGAGGATGGTGGCCCTCGCCGCCGTCACCGCCACCGTATGCTCAAAATGCGCCGACAGGCTGCCGTCCCGGGTGCGGAAGGTCCAGCCGTTGGCATCCTGCTGCACCTGCTCGGAGCCCGCATTTACCATGGGCTCGATGGCCAGGGTCATCCCGGCCCGCAGCACCAGGCGGCTGGCCGCCTCCACGTAATTCGGCACCTGCGGGGGCTCGTGCATCTGCCGGCCGATGCCATGGCCCACCAGCTCCCGCACCACCGAAAACCCGTTCCGCTCCACGTGGCCCTGCACCGCCGCCGCGATGTCGCACAGGCGGCGCCCCTCCCGCGCCTGGTCAATCCCCAGGTACAGGGCCTCCCGGGTCACCTGCAGCAGCCGGCGGGCGCTGGGCGTGATCTTGCCTACCGGCACGGTCACCGCCCCATCCGCCTGCCACCCCTGCCAGATGGCCCCGAAATCTAAGCTTACCAGGTCCCCCGCCACCAGCACCCGGGGCCCCGGGATGCCGTGCACCACCTCGTCGTTAACCGAGACGCAGACGTGGGCGGGAAACCCGCCGTAACCCTTGAACGAAGGCACCGCCCCCATTTCCGCGGCGGTCACCGCCGCCAGCTCGTCCAGCTGCTCCGTGCGTACCCCGGGCGCCACCGCCGCCGATAGCCGCGCCAGCACCGCCGCCACCACCTTGCCCGCCCGCCGCATGGCTGCCAGCTCGGGCCCGCTCTTGGTGGCCACCGCCGCCTCGGTGCGCCCGGCGCGGCGGGCCACGCTCAACCCTGCTCTCCTATGATGCGGGCGATCTGGGCGCACACCCGCTCCGGGCCGATGGTGCCGTCCACCGTGTGCAGCAGGCCCTGGTCCCGGTAATGCTGGATCAGAGGCGCCGTCTGCCGCTCGTACACCGCCAGCCGGGTGCGCACCGCCTCCGGCCGGTCATCCGGCCGGGTCACCAGCGCCGCCCCGCAGTGGTCACACTTCCCCGCCACCTTGGGGGGCCGGGTCTGTGCCTGGTAGATGGCCTGGCATTCCGGGCACCCCAGCCGCCCGGAGAGCCGGCGCACCAGCTCCTCCGCCGGCACCTGCAGGTCCACCACCGCGTCCAGCCGCTTGTCCAGGCGCGCCAGCAGGGCCTCCAGCGCCTGCGCCTGGGCCACGGTGCGGGGAAAACCGTCCAGGATGAACCCCCGCGCCGTGTCTGGCCGGGTCAGCCGCTCCTCCATCATGCGCAGGATCAGCTCGTCCGGCACCAGCTCGCCCCGCTCCATGTAGCCCTGGGCTTCCCGCCCCAGCGGGCTGCCCTCCCGCACCGCCTCCCGCAGCATGTCGCCGGTGGAGATGTGGGGGATGCCCAGCCGCTCCTTTAGCACCGCTGCCTGCGTACCCTTGCCAGCCCCCGGGGGGCCGAACAACACTACCCGCATTACCGGCTGCTCCTGCCTTCCCCCCGCTACTTGATAAACCCCTCGTAATGGCGCATCACCAGGTGGGTCTCGATCTGCTGGATCGTCTCCAGCGCCACCCCCACCACGATCAGGATGGAAGTGCCGCCCACCAGGTTGCGGAAGCTGTACACCCCCGTGATATGGGGCACGAAGTATTGCAGCAGCGCGATCAGCCCCAGGAACACCGCCCCCGCCAGGGTGATCCGCGTCAGCACCCGGTCCAGGAAATCGGAGGTGGGCTTGCCCGGGCGAATCCCCGGAATGTAGCCGCCCGCCCGCTTCAGGTTGTCCGCCACCTCCGGCACGTTGAAGGTCACCGCAGTGTAGAAGTACGTGAAGCCGACCACCATCAGGAAGTAAAAGACCGCCGCCCACCAGGCCTGGTCCGGGTAGGCCAGGCGCTGGGTCCATTCCTTCAGTCCTGCCGCCCACTGCCAGTCCGGCATGAAGCTGGCCAACGTGAAGGGGAACATCTGCACCGCGATGGCGAAGATAATGGGGATCACGCCCGCCGTGTTCACCCGCAGCGGCAGGAAGGAGCTGGTGCCCCCGTAGATGCGGTTCCCGATCACCCGCTTGGCATGCTGAACGGGGATCTTGCGCTGCCCCTGCTGGATGTAGATCACACCCATCACCGTGCCCACGAAGAAGCAGACCAGCAGCCCCACCTGGGTGATGCTGTTGGCCCCCACCCGCACCGCATCAATGGTGCGCATCACCTCCGAGGGCAGGCGGGTGATGATGCCGGCAAAGATGATCAGCGACACCCCGTTGCCGATGCCCTTATCCGTGATCTTCTCCCCCAGCCACATCAGGAAGCAGGTGCCCGCGGTGAGGGTCACGGTCATGGGCAGCAGCTCGATCCAGGACCCCACCTGCACGATCCCCCGCTTGTAAAGCATGCCGGTCATGCCCCAGGCCTGCAGCATGGCCAGCGCCACCGTCAGGTAGCGGGTGTAAAGGCCGATGCGGCGCCGCCCCGTCTCTCCCTCCTTGCTCCAGGCCTGGATGGTGGGGGAGGCCATGCCCAAAAGCTGGAAGATGATGGAGGCGTTGATGTAGGGGGTGATGCTCATGGCAAAGATGGAGAACTTGCGCAGCGCCCCCCCGGAAAACACGTCCAGCAAGCCCAGAAAGTCCCCGCCCTGCTCAAACAGGCGCCCCATCGCCGCCCGGTCAATGTTGGGCACCGGAATGTGCAGGCCCAGGATGAAGATGGCAAACATCAGGCCCACGTAGTAGATCCGGTTCCGCAGGTCCCGCAGCTTGAAAGCGTTTTTCAGTGACTCTAATCCGAACATGTTACCCTCTGGGCGTTACGTGCGCTCGATCAGCCGCGCCGCACCCCCCGCCGCCTCCAGCTTCTGGCGGGCGGCCTGGGAGAAATGATGCGCCTCCACGGTCACGCTCTTGGTAAGCTCGCCGTTGCCCAGCACCCGCAGGCCGCTGTGCACGGCGTCAATCATCCCCACCTCCACCAGCCGCGCCGGGGTCAGGGTCTCGCCCGCCTCAAAGCGCTCCAGCTGGCCCACGTTGACGATGGCGTACTCCTTGCGGAAGATGCCCCGCGGGTAGCCCGTCTTGCTGATGCCCCGCAGCTTGCGCATGCGCCGATGCAGGGGGGTCTGCCCGCCCTCAAATCCCGGGCGCACGCTGCCCCGCGCCTTTTGCCCCTTGCTGCCCCGGGTGGAGGTCTTGCCGTGGCCGGAGCCGATGCCCCGCCCCACCCGCTTGCGGGCGTGCTTGGCACCCGGCACCCCTGTCAGTTCCCCGATCTTCATGCTTGCTTCTTCCTCCGGGCTGCCCATCCGGCGCAGACCCCCATTATAGACCCTTTGCCCCGCCGCTCTCAAGAGCAGCCCTACTCGCTCTCCACTGCCACCAGGTGCTTGATCTTGAACACCATGCCCCGGATCTGGGGGCTGTCGTCATGGATCACCGTCTTGTGCATCCGCCCCAGCCCCAGAGAGCGGGCCGTCTGCCGCTGGTCTTGCGGACAGCCGATCAGGCTTCTCACCAGTTTGATCTTCAGCTTGCCCGCCATCTCACCCCTCCGTTGCCTTGGGCGGCGGCGGCAGGCGCACCCCCAGCTCTTGCACCTGCTTGCCCCGCAGGCTGGCCACCGCCTCCGCCGAGCGCAGGGAGCGCAGGGCCACCTCCGCGGCGCGGGCGATGTTGATGCGGTTGGGCGACCCCAGGGACTTGGTGAGCACGTTCTTCACCCCCGCCATCTCCACGATGGCCCGGATCGCGCCCCCCGCGATCACGCCGGTGCCTGGCCCCGCCGGCTTCAGCATTACCCGCGCCGCCCCGAAATCGGCGGTCACCGCATGGGGCAGGGTGTCTCCCACCAGCGGCACCTGGATCAGGTTCTTGCGGGCATCCTCCGCCCCCTTGCGGATGGCGTCCGGCACCTCGTTGGCCTTGCCCAGGCCGATACCCACCAGCCCGGCGCCGTCGCCCACCACCACCAGCGCGTTCCAGCGTAGGGTGCGGCCCCCCCTGTGCACCTTCTGCACTCGGTTGAGTGCCACTACCCGCTCCTCCAGGGTGAGGCCAGAAGCATCTATCCTCGGCATGCGCAAACCCCCTGTTTCTTAGCGCTCAAAAGTCCAGCCCTCCCGCGCGGGCTCCCTCCGCCAGCGCCTTCACCCGGCCGTGGTAGAGATAGCCGCCGCGGTCAAACACCACCTTGGCAATGCCGGCCCCCCGCGCCCGCTCTGCCAGCAGCTTGCCCACCTCGCCGGCGGCGGGGATGTTGTTCCCCCGCCGCTGCGTGCGCAGAGTGGGCTCCAGGCTGGAGGCGGCGGCCAGGGTGCGCCCCTCCAGGTCATTGATCACCTGGGCGTAGATATGCCGGTCGCTGCGAAAGACCGCCAGCCGCGGCCGCTCCGGGGTGCCCGTCACCCGCTTCCGCACCCGCCGGTGGCGCCGCTCTCGCATGCTCACTGCTCGCTTGCTCTGCAACTTCGCGCTCCCTTACTTCTTCGCGGACTTGGCGGCCTTGCTGGCCTTGCGCCGCACTACCTCGTCCACGTAGCGGATGCCCTTGCCCTTGTAAGGCTCCGGCTTCTTCACCGCCCGGATCTTGGCCGCCAGCAGCCCCACCGCTTCCTTGTCAATGCCGTAAACGGTGATCCGGCCCACCAGGTTGTTGTTCTCCCGGGTGGGGGTGAAGGTTTGCAGCTCCAGCTTCATGCCGCGGGGGACCACTACCTCCACCGGGTGGCTGTAGCCCACCTGCAGGTTGAGATTCTCCCCCGCCTGCTGCACCCGGTAGCCCACCCCGTACACCTCCAGCGACCGGCTGAAGCCGCCCGACACCCCCTGCACCATGTTGGCCACCAGGGCCCGGGTCAGGCCGTGCGTCGCCCGCTGCCGGCGCTCGTCATTGCCGCGCTCCACCAGCAGCTGCCCCTGCTCCTGGCGCATGGAAATGCCCTCCGGCAGCGACCGGCTCAGCTCCCCCCGGGGGCCCTGCACCGTCACCACCCCGTCCGCGATCACCACTTCCACCCCGGTGGGGATGGGTATGGGCATCCTGCCCACCCGAGACATCTTCTCCTCCTCCGCCGCTACCAGACGTAGCAGAGCACTTCCCCGCCTACACCTCGCCGCCGCGCCTCCCGGTCGGTCATCATCCCCTGGCTGGTGGTGAGAATGGCCACCCCCAGCCCCCCCTGCACCCGGGGTAGCTCGTCCTGGGGCACATAAACGCGCATCCCCGGCTTGCTCACCCGGGTCAGCCCCGAGATCACCGGCTCCCGCCGGGCCGTGTACTTGAGGGTGATCCGGAGCTGGGGCTGCACCGGCCGCGCCGGGTCCTCCACTGTCTCGTATTTCTGGATATAGCCCTCCGCCTTCAGCAGCCGGGCCAGCTCCAGCTTCATCCGGGAGCCCGGCATCAGCACGTGGTCGTGCCGGGCCTGACCCGCATTGCGAATGCGGGTCAGCATATCCGCGATCTGGTCGGTAACGGGCATAATTCCTCTCCTGCCGCCTGACTGGTGCCTACCAGCTCGCCTTGGTCACGCCGGGCAGCAGTCCCCGGCTGGCCATGCTGCGCAGGCAGATCCGGCACAGCCCGAACCGCCGAAAATAGGCCCGGGACCGGCCGCAAATCTGGCACCGGCTGTACCCGCGCACCGCAAACTTGGGCGGGCGCCGGCTCTTGATCACCCATGACTTCTTAGCCAAGTTCTCCTCCTACGTTTCCCGCAAGGGCAGCCCCAGCATGGACAGCAGGGCCCGCGCCTCCTCGTCACTGCGAGCGCTGGTGACCAGGGTGACGTCCATCCCCCGCACCCGGTCCGCCTGCTCCACGTCAATCTCCGGGAAAATCAGCTGCTCCCGCAGCCCCAGCGTGTAGTTGCCCCGGCCGTCCATCGCCCGCGCCGCCAGCCCCCGGAAATCCCGGATGCGGGGCAGGGCCACGTTGAACAGCCGGTCCATAAAGTCGTACATGCGCTCCCCCCGCAGGGTCACCATGCAGCCCACCGCCATCCCCTTGCGCAGCCGGAACTGGGCTACCGACTTCTTGGCCCGCCGGATGGCCCCCTTCTGCCCGGTGATCAGGCTCAGGTCCCGCATCGCCCCCTCCAGAGCCTTCGCATCCTGGATGGCGGCCCCCACCCCCATGTTCACCACCACCTTGGTCACCCGGGGCGCCTGCATCACGCTGCGATAGCTGAACTGCTTCATCAGCGCAGGCACGATCTCGACCCGGTAGCGCTCCTTTAGCCGGGAGGGCACCCGCTCCGGCGGCGGCGCCTCCGGCTTGGCCTTCTTTTCCTTGCCCTTGGCCGGTGCCGCCTCCTTGCCCTTGACCGGTGCCGGCTTGGGCGCAGCCGGGGCCTCCGCAGGCGCTGCCGGCGGGGCCTCGGGCGCCGCCGCTGGCGCAACCTCGGCCGCCGGCACGGGCTGGGCCGCCTTGGCCCGCCTCGGCTTGGCCGGGGCTGCCGGCGGGGCCTCGGGCGCCGCCGCTGGCGCGGCCTCGGCCGCCGGCACGGGCTGGGCCGCCTTGGCCCGCCTCGGCTTGGCGGGGGCTGCCGGCGGGGCCTCGGGCGCCGCCGCTGGCGCGGCCTCGGCCGCCGGCACGGGCTGGGCCGCCTTGGCCCGCCTCGGCTTGGCAGGGGCTGCCGGCAGGGCCTCGGGTGCCACCGCTGGCGCGGCCTCGGCCGCCGGCACGGGCTGGGCCGCCTTGGCCCGCCTCGGCTTGGCAGGGGCTGCCGGCAGGGCGGCCGCCTTGGCCTTGGGGGCGGGCTTGGCCCGGGCGGCCTTCTCCGCCGGGGGCGCCTGCTCCTCCGGTTTGGTCTGGGCGGGGGCTTCCTGCCCCTGCTCCTGGTCGCGCTTTGGCATCAAGCTCTCTCCTGGGGCCCGGACTTGGTCGGGCCCGCCTTTATGCCAGGTCTATGTTCTCGCCGCACTGCTTGCACAGGCGGACGCGCTTGCCTTCCACCACCCCCCGGGAGACCCGGGTGGGGTGATCGCAGCGGGGGCAAACCAGCATCACGTTGGCGATGGCGATGGCCGCCGGCTGCTGGATGCGCCCGGTCTGCAGGGAGGCGGCCCGGCCCACCCGGCCCCGGGGCTTGGCATGCTTGGTCACCATGTGCACGCCGTCCACCAGCACCTTGCCCTGGTGCGGCAGCACGCTGATCACCTTGCCCCGCTTGCCGGTCTGCTTGTTTGCCTGGGCCCGCAGCTGCGCCTGGTCCAGCCCCTGCAGCTCCTCGTCTGACACCCGCGCCAGGCGGTGCTCGTAATCCCTGCCGCCCAGCACATACACTATGTCGCCCTTCTTCAGGTGCTTGATCTTGGCCGGCTTTGCTTGCTTCTCTTTGCCCGTTACCCGCTGGGCCATCGCTCGCTCCCTATCTGCCTGGCTACAGCACTTCCGGTGCCAGGGATACGATTTTCATGAAATCCCGGTCCCGCAGCTCCCGGGCCACCGGCCCGAAGATGCGGGTGCCCCGGGGGTTGCGCTGCTCGTTGATCAGCACCGCCGCGTTCTCGTCAAAACGAATGGAGGACCCGTCCGGGCGGCTGGTGGGCTTGATGGTGCGCACCACCACCGCCTGCACGATCTCGCCCTTCTTGATGGGCCCGCCGGGGCTCACCTGCTTCACCGTGGCGGTGATCACGTCCCCGATGCCCGCATACCGCTTGTGCGAGCCGCCCATCACCCGGATGCACTCGATCACCCTGGCCCCGGAGTTGTCTGCCACCCGCAGCCGCGTTCTCAACTGGATCATCGCTTACTTCTCCTGCCGCTCCTTGGCCTCCGCAACCACCGCCTGTGCCAGGTGCTCGGGCAGCTCCTCGTAATGGGCGTAGCTCATGCTGTAGGACCCCCGCCCCTGGGTCATCGAACGCAGCTCGGTGGGGAAGGCGAACATCTCCGACTGCGGCACCTGGGCCCGCACCACCTGCATGCTGCCCACCGCCTCCATCCCCAGGATGCGGCCGCGCCGGCTGTTAATCAGGCCGATCACATCCCCCATGTTGGCTTCCGGCACCTGCACTTCCACGTTCATGATCGGCTCCAGCAGCATCGGCTGCCCCTCCTGCATGCCCTTCTGCAGGGCCAGGGCGCCCGCGATCTTGAACGCCATGTCCGAGGAGTCCACGCTGTGGTAGGAGCCGTCGTACAGGGAAGCGCGCACTTCCACCACCGGATAGCCCGCCAGCGGCCCCCGCTCCATCCCCTCCCGGATCCCCTTCTCCACCGCCGGGATGTAGTTGCGGGGTACCGCCCCGCCCACCACCTTGTCCTCAAACTCAAAGCCGCTGCCCCGCTCCAGGGGGGTGAACTCCACCCACACCTCACCGTACTGGCCGCGCCCCCCGGTCTGCTTCTTGTGCTTGCCCTGCACCTTCACGGCCCGGCGGATGGTCTCCCGGTAGGCGACGCGGGGAGTGCCGGTCACGATCTCCACCCCAAACTTGCGCCGCGCCCGCTCCACCGTCACCTCCAGATGCAGGTCACCCATGCCGCTCAGCAGCAGCTCCTTGGTGTTGGGGTCGGTCCCCACCTTGAGCGTGGGGTCTTCCTCCGCCAGCCGCTGCAGGGCGGCCGCCACCTTGTCCTCTTCACCCTTTTGCTTGGGCCCCACGGCAAAGGACATGGCCGGCACCGGGAAGGAAAGCCCGGGCAGCACCAGGGGCCGCGCCTCGTCACACAGGGTGTCGCCGGTGGTGGTTTCGTGCAGCTTGGCCACCACCGCCAAGTCCCCCGCCGGCACCGCGGGCACCCATTGCTGCTGCTTGCCCCGGGGCAGAAAGGCCTGGCCGATGCGCTCCTTGCCCCCCTTGTTGGCGTTATAAACCGTGGTGTCGGAGTGCAGCACCCCGGAATAAGTGCGGAAGCAGCTGAGCCGGCCCGCAAAGGGGTCGGCCATGGTCTTGAACACCAGGCTGGCCATGGGCTCGCTCTCGGCCGGCCGGCGCTCCTCCTCCTGGCCGGTGCGCGGGTTGGTGCCCCGCACCGCCGGCCGCTCGGCAGGGGAGGGAAGCTGGGAGACGATCATGTCCAGCAGCGCCGTCACCCCCACCAGCTTCAGGGCGCTTACCGGCACTGCTGGTGCCACCTTGCCCGCCCGGGTGCTGGCGCGCAGCCCTCGCACCACCTCCTCCGCGCTCAGCTCGCCCTCCTCCAGGTACTTCATGGTGAGCTCGTCGTCGGCCTCCGCCGCCGCTTCCTGCAGCGCCTCCCGGGCCGCCGCCGCCGCCGCCAGGGCCTCCGGCAGGGCGATGGGGGAGGGCTTGCCCTCCGTGTAGGTGTAAACTTTGCCCTGGCGCACGTCCACCAGGCCGGTAAACTGGTCCACTGCCCCGGTGGGCAGGTAAAGCGGAATCACGTTCAGGCGCTGGTGCTCCCGCAGCATGCCCACCACCCGGGAGAAGTCCGAGTTCTCCTTGTCCAGCTTGTTGACGGCTACCAGCACCGGCAGGCCGGCCTGGCGCGCCATCTCCAGGTAGCGCTCGGTGCCCACCTCCGGCCCCGCCACGCCGTCCACCACCAGCACCACCGCGTCCGCCACCCGCAGCCCGGTGATCACCTCGCCGATGAAGTCGGTGTAGCCCGGCGTGTCCAGCAGGTTGATCTTGTGCTCCTCCCACTCGTGGGAGAGCAGGGCGGTGTTAATGGAGATCTGGCGCGCCACCTCGTCGGGCTCGGTGTCGCTGGCGGTAGTGCCCGCCTCCACCTTGCCCAGGCGCTCCGTCGCCCCCGCCATAAACAGCATGGCCTCGGCCAGGGAGGTCTTGCCTGCGCTGCCGTGCCCGATCAGGGCCACGTTTCTGATCTTGTCAGCCGCGTATTTCCTCATCATCCACTCCGCCGGTCACTACTTCGCGCGCTCTACAATCTCCACTACCCGCCAGTTCTTGTGCCGGCTCAGGGGGCGCGTCTCCATGATGCGCACCCGGTCGCCCACGTGCGCCGTGTTCTCCTCGTCATGGGCCAGGAACTTGGCGGTGCGCTTGACCACCCGGCGGTACAGCGGGTGCCGCACCCGCCGCTCCACCGACACCACCACCGTCTTGTCCATGCCATCACTTACCACCACGCCCTCGCGCACTCGGCGCAGGCCCCGCTGCTGCTCCATGCCTATTTCTTCCTCCGGGGGGCGGGCGCGGCGGGCTCGGGCTCGGCCTCACCAGCCAGCTCTCGCTCCCTCAGTATGGTCTTCATCCGGGCGATCTCCCGGCGCAGCTGCCGCAGCCGCATCGGGTTGTCCAGCTGCCGTGAGGCCTGCGCAAAGCGCAGGTCAAACAGGTCCCTGCTGGTGGTGCGCAGCCGCTCCTGCAGCTCCCGCTCGCTCAGCTCTCTGATCTCTTGCGCCCTCACGCTGCCACCTCGCCGCCCGCCGCCGTCTCCCGGGTCACGAACCGGGTCTTGATGGGCAGCTTCTGGGCGGCCAGCCGCATCGCTTCCCTGGCCAGCTCCTGCTCCACCCCCGCCATCTCAAACAGCATCCGGCCCGGCTTCACCACCGCCACCCACAGCTCCGGCGATCCCTTGCCGCTGCCCATGCGGGTCTCCGCCGGCTTCTTGGTCACCGGCTTGTCGGGGAAGATGCGAATCCACACCTTCCCCTGGCGGCGGATGTGCCGGGTCATCGCCACCCGGGCCGCCTCAATCTGGCGGTTGGACATCCAGCACGCCTCCAGCGCCTGCAGCCCGTACTCCCCCAGGGAAACGGTGTTGCCCCGCTGCGCCCGCCCTTTGCGGCGCCCCCGCTGCACCTTTCGGAACTTCACCTTCGCTGGCATCAACATGGCACGCCTCTCCTCATCACTCGGGCGCGGGCTGTTCCTGCTCGCTCACCTCGCCGCCGTCGCTGGCCGGTGCCTCCGGGGTTTCCAGGGCCTCCGCAGCCGGCGCCGCCGCGGCCTCCGGCACCTCGGCGGCAGCCTCGGCCTCCTGGGCCGCCTCCTGCTCCAGGCCCGGCGCCATCTCGGCCCGCGGCACCCGCCGCCAGCCTACCCGCTCCTTGGGGGCCGCCGGCGCCGCCGCCGGCCGGGCCGGCGCTTCCTTGGCGCCCGGCAGCACGTCGCCCCGGTACACCCACACCTTGATGCCGATGTTGCCGGAGGGGGTCTTGGCCTCGGTGGTGCCGTAGTCAATGTCGGCGCGCAGGGTGTGCAGAGGAATCTTGCCGTCCCGGTCAGAGTAGGTGCGCGCCATCTCCGAGCCCCCCAGCCGCCCCGCCGCCATCACCCTGATCCCCTTGGCCCCCGCCCGCATGGTGCGGGTGATGGCCTGGCGGATAGCCCGCTTGAAGGCCACCCGCTTCTCAATCTGCCCGGCAACGGCGTCCGCCACCAGCAGTGCCTCCAGCTCCGGCTGGCGCACCTCCTGCACGTTCAGGTGCACCTTGCGCCCAGTTTCCCGCTCCAGCTCCTGGCGGATATCATCCACCCCTTTGCCGCCGCGGCCGATGATGATGCCCGGCTTGGCGGTATGCAGGGTCACTTTCACGTTGTTGGCGGCCCGCTCCACCTCGATGCGGCTGATGCCGGCCTCCCGGCCCCGGTCGCGACCCCGGGCCGCACCCAGGCGCGCCTCTACCGCCGTGCGCGAGAACTTGGTGCGGAAGAACTTGCGGATCCGCTCGTCCTCCAGCACAAAGTCACGGTAGTGCTTGGTAGCAAACCACCGGCTGTCCCAATCCCGGATGATGCCCAGTCGCAGCCCGATGGGATTGACTTTCTGCCCCATGCTTTCCTCCTGCCCGGCTTTTGCCGGTGATCTTTACTGCTTTGGCTTGGCCGTCTTGGTGCTCCGCCGCCGCGGCTTGGGCTTCTCCTCGGCAGGCGGCGCCACCGGTGCCGGTGCCACCTTGGCCGCCTTGGGAGCGCGGGCGGCGCGCTGGGCACGGGCGGCGCGGCCCCGGGTCTCGGCCCGGCGCCGTTTCAGCTCCTCGCGCTCGCTCACACCCACCGTAATGTGGCTGGTGCGGCGGCGGATCACGCCGCCCCGGCCGATAGAGCCCGGCCGCATGCGCCGCATGCTGGGCCCGCCGTCCACGAAGGCGGTCGAGACGTAAAGCGCCTCCCGGTCCATGGCGTGGTTGTTCTCGGCGTTGGCGGCGGCGCTGTCCAGCACCTTGCGAATGGTGGCCGCCGCCATGTTGGGGGTGAACTGCAGCACCGCGATCGCCTCCTGCAGGTTCTTGCCCCTGATCAGGTCAATCACGTGCCTCACCTTGCGCGGTGACATGCGCACAAACTTGGCTATCGCCTTCGCCTCCATGTCGTCCCCTCGGCTACCTCAGCGCGGTGGAGCGCTCGGTGTGGTGACCGTGCCCCCGGAAATGCCGGGTGGGGGCAAACTCCCCCAGCTTGTGCCCGACCATGTTCTCGGTGATGAAAATGGGCACGTGCTTGCGTCCATCATGCACGGCAATGGTGTGCCCGAGCATCTCCGGCACCACCGTCGAGCGCCGGGACCAGGTCTTGATGATCTTCTTGTCCGTGCCCCGGTTCATGCGCTCTATCTTCTCCAGCAGGTGGTCGTCCACAAACGGCCCCTTCTTCAATGAACGCGCCACGCTCCCGCCTCCTAACTCCGTCGCTTGATGATCATGTGGTCACTGGGCCGCCGCTTGCGCGTCTTGTGGCCCAGAGTGGGCTGCCCCCAGGGGGTGACCGGGCTCTTGCGCCCAATCGGGGAGCGCCCTTCGCCGCCGCCGTGCGGGTGGTCGCGCGGGTTCATGGCCACCCCTCGCACGTGCGGCCGCCGCCCCAGCCAACGGCTGCGCCCCGCCTTGCCCACCGTGATGTTCTCATGCTCCGTATTGCCCACCTGGCCCACCGTGGCCCGGCAGCCGATGTAGATCAGCCGGGTCTCCCCGGAGGGCAGGCGCACGGTGGCAAACTTGCCTTCCTTGGCCATCAGCTGCGCCCCGCTCCCCGCGCTGCGGCAGAGCTGGCCGCCCTTGCCCGGGTAAAGCTCGATGTTGTGCACGGTGGTGCCCAGGGGAATGGCAGCCAGGGCCAGGCTGTTGCCGGGCTTGATGTCGGCCTCCGGCCCCGAGCTCACCACGCCGCCCACCGCCAGGCCCACCGGGGCCAGGATGTAGCGCTTCTCGCCGTCCGCGTAATGCAGCAGGGCGATGCGGGCGGAGCGGTTGGGATCGTACTCGATGGCCACCACCTTGGCCGGTACCCCGTCCTTGGTGCGCTTGAAATCCACCATCCGGTAGGCGCGCTTGGCGCCGCCCCCCCGGTGGCGCATGCTCACCCGGCCCTGGTTATCCCGGCCCGCGGTGCGGCGCAGGGGCCGCAGCAGCGTCTTCTCCGGCTCCTGCTTGGTCACGTCCCCCACGATCCCGGTCATGTACCGGCGTACGGGAGTATATGGTCGGTAGCTCTTAATCGGCATCGGTGTCTCTCCCCGGCCTACAGGCCCTCGAATACCGGGATCTTGCCCTCCCGCAGCGTGACGATGGCCTTCTTCCAGTCGGGCGAGCGCCCAGGCTTGCGCCGGGCCCGCATGTAGCCGGCGTACCGCCGCTCCTTGCCCCGCACGTGCAGGGTGTTCACGCTCGCCACCTTCACCCCCGGAAACAGCTTCTCCAGGGCCTGGCGGATGTCAATCTTGGTGGCCTCCGGCGCCACCTGGAAGCAGTATTTGCCCTGGCTGGCCACGGTTACGCTCTTTTCCGTGAGCAGGGGCCGGATGATGATCTCGTAGGGCTCTTTCATTGCTTCATCTCCTGCAGCCGGTCCAGCGCCCCCTTGGTGGCCAGCAGCCGGGCCGCCGCCAGCACCTGGTAGGTGTTAAGCTGGTCGGCAGTGACCAGCTCCACCCCGGGCAGGTTGCGGGCCGCCCGCACCAGGTCGTCCTCCAGCGCCTCCACCAGCACCAGCACGGGCGCAGCCACGCCCAGGTTGGCGAGCAAGGTGACCATGGCCCGGGTGGTGGGGCTTTCCAGGCCCATGCGGTCCACCACCGTCAGCAGGCCGGAGGCCACCTTGTCTGAGAGGGCGGAGGCAAAGGCCAGGGCCTTCATGCGCTTGGGCAGGGCGATGCGGTAGTCACGGGGATGGGGGCCAAAGGCGACGCCGCCGCCCCGCCAGTGGGGGGCGCTCCGGGTGCCCTGGCGCGCGCGGCCGGTGCCCTTCTGGCGCCAGGGCTTGTGGCCGCCGCCGCGTACCAGCCCCCGGGTGCGGGTGCTGGCAGTGCCTTGGCGCTGGTTGGCCAGGTGGGCCACCACCGCCTGGTGCACCACGGGCTGATGGGGCTCCACCCCAAACAGCGCCTCCGACAGGCTCACCTCGCCCGCCTGCTCTCCCTTGCTGTTATAAAGAGGCAATGTAGGCATGCAAATTCCCCGCTCTAAGTAACTAACTTGCGCCGGGAGGGCTTGCGCGGCGCCACCACCGGCACCGTGATGCGCACCAGGCTGCCCGGCGCCCCGGGCACCGCCCCCCGCACGATGATCAGGTTGCGCTCGGCATCCACCCGCACCACCCGCAGCCCCTTGGTGGTCACCTGGGCGGCCCCCATGTGGCCGGGCTTGCCCACCCCCTTGAAGACGCGGGCGGCGTCGGTGGCCCCGCCCGAGGCGGGCTTGCGGTGGAGCATGGACCCCCGGGTGGCCGGCCCGCCGTGAAAGCCGTGCCGCTTCATCACCCCGGCAAAGCCCTTCCCCTTGGAGATGCCGGTGACGCTCACCTCTTCCCCCACCTGGAACAGGTCGGCCTTCAGCTCCTGGCCCACCTCGATCCCGCTCAGGTCTCCCAGCCGGAACTCGCCCAGCACCCGGCGCGGCGGCACACCGTGCGCGGCGAAATGGCCGCGCCGGGGCTGGTTGACCCGGTGCTCCTTCACCTCGCCAAAGCCCAGCTGCACCGCCTCGTAGCCATCCTTCTCCCGCGAGCGCCGCTGCACCACCAGGCAAGGGCCGGCCTCCATCACCGTCACCGGCACCGCCCGCCCTGCCTCGTCAAAGAGCTGGGTCATGCCCAACTTGCGCCCCAGTATGCCCTTCACCACCGGCATGGGATCGTTCCTTTCCTGCTTGCGCCCCTAAAGCTTGATCTCGATGTCCACCCCGCCCGGCAGGTCAATCTTCATCAGCGCATCAATCGTCTTCGGGCTGGGCTCCAGGATGTCGATCAGCCGCTTGTGCGTGCGCATCTCGAAATGCTCCATTGACTCCTTGTCAATGTGCGGCGACCGGATCACCGTGAACCGGTTCACCTCCGTGGGCAGGGGCACCGGCCCGGAAATGCGGGCCCCGGTGCGCCGCGCCGTATCCACGATGCGAGCCGCCGACTGGTCGAGAATCCGGTGGTCGAACGCCTTCAAGCGTATCCTGATCTTATCGGCGGGCGCTGCCTTCTTCTCCTTACGCATGCATTGCCTCCATAGGCTCCTGGTCGCCTAACGCTCGATCTTGGTGACCACGCCCGCGCCCACAGTGTGCCCGCCCTCGCGCACCGCAAAGCGCAGGCCCTCCTCCATGGCGATAGGCTGGATCAGCTCCACCTGGAACCGCACGTTGTCTCCCGGCATCACCATCTCCACCCCCTCCGGCA